>Ga0213828_1001987_pt1 | contig 15712 bp, 11 predicted proteins | sample MC6MC0897MG_FD_180664 | JGI IMG/M metagenome (GOLD analysis project Ga0213828, IMG submission 180664) | Enriched soil aggregate microbial communities from Iowa State University, Ames, United States - MC6-MC0897-MG | ecosystem: Environmental > Terrestrial > Soil > Unclassified | place: USA: Iowa... | reverse complement strand
GAACTGCCCGAACACACTCGCGTCGTCGCGGCAGCCGTGCAGGACACCTACAGCCCGGCGCTGAACCTGGGTCTGAACCGCGTACTGGAAGGTTTCGACCTGTCGGGCGAGAAAATCCCCGATCTGGATGAACTGTTCCAGCGCCTGCCCAAAGCACTGCGCCTGCGCCTTTTCGACGCGGCAAAAACCAGCGGCGTGACCTTCACCGTCGCCAGCCCCGCCGAACAGACCGCGCTGCAAACCGCGATCAAAGAAGTGCTGAGAGAACGCGAATACCTGAAAACCCTCAACCGCGAACGTAACCAGCTCACCCACAACAAAAACCGCCAGGGCCATAAAACAGCGCGGGCGGTGGAGTTGCAGGAAGAGATTGTGCGGGTGCGGGCGCAATTGGCGCTGTTCGAAGGACGGTTGGCGGCGGCGTTGAGCCCTATCGAAGAACTGCCGGATCGCTCGGCGCGGTTGTATGGCGCAACGCCTGCGCGGGCGGGGGTGACGGTGGTATTTCCGCCGGCGCAACAGGGGGAGTTGAGGAGTTTGTTGGGGAATATTCGGATGGGCGTGAGTGGGGTGTCGGCCGGGAGTTTGGTGAAGACAGAGGGGATGGGGTTGGTGGTGGTTTTGGTGCAGGTGGTGAATTTGGTGGGGGTTTTTAAGGAAACGCTCAGGCAGTCAAAGAACAAACGAACTATCGGCCCGATTCTGTCTGCGGTAGCTACGACTGGAGGTGCTGGATTCACTGCAGCGCAGAGTCTCGCTGATACGGCTTTGAAAGCTCGTAGTACTGCGCTTATTGCTGCGCTTCAACCCCATGCCATGCAGCATGTAAATGTGCAGATGGGTAAGTTGCATGTTGGGTTAGGCATGTTCACTTATGGTCTTGGTTTGTTGTCCTCAGCAATCAGTCTCAAAAAACAAATTGAAGGTTGGCAGCAGGCAATTCGTACTGGCAAATATTCGGAGCAAGGGGCAGCCGCGTTGGCGACACTAGGTGCTGGTGGAATGACGGCCGTTAATGCTTACGGTTTAAGCAACACCTTACACGCGGGTTATACCGTATTTTCCGCACCAAATAGGGCAGCAAGAACAGCTGCATGGGCCGCCGCCGGCACACGTCTTTCCACCGTGTTTTTTCGCTTCAATCTGGCCGGTGCCTTGTTCACAGTGCTGGAACTCAGTGGCACCTGGCTTTTCAACCGCTACAACCTTAACGTCCACGACAAGTGGCTGAAAATCACGCCTTGGAGCCGGGACACAGGGATGCGCGGGGATCATTCACTGGAGGACTATCAAAGTTATCTGGCTTTTCTGATACATGCGCCTTATGCGCAACTTGGCCTAAATCCGCACGATTCTTGGTTGAAAAACCTGCTGTTCAAAGCCAACGCCAGCGATATCCATCTGGTGCTGCCAAGACTGACGTTAAGTGATCTCCAGCCTCCCTTTGGAGGCAAATCGAAATATCGATTAGGCATCGGCGCGCACCGTATTTCCATTCCTTTGCATAGTCGAGGAGCACCGCGAGAGCGAAAGGATGTGATCAGCGATGAGATTTTAAGCAGCCTGCGCCTCGTCAAGTCATCGCCCGAGGGGTTGGTGCTCTGTCTTCAGTACCCGGTGGATCCAGATTCTGAGTTCATCCCTGCGAAAGAAACGCTGGAACTGGCAGTTTGTATTCAAAAACTGAACGACAAAGGCGAGTGGGCCGCGCGGACACGCGTCATACATCTAGATCCAAGGGATGAAGGGCATTTCGATGTAGTCACACCTCAAATCGTCAAGGAAAACCCGCCCATGTTGCTGGTTGAAGCCCAGTTTTTGGAGCAGTCCGACCATGCCGAATAAATCCTGTCCGCCCGCATCCGCACTGCATTTTAAGCAATCTAAAAAAGCTGGAGATATCGAACCGTTTCCGAGCGGAAAAATTACCTATCTCGCGCCCTTACCGTTTCCAACATCTCTGCCGCCCTACAGCCCATATATTGGTGAATTGAATGACGTTTTTATGGACTTCGGGTCGGGGGGACCCCAAGTTTTTATGTGGCAGATGACTTTAGGCGGTCCATTAACAATGACCTTTATGTGGTCCGTCTTGCTGCCTATATTTAGTTTTTGTTTTGGTCTCGTGTTGGGGTACGACTGGCTGTATTCCTGGGAGTTTGCGGAGCAATTATTTTTTCCGTCATCAAAACTAGGATTGCTGACCGCATTTGCCATGCTGTCCATAGGACTCGCTGTCTGGCACCACAATCACAAAAAACGCGCCTCAATCATCCCAACCCGCTTCAACCGCCAACGCCGCGAAGTCTGCTTCATGCCCGCAGGCGAAACCGAACCCGTCTTCGTCCCATGGGAATCCCTCTCCGCCTGGATTATCGAAGCCCGAGGCGCGACCCAATACGGCATCCACCGCCAATACGGCATGGGCATCGGTTTCTACCAAGGCGAAACCCTCACCAGCCTCGAATTCCAATGCGCCGGCCTGCCCCTCGCGATCAGCCACTGGGAGGCCATCCGTGGCTACATGGAATACGAAGTCAACGACCTCAAGTCCATCCAGAACCTGCAAGACCTGCAAGGCCCCGACGACCCACCCCACGAAGGCCTGCACACCTTTCGCAACGCCCGCGCGCGCATGCATCAGCAAATCCGCGAAGGCACACGAACAAGGCTGTCGGGCTTCTTCTGGTACCTCTATCACGTCATGACCCTTTGGACGATCCCCAACTACCTCGTCGAATGGGAAGTGCGCCGCCTCGAAAGAATCGGCAAGCAAGCACTGCCTGAAGTCATGCGCAAATGGTCAGAACCGCTGCCGCAAGACCAATGGGCCAAACCCAGTGAGGAGCTGCTGCAAATGAGTGAGCAAGTGCGGCAGATGCAAAAGCGTCAGCCACATCGACCGATCACGGAAATCTTCGCCGAGGTGCACGCGACTGGTCACGCGACAAAGCAAGGGGCGTGATTTGCCAGTAAACTCCCCTTCTTTTCGCCGCCTTATTCGTCCTTGCGGCCCTTTGATCAAAATGCGGAGTCCACCTTGCGTCTGTTCCACACCTCCGACTGGCACCTTGGGCAAAACCTGCACGGCCAGGAGCGCGATTTCGAGCACGCCTGTTTTCTCGAATGGTTGCTGCGCCAATTGCAACTGGCGCAGCCGGATGTGCTGCTGATTGCCGGGGACATCTTCGACACGGTCAATCCGCCGGTCAAAGCCCAGGAACGCCTCTACGATTTCATCGTCAGCGCTCACGAGCAGCAACCGTTGCTGACCATTGTGATGATCGCCGGCAACCACGATTCCGGCTCGCGGATCGAACTGCCCGCGCCGCTGATGCGCCGTTTGCGCACGCATGCGTTGGGCCGGGTGTTGTGGCTGGATGACGGGCAACTGGATGCCGAACGCCTGCTGCTGCCGTTGCCGGATAAAACCGGCGAAGTCGCCGCGTGGTGCCTGGCGCTGCCGTTCCTGCGCCCGGCGGAGGTGACTGGCGCGCATCTGGGCGACAACTATTTGCGTGGCATCGGTCAGGTGCACGAATGGCTGATCGAAGCGGCCAACGCCAAGCGCAAGCCCGGTCAGGCATTGATCGCCATCAGCCACGCGCACATGGCTGGCGGCTCGGTTTCAGAGGATTCCGAGCGCAGCCTGATCATCGGCAACGCTGAAGCCCTGCCCGCCAGCCTGTTCGGGCCGAGCATCAGCTACGTTGCCCTCGGCCACTTGCACAAGCCGCAGAAGGTCAACGGTGAAGAACGCATTCGCTACAGCGGTTCGCCGATTCCGTTGTCGTTCTCGGAGATCGGCTATCAGCACCAGATCCTCGACGTCACCCTCGACGGCGAAACCCTGGTCAGCGTCGAGCCGAAACTGATCCCGCGCTCGGTCAATCTGCAACGCATCGGGCCGGCACCGCTGGCCGAAATCCTGCTGCAACTGGCCGACCTGCCGAACATCGACCTGCTCGCCGAAACGCAACGCCAGCCGTGGCTCGAAGTGCGGGTAACCCTCGACGAGCCGCAGCCGGATCTGCGCCATCAAGTGGAAAGTGCTCTGCAAGGCAAAGCCGTGCGCCTGGTGCGTATCGCCGCTGAATACGCTGGCAACCGTGGCGCTAACGGCGAGGAAGATGGCACCGCGCTGATCGAACTCGACCAACTCACCCCGCAAGAACTGTTCAGCCGCGCCTGGTTCGACAACTACGGCAACGAAGTCGACGAACAGACGCTGAAGGACTTCGCCGAACTGCTGCAAGACGTGCAACTGGAGGGTGAGCAGCCATGAAGATTCTCGCCATTCGCTTGAAGAACCTTGCCTCGCTTGCTGGCCCGTTCGAGATTGATTTCACCGCTGAGCCGCTGGCCAGCGCCGGTTTGTTCGCCATCACCGGCCCGACCGGCGCCGGTAAAAGCACCCTGCTCGACGCGCTGTGCCTGGCGTTGTTTGGCGCGGTGCCGCGTTTGAACAACACCGGCCGCGATGCCAAGGTCCCGGATGCCGACGGTGAAATTGCCACTGGCGACCCGCGCACCTTGCTCCGTCGCGGTACCGGCGAAGGTTATGCCGAAGTGGATTTCGTCGGTGTCGATGGCCGCCGCTACCGGGCGCGCTGGGAAGCCAACCGCGCCCGCGAGAAGGCCGGCGGCAAGTTGCAGGCCAGCCGGCAGAGCCTGCGCGACATCGATCAGGATCAACTGCTCGCCAGCCAGAAAGGCGAATATAAAACTCAACTGGAAGCCGCACTCGGCCTGAACTTCGAACAGTTCACCCGCGCCGTGCTGCTGGCGCAAAGCGAGTTCAGCGCGTTCCTGAAAGCAGACGACAACGACCGCAGCGAACTGCTGGAAAAGCTCACCGACACCGCGCTGTACACCCGTCTCGGCCGCCGCGCCTTCGACAAGACCAAAGAGGCCCGCGAAGCGCACAAGCTGTTGCAGGATCAGGCCACCGGCGTGACCCCGTTGGCACCCGAAGCGCGGGCCGAGTTGGATGAGCGCTTCAACGCCGCGCAACAGCAAATGAAGTTGCAGCAGGCGCAGCTCAAACAGCTTGAGCAACAGCACAGCTGGCTCAAGGATTTGCGGGTGTTGCAGGACGCGCAGCAAGCCGCCGCCGAGCAACTGCACAGCGCGCAACAGCATTCGGAAAGTCTGGCCGGCGAGCGGGTGAAACTGACGCGACTGGAGCAGCTCGGCCCGCAGCGGCACCAGTTCGCGCGCAAAACCGAACTCGATGCCCTGCTGACGCCACTGGCCGCGCAAATCGCCGCGCACACGCAGCAACACGCCGAGCTGGCCGAGCGTCAAACGCAACTGGAGCACAACCTCGAAGCGGCGAAAGTCGCCCTGAGTGACGCGCAGCACCGGCAAAGCGAGAACGCGCCACTGTTGCGTCAGGCCTTTGAAGAGCAAAGCACCCTCGCCCGTCTGGCCAAGGATGTCGCGCAGAGTGCCGAAGCCAGCCTCACTGCGCAGCAGGCTTGCACCGAGGGCCAGAACGCCATTCAAGCCCTGCTGGAAAAACAGACTCAAGTCGCCGAGCGCCTGCAACGCATCGCCGCCGAACTTGAGCAAAGTGCCCATCTGGCGCCGTTGAGCGATGCGTGGAATGCCTACCGCGATCGCCTGCAACAGCTGATGCTGATCGGTAATCGCTTGAACAAGGGACAGGCGGAACTGGCGAGCCTCGAAGAAAACGCCACGCGCAGCGCCGCAGAGCTGACCTCGCAGAAACAGCAACTTGAAGTGCTGTTCAAAGAGGCCGGTGCCGAACCCGACGCCGTCGCCGAGCAGATCGGCATCCTTGGCACGCTCCTGCAAGACAACCGCAAACAACTGCGCGCCTTCGAAGACCTGTCGCGTCTGTGGGCCACGCAACAGGATCTCGACAAGCGCAGCAGCGAGCTGCAACAGCGTCAGCTCAGCGCCCAGCAGGAGCGCGAGCGCCTGACTCAGGACGGGGTAAAAACCAAAACCGAACTGACCGTCGCCGAGCAAACCCTCAACGTCACCCGCGAGCTGCTTGAGCGCCAGCGGTTGGCGCGCAGTGCCAGTGTCGAAGAGTTGCGCGCGCAGTTGCAGGACGATCAGCCGTGCCCGGTCTGTGGCAGCAACGAGCATCCCTATCATCAGCCCGAAGCGCTGCTGCAAAGCCTTGGTCGTCATGATGAAAGCGAGCAGGCCAACGCCCAGAAAGTCGTCGATCAGCTCAAGGAAAAGCTTATCGAGTTGCGTGCCGAAGTCGGTGGCGTGATTGCTCAGCAGAAAGAATTGCTGCAACAGCAAGAACAACTGGCGACCCAGCAGCAAGCGTTAGCGCCAAGTCTCAACGCGCATCCACTGGCTGTGCAGTTGCTCAATCAGGACGCTGACAAACGCGATGCCTGGCTCGCCCGACAAAACGATCAGTTGACCCAGAGCATCACTCAGGACGAACAGCGCCAGAGCGCCCTGCTCACTTTGCAACAGGATGCCGCGCGCCTGACCCAGCAATTGCGCCAGACGGAAACGGCCCACCAGCAAGCCGCCCAACACCTGAGCAATCAACAGCACCAATTGAGCAGCGACCGTCAACGACTCGACGAAGAGCTCAGTGCGTTCGGCAATCTGCTGCCAGCCGACACCCTCGAAGCCTTGCGCCAGGAACCGGCGGCGACCTTCATGCAGCTAGACCGACAGATCGCCGAGCGCCTGGCGCAAGTCGATCAGCAGAAAGAAGAACAGGCCGAGCAGCAACAGCGGCAACAGACGCTGGAGAAAGAACAGGATCGCCAGCAGACCCGCGCACAGCAGTTGCTCAGCGCCGAACAGCTATTCACGGCGCTGACCGAGCAACAGCAAACCTGCCAGCAAAAACTCGCGCAACTGCTCGGCAAGCACAGCAGCGCCGAACACTGGCAGCAGCAGCTTGAGCAAGCGGTTGAGCAGGCGCGCAATGCCGAAACCGGCACCGCGCAGGAACTGCAGAACGTGCGCACACAACTTGTGCAGATCGCCGCCGAACTCAAGGCGCAACAGGAGCGCTTGCAAGCGCTGCAAAACGAAGAACAGGATCTGGCCGGCAAGATTGCTGACTGGCGCGCCCGTCACCCGGAGCTGGATGACGGTGGCCTCGAAGATCTGTTGCGAGTCGATGACGCGCAAGTCGCCGAGCTGCGCCAGCGCTTGCAGCACAACGAGAAAGCCATCGAACAGGCCAAGGTGTTGTTGCAGGAGCGAGACCAGCGTCTGCTCGATCATCAGGCGCAGCACAACGGCAATCTTGATGCCGAACAACTGGCCAGCGCCCTCACCGATGTGCAGAACCAGTTCACCGTCAGCGAACAGCAGTGCGCCGAACTGCGCGCCGAACAGGTCGAAGACCAGCGCCGGCAGAACGCCAATCAGGCGCTGGCGCAGCAAATTGCCTCGGCGAATGCCGAGTATCAACGCTGGGCGCGACTCAGTGCCTTGATCGGCTCGGCCACCGGCGACACCTTCCGCAAGATTGCCCAGGCTTACAACCTCGACCTGCTGGTGCATCACGCCAACGTGCAACTGCGCCAACTGGTCAAACGCTATCGCTTGAAAAGGGGCGGCAGCATGCTCGGCCTGCTGGTGATGGACACGGAAATGGGCGATGAGCTGCGCTCGGTGCATTCGTTGTCTGGCGGCGAAACGTTCCTGGTGTCGTTGGCGCTGGCGTTGGGCCTGGCGTCGATGGCGTCGAGTACGCTGAAGATCGAATCGCTGTTTATCGATGAAGGCTTTGGCAGCCTCGATCCGGAATCGCTGCAACTGGCCATGGATGCGCTCGATGGTTTGCAGGCGCAGGGGCGCAAGGTCGCGGTGATTTCCCATGTGCAGGAAATGCACGAGCGGATCCCGGTGCAGATTCAGGTGCAGCGTCAGGGCAATGGCTTGAGCACACTGGAGGTGAAATGAATACGCTGTACTCCTTCCGCCGCTGCCCGTACGCGATGCGGGCGCGGATGGCGCTGCGTTACTCGGGTGTACCGGTGGACATCGTTGAGGTCAGCCTCAAGGCGAAACCGGCGGCGATGCTGGCGATCTCGCCGAAGGGTACGGTGCCGGTGCTGAATGCCGGTGGACGGGTGATTGATGAGAGCCTGGAGATCATGCGCTGGGCGTTGGCGCAGAATGATCCGGATGACTGGTTGCTCAAGGATGATCAAGGTGGGCAAGTCATCATGGACATGCTGATCAAGACCAACGATGAGGTTTTCAAAACATCGCTGAACCACTACAAATACGCCGAGCGCTATCCCGAGGAGCCGATGGAGGTCTATCGGATGCGATGCTCAATGATTGCGCACCATCTGGATCTGACGCTGGGTGAATACGACTACCTGTTAGCCGACCATCCTTGCCTGGCCGATATCGCCCTGCTGCCCTTCGTTCGGCAGTTTGCCCATGTTGATCGCGAGTGGTTTGCGCAAACACCTTATGTTCGCTTACAGGCCTGGCTGCAGCGTTTCCTCGAATCCGAGCTATTCACCTCGATCATGAAGAAATAATCCTTACCTTCCTGCGTTGATCGTTCCCACGCTCTGCGTGGGAATGCCTCAAGGGACGCTCTGCGTTCCAATCGGACGCGGAGCCCCCGGGGCTGCTTTCCCACGCGGAGCGTGGGAACGATCAATCGCGTCGTCTAAGCCAGCGCGTTGCACATGCCGAGGGCCATGCAATCTATCTCGAATGGCCCGAGAAAATCCGCCGAGACTTTGACCGGTGGATTGCCGGCCATCAGCCCCAGGGTATTCGCCCGTTCGATGTTGTGCGCGATGGTGTGATTGGCCTCTATGGCACGGGCCAATGCACCCACCGAGCCTTGGCCGATTCCCAGTAATGACGCGCCGTTGGTGAAGAACGCTAAACCGGCGACAACCCAAAGTCTGTAGCCTTTCATGCTCCGCCGACTCCCGCGAGTTCGGCCCGGTCGACCATCACGCTTTGCGAACGGACTTCGAACTGGATGCCAGGATGGGCGACTTCAATCGGTGCGTCGAAGCTGTGTTCCATCTGCGAGGCGATGCTGACGACCAGCACCACGGCCAAGTACAGACCAATGGCCAGGTAGGCGCCGCGTTTGGCTGAGTGAAGGATTGCGCTGGCCATGGTGTTCTCCCGTGGGCATGTTTCGATGCCCACAGAATCGATCAAAAAAGCCGCGCTAACCACTCAGGGTTTGCCATAGTAAACATCAGCTTCGTTGATTATTTAGCCAGTCTATTTGCGGGTTTGAAGAAAGCTATCGAGCCGCGAAAAACACACGGGCAGGAGCTGCCGAAGGCTGCGATCTTTTGATTTTGCTTTTTAAAAACAAGATCAAAAGATCGCAGCCTTCGGCAGCCCCTACCGGGAGTTGTCCGAAGCAGGCATTTCAGTGTTGGGCTTTGTGATCCAGGGCGGCGTAGAAGTTGGCGCTCTGTTGCAGGTATTTCTGGGTGTAGCTCTGGGTGTGGGATTTTTTGCTGTTGATTTCGACGTTGGCACTGGCTGGCAGCACAACGGTGGCGGAGATGGCGGAAGCGGCGATAACGGAGAAGAGATTGAAGTTCATGGCGGTAACCCTCGTGTTCGGTTGGCTTGCTTGCCCGGTTGGGCTGCGAAGCAAACTTAACGCTCGAGGGTTGATCGCTTGAAATGCTTTGTAGCATTACCGGATATCAGCGCGATTAATACAAAGAGACAGGCCCCGTAAACCGGGGCCTGTGGCTTATTGTCGCACTATAAACTTGAGGTCGCTGGGCGCGTCCATCGGCAGTTTCTGCACGGTTTTGCCGAGCAGACCGGTCTTGCCATCGCGCTCGACGACGACAATTTCGTTGCTTTTCTGGTTGGCGATCAGCAGGAATTTGCCACTCGGGTCGAGGCTGAATTCGCGCGGGTGATCACCGTCCACCGAGCGTTTTTGCAGCTCTTTGAGCTGACCGGTGGCCGGATCGATCGCGAACACCACCAATTGATTGGCGGTACCACGGTTGCTGACGTAGAGGAACTTGCCATCGGCCGAGGCATGCAGCGCGGCGCCGGCCTTGTCCGACGTTGGCTGACCAGCGGCCAGATCGACCAGTTGCGTCTGGGTCAGCACGCCGTCGTGGTAGTCGAACACCGCGACTTGCGCGCTCATTTCCATGGTCAGCCAGGCGTGTTTGCCGTCAGCGCTGAACAGCAGATGACGCGGACCGCTGCCGGCCGGCAAGGGCACTGCGGCGGTCATCGCCGGCGTCAGCGGCAAATCCGGGTTGGCCTTCGGATCGAACAGGTAGACGAAAACCTTGTCCGCGCCCAGATCGTTGGAGAAGACGTAGCGGCCGTCAGGCGAAGAAACCGTCGAGTGCACGTGGTTGGAGGCCTGGCGCTCAAGATTGATCCGGCTCGCCGGATGCGCGCTCATCTGCACGACAGGTTTGAGTTTGCCGTCGGCACCGACCGGCAATACCGCCAGCGTTCCACCCGGATCTTCCATCACCGAATAGTTGCTGACGAACAAGTGGCTGGCGTCAGCGCTGAGGCTCGAATGGGTCGGCTCGTTGCCCAGGCTCTGCACTTGATTGATCAGGGTCAGCGTGTGGGTTTTCGGATCGATCGAATAGCTGCTGACCCGGCCGACCGGGTCTTTCTGGCCCGGGCCGTTTTCGTTGACCACAAACAGGCGACGCTGGTCTTTGGACAGGGTCAGCCATGACGGGTTTTCGCTCTTGACCACTTGCAGCGGCTTGGCGGCGATCTGGCCGGTGGCGCTGTCGAAGTTCATTCGATAGAGGCCCTGGCTGGTGTTGGCGGTGTAGGAACCGACCAGCAACTGGAAGCTCTCGGCGGATGCGCTGGAAAGTCCCATGGCACCGACGCTGCCGGCCATCAGCAGCGGCCAGAATTTACGCATTTTCATCAGTTTCGTCCTCGTCATCGCTGCTGCTGACTACGTCACCGTGGCAGACCAGGCGGTGTTCGCCGATCGCTTTGGTTTCATTGAAATAACCGACGATCAGCCAGCTTTGCAGTGAGTCATCAAACGTTGCCGCTGCAACCTGCGCCGGAGTGAATTCCCAATGCTTGGCCGCGCGGCCGTCGATGCATTCGATGTGCAGGTTATCGTCTTCGTCGAGGGCGAATTCGAAGGCATGCAGGCCGTCGATTTCGACCATGCCGCAGTGTTCGAGGGCGTTGAGAAGGGTTTGGGCAGTCATGGCAAACAGTCTTTCTAGGGGGGAAAGGGCCAATGATAGCTCAATGTGATCCAGAGGCCCCGCTGTTACCCCTGTGGGAGCGAGCTTGCTCGCGAATGCAGTGTGTCAGTCGACAAATATGTTTCTGATACACCGCTTTCGCGAGCAAGCTCGCTCCCACAGGGGATATTGGCTGGCAGTTACAGCGCGTCGCGCGAGGGCTTGCCGTCGACGAGGCGCTGAATGCGCAACGGGTTGGCGTTTTTCAGCGGCTCGGGCAGCAAGCTGTCCGGGTAGTTCTGGAAGCACACCGGGCGCAGGAAGCGGTCGATGGCCAGCGTGCCCACCGACGTGCCACGGGCATCGGACGTCGCCGGATACGGCCCGCCGTGCACCATCGAATCGCACACTTCAACACCGGTTGGATAACCATTAAGCAGAATCCGCCCGACCTTCTGTTCCAGCAGCGGTGTCAGTTCAGCAAACTGCTCGAAGTCCGCCTGCTCGCCAATAATCGTCGCGGTGAGTTGCCCGTGCAGGCCATGCAACGCCGCACTGAGTTGCGCCTGATCCGCCACTTCGACAATCACCGTGGTCGGGCCGAACACTTCTTCCTGCAGCACTTCATCGCCATCGATCAACAGACTGGCATCGGCCTTGAACAACTGCGGCTGCGCCTGATTGCCCTGCTGCGGATTACCGGCCAGATGCTCGACGCCGGGATGCGCCAACAGTTTCTGCAAGCCTTTGCCGTAGCTGCCGAGGGTGCCGGCGTTGAGCATGGTTTGTGCCGGTTGATCACCGATCAAACCGGCGACTTGCTGCACGAACGCGCTGAACTGCGGGGAACGAATTCCGATCACCAGACCCGGATTGGTACAGAACTGACCGCAGCCCTGCACCACCGAAGCGGTCAGGTCGCGGGCAACCGTTTCCGAACGCTCGGCAAGGGCCTGCGGCAGGATGATCACCGGGTTGATGCTAGACATCTCGGCGAACACCGGAATCGGTTGCGGGCGCGCGGCAGCCATGTCGCACAGCGCCCGGCCACCCTTGAGCGAACCGGTGAAGCCAACCGCCTGGATCGCCGGATGCTTGACCAGCCATTCGCCGACGCCACCACCGTAGATCATGTTGAACACACCGGCCGGCATCGCGGTTTTTTCTGCGGCGCGAATCAGCGCATCGGCGACCAGTTCTGCTGTCGCCATATGGCCGCTGTGGGCCTTGAACACCACCGGGCAACCGGCGGCCAGCGCCGACGCGGTGTCGCCGCCAGCGGTAGAAAATGCCAGCGGAAAGTTGCTTGCGCCGAACACCGCGACAGGGCCGAGGCCGATGCGGTACTGCCGCAGATCCGGACGTGGCAGCGGTTGACGATCCGGCAGTGGTAAATCGATTCGCGCACCATAGAAATCGCCTCGACGCAGAACCTTGGCGAACAGACGCATCTGCCCGCTGGTGCGTCCACGTTCGCCCTGAATACGGCCGGCCGGCAATGCGGTTTCGCGGCAGACCACGGCGACGAAGTCATCACCGAGCGCATCCAGCTCATCGGCAATCGCATCGAGAAACTGCGCGCGGCGTTCGGCGCTGAGGCTGCGATACGCCGGGTACGCGGCAGCGGCGGCTTTAGCGGCGGCGTCGACTTCTTCGGCCGTGGCCTGAATGAAATCGTGCGGCAGTTGCTCGCCCGTCGTGGCATCGACGGATTGCAGTTTGACGTCGCCAGCAGCACTACGCTGACCGCCAATGTAGTTGTGACCGAGAATCTGAGTCATGGGATCTCCTTAAAGGGTGCCGATGCTGTCCGGCTCAAAAGCGGCCGCGATCGGCACGATGCCGTTGACCAGCGGTGCGCCGAATTCGGCCTGGCTGATTTCGAACAGGTCGCCCGGTTGCGTGCGAATGCCATCGGCGAACGACAGCGTCGCGGTGCCGAAGAAGTGAATGTGCACGTCGCCCGGACGCAGGAACTGGCGGTATTTGAAGTGGTGGTATTCGAGGTTGGCGAGGCTGTGGCACATGTTCGCCTCGCCGCTGAGAAACTCGTTCTGCCAGAGCACTTCGCCGTCACGCAGAATTCGACTGGTGCCGGCAAGGTGTTGAGGCAGTTCACCGGTACGAAGTTCCGGGCCATAGCTGCAGCTGCGCAATTTCGAATGCGCGAGGTACAGGTAATTCTTGCGCTCCATGACGTGGTCGGAGAACTCGTTGCCGACCGCGAAACCGAGGCGATAAGGCTTACCGTCGTGGCCGATGATGTAGAGACCGGCCATTTCTGGCTCCTCCCCGGCGTCTTCAGCAAAGGGAGGCACCGGGAAAGGTTGGCCCGGACGCACGACGATGCTGCCGTCGCCCTTGTAGAACCATTCCGGTTGCACACCGGCCTGCCCCGCCGCCGGTTTGCCGCCCTCCACGCCCCATTTGAAAATGCGCATGGTGTCGGTCATCGCCGCTTCGTCGCCAGCCTGCTGGTGCATTTTGTCTCGCGCCGAAGCGCTGCCCAGGTGGGTCAGACCGGTACCGCTGACCAGCATGTGTGCCGGATCCGGGTGGTCGAGTGGCGGCAGGATGCGCAGTTGCGCGAGCAGTTCGGCGTAGTCGTGGCTGATGCCGAGACCGAGATTCTGCACTTGCTGCTCAAGGGAGTGGCCGGCCTCGATGGCGGCCAGCGCCAGGTCACGCACGCTGCGCGCGTCTTGCACTTCGCGCACCAGACCGTTGTCGACCACGCCGACGCGGCGCTCGCCGTTGCTTAATTCGAATTGAACCAGATGCATGATTTTCTCCTGTGTTATTCGAAACACCGCCGCCCCCTTGTAGGAGTGAGCCTGCTCGCGATAGCGGTGTGTCAGTTGACAACTTTTTTACTGATACACCGCTATCGCGAGCAGGCTCACTCCTACAGGGGTCAGCGTTGGTCTGTCAGGTTCGGGTGGCGCCACGGGCGCTGGCGGCAAATTGGTCAACAGGCAGGACGTGTTTGCGTTCCAACACCCGGTAGACAACACCGGTCAGGATCAAACCGAACACCATCACGCCGGACAGGAAATACAGGCCGGATGCAAGGTTGCCGGTGTACTCCTTCAACGCCCCAATCACAAACGGCCCGATGTACCCGCCCAGATTCCCCACCGAATTGATCAGCGCAATCCCCGCCGCCGCACTCGCGCCAGCAAAGAACCGCCCCGGCAAGGTCCAGAACACCGCCGTGCAGGAAAACAGCGCAAACGCCACCAGACACAGCGCCGCCAGTTGCGCCACCGGCAACGACAGCCACGCACTGAGGAACAAGCCAATCGCGCCCAGCACATACAGCACCGCCAGATGCCCGTAACGATCATTCAACCGGTCGGAACTGCGCGGCACGATCAGCAAACCGATGATCCCGAAGATGTACGGCACCGACGACACGAAACCGGTGACCAGATCACTGCCGCCAAACTGTTTGATCAGCGTTGGTAACCATAGACCGAGACCATAAATGCTCAACGTCACCGGCAGATAGAACAGCGCCAGCAGCAACACGCGTTTGTCTTTCAGCGCATGCAACGGGTTGCCGTGGCGAGTCTGGCCGTATTCCTGCAGGTCCTTTTTCAGCTCGCCGGTCAGCCAGTCTTTTTCCGCCTGATCCATCCATTTCACTTGCTGCGGGCCGTCCGGCAACCAACGCAACACCGGCCAGGTCAGCAGGATCGCCGGCGTGCCGATGACGATAAACAGCCACTGCCAGCCATGCAGACCCAAAACGCCGTCCATGCCAAGCAAGCCGCCGGACACGGGGCCGGTGATCATCATTGCGATCGGCTGGGAAAGGATGAACAGGCCAAGGATCTTGCCGCGATGGCGTACCGGGAACCATTGGGTGATGTAGTAGAGAACGCCCGGGAAGAAGCCCGCCTCGGCCGCGCCGAGCAGAAAGCGCATCACGTAGAAACTGTGCGGGCCCTGGACGAAGGCCATGCCGATGGTGATCGCGCCCCAGGTGATCATGATTCGCGCAAACCAGCGCCGCGCGCCAAAGCGTTCGAGCATCAGGTTGCTGGGGATTTCGAGGAGGAAGTAACCAATGAAGAACAGCCCGGCGCCGAGGCCGTAAGCCGCATCGCCGATGCCGATGTCGGCGCCCATGTGCAGCTTGGCGAAGCCGACGGCGGAGCGATCCACATAGGCGATCAGGTACAACAGGATCAGGAAGGGAATCAGTTTCAGCGTAATGCGCCGTATCAGCCGCAGTTCCTGGCTCATGAGATCGGTCTCCGATTGTTGTTTTTATAGAACCTAGGGGGACGCCTCTCACGGAAAACCGTCAGGGCCATCCCTCCGTCGAAAACGACTATATAGTAATACTAATTCACCAACAACACTTCCAAACCTAGGATTTTGCGCTTAGATTAAGCCGTAGCTGGAACACTATAGTCATACAATAAGAGAATCGATCATGTCTGATAAGAAACCCACCCTGCGCTCCGCCCAATGGTTTGGCACGGCCGACAAGAACGGCTTCATGTACCGCAGCTGGATGAAGAATCAGGGCA
>Ga0213828_1001984_pt1 | contig 15729 bp, 12 predicted proteins | sample MC6MC0897MG_FD_180664 | JGI IMG/M metagenome (GOLD analysis project Ga0213828, IMG submission 180664) | Enriched soil aggregate microbial communities from Iowa State University, Ames, United States - MC6-MC0897-MG | ecosystem: Environmental > Terrestrial > Soil > Unclassified | place: USA: Iowa... | reverse complement strand
AAGAATTATGAAATCAAGATACTTAAACCAGCCTTCATTTGCTTTTTTATACATCGTCTCACCCCGTTTGCCATTTAATATTTGAATCAAATCTGGCGTTAATAACAGGTTACAAACGTACGTTTATAACCTGTATTAATTATACCTTTTATGAGGGGAATGTCAATGTTTGAGCGGGAATTAGTGAGGGTTTTCGGTTTATTTTCGTATTAAAGTGTTACAAAGAAGTTACTGGTTACAAGATTAAAGTGAAACTTTTTATAATATGAGATTTGTAAGATAAAACGATATTTTTATTATTTTGATTTAATGGAATAGATTGACAACACCTTTTATGACGGTATAATAAAGGTAAGTTTTTAGCGGATATTTAATGAAATGTATCCGTTAGCAGTTATTAATTAGGTATAAATTTGTATGAGACATATATATTATCATTCTAATAATAGTTAATTAAAAAATTAATATTAAAGATTCAATTTGCTTAGGAATAAAAGAAACAATCAAGGAATAACGCTATTGTCATAAAAATTATGTGCAACGTGATATCTTACGGCATAATATGAACAACCGGATGAGTTTGAAGGCTCCCCTGGAAGTTCATATTTCCTTATTAGAGGAGAATGGACAAAGAATGCTAAAATAGAGAATTTTTTTGATAAGTAACATGGGGAGGAGTTTATAACGTGGTATTTGATTTGAGAATCTCAGGCTACTACTTTAGTTGAGAAAAAGCTTTTCTAAAAAAGGATTTGAATATCATCGCAAGCTGGCGTGTGAAAAATATATTGGTGTGTAACCAAAACGAATCTAAGTGATAAAAAATTAGGTGGATAGGGTTGAATAATATATTTTGGTTTTGATTATGGAGATAGCAGGAGATAACTGATGAAAAAGAAAAAAATACTTTTTATAGTGGAAGCTATGGGGGGGGGCGTTTTTACATATATAGTAGATTTAACAAATGAACTTATCAATTCGTTTGATATTTATATTGCGTATGCAATACGCCCTCAAACGCCGGAAGATTATAAAGAAAAGTTTGATAAAAGAATTCACTTGATTAAAGTCCATAATTTTACCCGTTCTATTGATATATCAAAAGATTTTAGAGCTTTTTTTGAGATAAAGAGAATTGAGAGAGAGATTCAACCTGATATCATCCATTTGCATAGTAGTAAAGCAGGTGTGTTGGGGCGTTGGGCATTCAATGGGAATAAAATTCCATTGTTTTATACACCACATGGATATAGCTTTCTGATGGCCAATTATGGAATTGTTAAGAGGACGATATTCAAAATAGTAGAAGCATTGTCAGCGAAAAGAAACTGCACCGTTATATCTTGCAGTCCAGGTGAACATCAGGTAACCTTGGAACTTACCAAGAATGCAACGTTTGTAGATAATGGAATTAATATTCATGAGCTAGATGCACTTACTAAGCTGTTGGAAACGGATGATACGCACCCGTTTACTGTATTTACATTAGGAAGAATCTGTTATCAGAAGAACCCTCAGATGTTCAATAAAGTTGCAAATGAATTACCTAATATTAAATTCCTCTGGATTGGTGACGGAGAGTTAAGGGATGAACTTAAGGCTCCAAATATTAAAGTGACTGGCTGGGTTGAGCGAGATACTGCATTACAGTATTTAGCTGACACAGATGTATTTATGCTAACATCTTTATGGGAAGGGCTTCCCATAAGTTTGCTTGAAGCAATGTATATGAGGAAACTCTGTGTTGTTTCTGATGTAATCGGAAATAGAGATGTTATTCATACTAGCGAGAACGGTTTTGTTTGTGATGAGGTTCAAGATTTTATAACGGCTATTCTGGCTGCAAAAGAAGAAAAGCAAACGAAATTAATAGACAAAGCGTATAAGGATGTCTTGGGGCATTACAATACTGATTCAATGGCAGATAAATATAGTGAAATTTACAGATCTGTCCTCGGGTGACTGGTGAGGGGTACAGAAAACATAGTATCCTGATCGCAATTATCATTAACGTTTTAAACTGTACCGACTTAGAGACAGTGGTATCATGAAATTCATTGAAAAGATTGCACTTATCGTACATGCTTCTGATAATAGGTTTGTAGAATTCTTGGCGTGTCGATTATATTGCTTTATAAGAATAGCAAGATTATGGATGACTGATTATCTATATCTTGGACAGATAATTTGTTTGAAAACAGAAAGCAATAAATGTTATAAGTGCATTCTAGTAGGTATGGATGCTATTGCTTTATTTTACTTAAGAAGGATCCTTTATGAAAATGGGAAGATAACATTAAGAGGTATTTATATGAAGGTGATTAAAGCGTGTTGCTATATATGTGCTTATGTAAAATTCATGTTTCTAAAATGTATATATGGCTCAAAACTAAAGATTGGAAAACATGTAACTTGGCGCCAAGGTTTTGTTGTATTGATTGCAGAAGGTGGGCTAATTGAAATAGGTGAGGATTGCTTCTTTAACAATTATTGTTCAATTAATTCTAATCAGAAAGTCAGTATTGGAGCAGGGAGTATTTTCGGCGAAAATGTTAAAATTTATGACCATAATCATAGGTTTAGAGATCCGGACAAAAAAATAAAAGACCAAGGATTTAATAATGGTGAGGTTCTTATTGGAAAACATTGTTGGATTGGAAGTAATGTTACAATCCTGAAAGGGGCTAATATAGGTAATAATTGTGTAATCGGTGCAGGTTGTATTATTGCAGATAAAATAGAAGATAACACAATCGTAAAAATGGAAGTAACTTATGATATCCAAAAAAAACGAAATATTTAGGAGAAGATAATATGCCATTGGTTTCAATAATTATGGGTGTATATAATTGCAAAAATTTTGATTTGCTGTGCAATAGTGTTCGATCAGTCATAAATCAGACTTTTACAGATTGGGAGTTTTTAATTTGTAATGATGGATCGAAAGATAATATGCTGGATAGGCTGCATGAAATTGAGAAAATGGATTCAAGGATAAGAATCCTCTCGTATGATGATAATAAAGGATTAGCTTATGCTTTAAACTATTGTATAGATTATGCTAAAGGTGAGTATCTTGCACGCCAAGATGATGATGATATTTCATATCCCGATAGATTACTAAAGCAAGTAAAGTTCCTTCAAGAGCATCCAGAATACGCAATAGTTGGTGCGCAGGCGGATGTATATGATGATGGTGGAATCTGGGGAGAGTATACTACGGTTGAGCGGCCAGACAAAAACTCTTTCTTGTGGAGTAGTCCTTTTGCACATCCTATTGTAATGATGAGAAAATATGCTATTAAAGATTCTGGAAAATATAGAGTTGCAAAAGAAACAAGGCGCTGTGAAGATTATGATCTTTTTATGAGAATGTATTCAAAAGGTTATAAAGGGTACAACATTCAAGAAAAATTGTATAAGTACCGGATAATTAATGATAATGCAAAATATCGCCCAATGAAATATAGAATAGATGAAGCTGTGGTTCGTTGGAAAGGATATAGCAGTATGCAAATAATTCTACCGAGGGGGATTATATATGTGGCTAAACCAATTTTAATAGGGTTAATTCCTCAAAAAATATTTAAAATCATCAGAAAAAAAAGATATTAATATCGGTGCTAGCAATATGTAGTACTGGAATTTATTATTATTGAGTTTTAGTTATTACTGCCCTTTATAAAGAAAAATGCTTTTAAATTTTATGGGAATATCAGAAAATGGCGGAAAGAAATAAACAGAGGAAAAAAATATGTATTTAATAATAGTAATATTGACAGTTTTAATTGTTCTGTCATACTATGCTTTTAAGCAAGATTTGTTTTCAGTCTCATTTTTGTTATATGTAGGATATTTTATGAGCGCCATAGCTGCAACTTATAACGCCTTGGTGTGGGGAATGGATATAAGTTATCGATTGGTATTCATCTTATGCTTGGGTTGGGGAGGCTTTTTTTTTGCTGAACTTTTTGAGAAATATTTTGTGGGAAAAAGAAAATTTTCATTAGGTAATTTTACGGAAGAAAGAGAACTACATCAGATTAATGTACAAAAAGTTAAAGTATTGATAATTATTGGTATAAATATGATTATTACATTTATGCTTTTTAGAGAAGTATCTAAGATTGCAGGAAGTAGTGCCGGAGTTGTAGGGAATATGATAACAAATTACAAAGCAAATGCATCAGAGAAGCCTATTGGCGCATTAGTAACACAACTTGTGAAATTTACTAAAGGGACAGCTTTCATTTTGCTCTTTGTTTTTATTAACAATTTAATTTCGGCAAAAAAAGTTTCGAAAAAGCTGATATTAAAGAATTTGATTTTATTGATTCCAGGTTTTATTTATTGCATTCAATGCATTTTAAAGGGCGGAAGATTTGATGCTATTGCGTTTGTAATTGGTGCTATATTTATATACTATTTTCTAATGCAATATAAACATAACTGGAAATATAAAATTAAAATCAAAACGCTATTAAAAATTGTCTTATTGTTAATCGCTTTAGTGTATGCTTTTTGGTTTTTTAGAGAATTTGTAGGAAGAACAAGTGATGCGGGACTCGTTGAATATATAACAGGATATATTGGAGGCTCCTATGAGTTGTTTGATTTATATTTAGAAAAATCGCCTGCTAAAGCAGTGGAAACCTTTGGATATATGGTTCGATCTATTAATAAAATCATTGGAACTAATATACCTGCAATTACATACCATGAATTCGGAAAGTCTCATACAGGAATATTGATTGGAAATACTTATACTGGAATGAGGAATTATTATAATGATTTTGGCTATATTGGAGTTTTTTTAATGAGTTTTGTTTTTTCATGGATATATAATGTGCTGTATTGTAGGTTGACCCGAACAAGAAATATATATAAACATACATTTTTATTTATTTTCTATACCACTATTATTTATGCAGTTGTATATCATTTCTTTTCAGAGTATTTTTTTGCACGTCTTTCCATAGGATATTTCATTGAGGTTTTAGTGATGTATATATGTTACTTATTCATATTTAAGACAAAAATTAAATTATAGATTTGGGCAAGGAAAATCAGGTGTGGCTCTTTTTATTTCGGTAATCATATATTTAATCTTAGCTGACATTATTTTGTAATATTATATGGTACATTAATTTCAATGCTTGCGTACATGATAAATTTGAAACCTCAAAATTTACATAATACCTATTAGGAGAAAAAAAGATGAAAATATTTATTATCCATGCACATACTGCTAACCGAGGCGATGAGGCAGCTGTGAAAGCTATGGTTGATGAAATATTAATTGCAAAACCTGACACAGAAATTACAATTGCAATTAATGGTCGTACATTTTACCCGGCTATGGATCCGAGAGTGAAACAAATCGGAAGATTTCCTGCATTACATTCCGTGATGGCGAAAATAGAATACCCGCTATTTGTTAAAACATGCGGAAAAATATGTTTTACACCAGCCGGTAAAAATTTTAAAAAGGCATTACTGGAGGCAGATCTGGTAATACACGCACCTGGCGGGCCAAGCATCGGGGATATTTATAGTGATGTTGAAAAGGAATATCTTGATCGGCTGGGTATGGCTCGGCGACTGGGGAAAAGGTACATGTTCTATGCTCCTTCTATGGGACCGTTTAAGGACGAAACGAGAAATTCAAAACGAAAAGAAATTCTTATAGGGGCACAGAAGGTTATTTTAAGAGATCCTATCTCCTTCAAATTTGTGCAGGAATTTTGCCCTAAGTGTCATCCGCAGCTTGCATTGGATTCGGCGTTTCAACATGAGGTAGATGAGTGCGTTAACCGCAGAAAGTTAGAGGAATATACGGCATTGAAAAAGTTCATGTCAAAACATGAAAAGAATGTCGGAGTTACTATAACTGACTTACAATGGCATCCGCAGTATAAAGAAACAGCCATAGCAGAACAAATTAAAACAGCATTTCGTGATTTCGTAGCTTATCTAGATCGAAAAGAGTATGGAGTTGTTTTTATCCCACAGTTATATGGAAGTGGCGATGATAGTACCTTGATGAAAGAATTTGAGACAGAGAATAATGGCTTTGTAATTGAGGCTAATTTAGAAAAATACGATACCTATTTTCAACAGTATGTGATTGAAAAATTAACAGCTGTTGTTGGAATGCGCTATCACAGTAATATTTTTTCTGCTAAGATGTCAGTACCCTTTGTATCAATCTCGTATGAGCAGAAAATGAGAGGCTTCATGGAGAGCATGGACTTAATGGATTACTGTATCAGGGTAGATGATATTTCTGCAGATATATTGAAGAATCATTTTGAGCGTATGCTTACGAATTATACGGAGTATAAGACTTTGCTTGTGAATGAGCATAAAGCATTATCTGAGAAAGCATATCGTTCCACACAAGCAGTAATTAATATTTTAAATAATCAAGACGAAAACGTGTCCTGATTAGTATAATGATGAAAAATATCTAAAGTGTTGGTTTCATTAAATTTGCATAATTAATGAAGCTTTGATTTATGATAAATCGCTTTAAAGGGATTTTTGTGTATGAAATAGAAGTGATTTGGGTGATGTGATTTTTTGTGTCATTAAGATAATAATAGGTATATAATAACGAAAAGATAATTAGCGGATGTAGACAACGTGCAGATATCACTGAAAATTTTTTATTAATGATAATTAGAGATATTAATTCTGACTGAGACTATATAAGATATTGATGATTTGTATTATTCTTTTTTTATAAAAACTGGCTGGTGGAGATAGGAGAGGAATGATAAATATAAAAAACATAAAACAAAGAGTTAAAATTTATTTGGATCGGTTTATAATGTTTAATGAGTTTTACCATGATTATAAACATTACAAACTATGGAATTATAATAATCCTCATGTAAAAACTAGAGCATCACAGGAATCAAAAATATTGCGACAAGCACACATGATAGAAAAGGGAATGTCATTATCGTCGCCAAGAAAAGGGTTTGGGCAGGAAAAGATAACAGTTCTTTTTGAAATGCTGGATCAATATCTTCAAATGGAATTCCCGGCAGACGGAATGCCGTTTCAAAATGCAATCTGTGTGTTAAATGAATACGTCGTATTGCAACGAAAGATGGGTTATGAGAAGCCGGAAATGCTTGAAAAGCTTAAACGATTTGATAGGTATCGTGTTCCAGGAAAAGAGGCGGGTATTAAATACGATACCCAAGAAAACCTGATGAGTCATATCAATCAGTCATATCCGGAATTTTTTTGTAGCAGACATTCTATGCGCCAGTTTTCAAATGAAGTGGTTAGCACAGAAGAGGTAAAGAGAGCAATTGAAATAGCGCAGAAGGCGCCAACGGCTTGCAACCGACAAGCTACAAAAGTTTATATGTATACATGCGAAGGTACTAATAAATCAATTGGAAAAGCTATTGCTGGGAATACTGGATTTGAAAATGAAGTGAAAAACTATCTAGTTGTGACTGCAGATGTCTCTGCATTTTACGACTCATTTGAGCGAAACCAAATATATATCGAAGCAGGTTTTTTCACTATGGCTCTTGTGGAGGCACTGCATTATAATGGTATTGGAAGTTGTATATTACAAAATGGCGAATACTACAAGAAAAATGAAGAATTCAAAAAAATCTGTGAGAACATTCCAGATAACGAGAGAATTGTACTTTTTGTGGCGATTGGCTACTATAAAGAAGAATTTACGTATGCGGTGTCATTACGTAAGGGTGTAAACGATGTATTCAAAGTGAAGTGACAAAATGATAAATCTGATAATAGAAGAACACGGTGGGTAAAGAATGGCAGACAGAAATAAAGAATTGGCAGTGAATACGATTATACTGGGAATAGGGCAATTGATCCCTAAGTTTTTAGCAGTAATTCTTTTGCCGCTTCTGACTACATATTTGAGTACGGATGAATATGGTAATTATGATCTTATCCTTAGCGTGGCAAGCTTATTGATCCCAGTTGTAACGTTGCAGATACAACAAGCAGTTTTTCGCTATTTGCTTTCTACAACAAGCGTAATTGATAAAACTAAATATGTTACAAGCGCGATTTCATATATTTTGATTTCTTCGGCAATTTGCTATCCAATTGTGTTTGTTTTTTTGAAGCTCATGCACCTTGGAACACTCAATAGTATTCTAATTTGCGTTTTGTTTTGCAGTGAGGCACTGTATGTGTTGCTTGGGCAGATTGTGCGAGGGTTGGGCTTTAATAAAAAATATTCTATTAGTGTAGTAGTGTATTCAACAATTAATTTACTATTTACTGCTTTTATGCTGATAGTTTTAAAGCTGGGATTAGAAGGAGTGATAATATCATTGGCATTTGGTTATTTTAGTGCCGATTTTTATATGATTGTAGCTTCTGGTATGGTAAAGTACTACAAAATAAGTTGCTTTGATAAGAAAAGCTTGACTCAGTTACTGAAATTCTCTGCTCCTATTGTTCCGAGTTCAGTTGCCCTATGGGTGGTAAATCTTTCCGATAGGCTTATTATAATCCATTTCATGGGAGCGACAGCGAATGGTATTTATGCTGTAGCTAACAAGATCCCTTCTCTATATAGTACAGCATATAGCATTTTTAATTTGTCATGGACTGAAACTGCGGCGAGAGCTTCGGATGATGGAGATCCGGCAGAGTATTATACGAAATTATTTCATGGTCTGTTTGATTTCCTGATTGGTGTTATGCTTGGATTGATTGCAGTAACACCATTAATATTCAAGGTTTTGGTCAAAGGAAGCTATGGTGAGGCTTTTTATCAGGTACCGATTCTTTACTTTGGCATATTTTTTAACAGCTTGGTAAATTTTTATAGCGGTATATATATTGCGCTCAAGAGAACAAAGCAAGTAGGGTATTCATCAGTTGCAGGTGCAATATTTAATGCGTTTGTTAATATATTTTTGATAAAGGAAATTGGGCTATACGCCGCGTCGATTTCTACAGCGATGTCTTTTCTATTTATTGCTTTATATCGCGCATATGATTTAGGAAAAGTTATTAAAATTAAATATGATTTAAAAGATATTCTTCTAGGAATGGCATGCTTTATAATTGCAAGTGTATCTTTATTCTTAAATAAGTCACTTTTGCTCTTAGTGTGTTGGATAATTGCAGTTTTTTATAATATTAAGAAAAACATACCATTGCTAAAGAAAATAGTTCACCAGTTTGTGAAACACTAATTATCACTATAAACGTCCACGAAAAGCTATAATCCTACGGTCATTAATTAAACAGTGCCCAAACAATTATGTCTGTATGAATATATTAGGTGATTGTGTGATGTGGGAGCAGATTTTAAGTATATGAAAATACAAAGAAAAACGAAACTGTATGTAGTTATAGTAATTATGATGATGATTTTTATGATAGAAATGATAAATGATATTTTAATGAAATTAGAAAAACATTTATGAAGAACAAACAATAATGGGGGGGAGTATGAAGATTTCTATTGTTGTTTCAACATATAATGGTATGGAATTTATTGAAGAACAGATGGATTCATTGCTGAATCAATCAAGAAATGCTGACGAAGTTTTGTTTTTTGATGATTGTTCAACGGATGATACTGCTTTTATTATCAAGGAGTACATATTGCGGCATAAAATTCGTAATTGGCATATGGTTATTAATAAAGTAAACAAAGGGTGGAAAAGAAATTTTATGGAGGGACTGTGGCAAGCCACAGGGGATTTGATTTTTCCGTGTGATCAGGATGATATCTGGATGCAGGATAAATTGAAAGTCATGGAATGCTTAATGGCATCTCATCCTGAAATAAATGTATTAACGACAAATTGCCAAGCATTTTATGATACTGGGAAAATTATTATCAGGCCAGAACCAGAAAATAGACAACTTATAAAGCAACCATTAGTTCAAAACATTTTCAATACAAAATATCCGGGGTGTACATACTGTATTCGAAAATCCTTTGTAGAGTTAAGTAGAAAATATTGGGAGGATGATTTTCCGCATGATGCGCTATTTTGGAGAATGGGGGTTTTTTCTGAAACTTTGTATTCTTATAATGAAAGTTTGATACAATGGAGGCGGCATAATGACAGTACTTATACACTTGAAAGTGCGAAATCTAAAACAGCTAGTAATAAAAGGCAGTGGATTGATTATGCAATTCGTGTTGTACAGAGTTTAAAAAAATTTATTGCTGCTGAAGGTAGTTCAAATATAGAAAATGGAAATTGTATTTTAAATACTACATTGCAATGGTTAAATTCCCGAGCCTTATTTTATGATAAAAAAAGTCTGTATCAGGGAATTTATTTACTAAAATACTTAAAATGCTATGATCGGGTGAGGCAGTATGTTGGCGATTGGTATCTCATATATTTCAAAAGTAATTAGAGAGGTTATTAACTTATGAAGATTGATATAATCACATTACATGCAGTTCAAAATTATGGATCAGTATTACAAGCATTAGCAACACAAGAATTATTCAAAAAACATGGATGCGATGTAAAAATTATAAATTATGTACGGGAAAATGTAAGACCTGAAAATTTACTTCGAACCTGGGGAAAAGGGAATCCGATCAAGATTCTTGCGATGGCACCAACGGTTTACCGGTGGAAAAAAGTATTTACTGACTTTACAAGAACAAAACTGAATTTAACTGATAAAACCTATACGACAGATGAGGATTTTCGTTCATATATATTAGATGCTGATGGCTATTGTACTGGAAGTGATCAGGTATGGAATTCAAAGTGGAATAGAGGAATCCTTCCGTGCTTGTATCTTGATTTTGTACCAAAAAATTTCTATAAGTTCTCATTTGCAGCGAGTTTTGGACAGGAGAATATTTCTGGTGAAGAAGTAGTAGCTACTAAGAAATATATCGAACAGTATAACCGAATTTCAGTCAGAGAGGATAGCGCAAAAAAGATTATTAAAGAACAATATGGTATATCAAAAGCAGTTAATATTGTAGATCCTACTTTATGTGTTACAGGTGATTTTTGGAGAAGATATGAATCTAGAAGAAAAATCAGAGAAGAGTATATTTTAGTGTATAATCTGAATAGGAGCAAAGAATTTGACCAATTCGCAGTAAAATTATCAAAAAAGTCTGGGTTAAAACTAGTTCGATTCTGCACACGATATGACCAATTTTACCGTCCGGGTAAGAGCATGCTGGTTCCTGAAGTGGCCGATTTTATAAGCTTGATAGATAATGCAAAGTATGTCCTGACTGATTCTTTCCATGCTACTGCCTTTTCGTTAAATTTGGGTACAGAGCCAATATGCATTTACCCAAAAGAATTTGGTGGACGTTTAGAGAGTTTACTGGTATTAACAGATTCATTACAGCGTCATATTAAGGACTATAATGATTTTGATGTAATAAATCGGTCAGTGGATTTTGAAAAAGTCAATAATATATTATTTAATGAACGTAAGAAAGCTAATGATTTTATAGAGAATGTTATATCCGATATAAGGGAAAGAAAGGGATAATTAGAAGAGAAAGAGGATAAATGCTATGAATGTAGTTTGCGAGCATAATAAGTGTGCCGGATGCATGGCATGTGTTAATGTTTGTCCAAAGAAGAGTATTAACATAATAGACAGTCTGGATGCTTGTAATGCTGTCATTGGTAAGGAATGCATTGAATGCGGATTATGTCATAAAATATGCCAGCGGAATTATCCATCAGAATTTTTAAAGCCTATGTATTGGTATCAGGGCTGGACGAATGACATTGAGATACGAATGAAAGCCTCATCAGGTGGCTGTGCTACGGCCCTTGCGAAATCTTTTATAGAACTGGGTGGCGAGGTATGTAGTTGTGTTTTTGATTGCGGTAGATTTGTATTTAAAGTTGTTAATACGGTAATGGAATTGGAGCAATTTGCCGGGTCAAAATATGTAAAGAGTGATCCGGGGGGGATTTATCAAGTAATTAAAAGCAAGTTAAGAGATAAGAAAAAGATATTATATATTGCTTTACCCTGTCAGGTATCTGCGCTAAAGAACTATGTTGGTAAGGAACTATGCGAAGACTTATATACAATTGATTTAATATGTCATGGAACTCCTTCACCACAAATATTAGATATTTTTTTAAAACAGTATGGATTAAGGTTGAATGATTTAAAAGATATTCGTTTTAGAAATAAAGGTAGATTCCAAATTGTTTGTGACTATAAAGGCATTGTTACTCCTGGAATAAGTGACAGATATATGATTTCTTTTCTTAGTTCATTGACTTATTCGGAAAATTGCTATGATTGCCAATACGCTAGAACAGAAAGAGTATCTGATATAACACTAGGTGATTCATGGGGGAGCGAACTGCCTAAAACTGAATGGGAAAATGGTATTTCACTTGTTTTGTGTCAGACCCAAAAGGGAAAGTTATTATTGGACAATGCTAATCTTCACCTTGAACCTGTTAATTTAAAAAAAGCTATTGATAGAAATCAACAGTTGGAGTATCCAGCCAATAGGCCACATAATAGGGAATCTTTGTTTTCGGGTATAAAAAAGGGAAAAAAGTTTAATGCTATGGCGCTGAGTTGTATGCCACGTAAATGTATACGCCAGAATCTCAAGCAAATATTGATAAAATTATTCCCTGGCATGGGTAGTATATATATTAATGTAAGGAATAATAGGAAAGATAGATTTTAAAAATATCTATTGGGCTTTATTATATTTGACAAGTTACTACAAGAAAACTCTGATGCTTATCAAATTACACCTCAGTTAACCTTGATACGCAAGTAGTATACATGAAGCCAAAATGATTATAAAAGTTCTATCTTGACTTAGCCACAGTTATATTGATTATCATTATGATCTACCTGCTACATCAAAATGGGAAGCAGACTTATCATACTGGCAGGAGTCTAGAAGAGCATGGTAAGCGATAGTCATAATGTGAACTAAAGAAATTACTTATTTTAAGTTTTATGTATTCATTGAGCGAGAGGATATATTAGTATAGTTGTATCTTTACACATTTTGTGAACGAGGAAAGAACTAGATCTAATTAATTAAACTTTGAGAGAAGCCATTTATGGACAAAAATAATGTTTATAAAATATTATATAAAATTATAGCACAGGATATGAAAGATCCTCTGACATACTTGCCTAAGGGGCTGATGTGCTGTATAGTACTGATTGTGGTTTTTATACTAATAAACGAGATATGGTGCCAGTTCAGAAAGTGTCTACTCTTATCTCCGGCTAAAGCGATTTGTCTAGGGCTATTTGCTGCATATATGTATATATTGATGCAAATAACCTACTTTTCCCGCCTCCCAGGCTCAAGGAATACAGTTAGTTTAATTTTGGGAGAAACGTGGCAAGGTAGTGTTCAGAGTAAGGCTTATGTAATCGAAAATATTTTGATGATGATCCCATTCGGTGTTCTTCTTCCAAACATTCTTAAACCTGCGGAAAGTATTTTTTGTTGTATTCCGTTGGGATTTTTCTTTTCAGTTAGCCTAGAATATGCTCAATTTCTCTCCCAACGCGGTCATATGCAGGTAGACGATGTTGTAATGAATGTAATAGGAACGATTATTGGATATTTATTCTTTGTATCCATTAAACTTTTACGCAGACTCAATAAATATCTAAAAGAGAAAAAGTAACTCTTATTAAGATGACTACAGTTACAAAAAAACTAATAATATATGGAAATATAAAGATATGTAATGAAATGTAAAGAAAATAGTAGATTTTTAACTGATTGCTCCTTTGTTTTCCTTATGAAATTGAACTTTTACTTATATTTAAAGGGTTTTTTTATATAAATATACACCAAAAGATTGCAAATAAAACCAGATATAATCAGCAATTATCGATAAAAAATGTTGAAAACATACATTGTACGGATGTTATAAACGTATAAACCTTGCATTTTTACAGGAAGAGAGTTAAAATATACACATCAATTTAAATTGTAACAAAATTGAAGGTAGGATATTGAAAGGAGAAACATTATGAAGATGAAAAAGCTAATGGTAGCAGCATTAGCCGCAGCAATCACTGTGGGTAGTGCAATGCCAGCATCTGCAGCATGGGTTCAGTCTGGTTCCGAATGGAGATATCAGAATGAGGACGGAAGCTGGCAGGCAAACAAGTGGTTTCAGGAGGCTGGCCAGTGGTATCATTTTGATGCTAATGGCAATGCACAAAAGGGCTGGTTAAAGGATACCGATGGTAAATGGTATTTCTTTGCATACAATGGAATTATGCAGACAGGTCTGATCAAAGTCGATGAAAAAGTGTATTACATGAATGCAGACGGCTCACTTTTTTCTGGTAAAATGAAGGTCGGTACAGTAGAATATGATTTTACCGAGTATGGAACAACAAACGGAACTCCGTCTGTGGGTAGAACTCAGACTTTTGGAGGTAACGGAAACCAGGTAATTACTGGTGGCGGTAGTGGACATTCCAATTCGAATAGTGGATCAAACACGAGTACTGTTAAAGAAAAAGTACAGACCGCTGTGGAAAAAGTGGTAAAGGTTAATGAGCAGAATGAATTTGCTTCTACTACAATAAAAGGACAAACGATTACAATTAAAGTTGAGCAAGCAGAGACTGCATTAAAAGAAGTATTAGACGAAGCAACGAGTGTGTTATCAGGAATTCTTTCTACAGAAGGTGTGGAAAGTGTTCAATTTGGAAAAACAAATAAAATCACAATTTCCGCTAATGATGACATCGATGTTATCGAGGCTAAAGTTAAGGCAGCAGCCATTAATGAAGGCCTTACCCGTGATTCATTACTGAGTGATGCTGAAAAGAGTTACGATATAACAGTTGTGTTAAGCGGTGCAGAACAGACAATTAATTATAATATTTCTGTAAAATAAAAATTTTTGTTTTATTCCTTTTTAGGGTGGCTCTCATAGGAACCGCCCTATTTTAAATATGGAGAGCGGCATGAAATTATATAAAAGATGGATAATTGGTGGAATAGCATTTATCATAAGTGCCGGCATAGCCCAGACTGCGTATGCAGGATCCGTTAATGCAAACGAGCAGTCTGTCATATCCGCAGTAAGTGGACAATTTGAGAAAGACGGAATTATTTATGCGGTCAAACCGGAATACATAAGTTCGGTAAAAAATTATCTGGCCCAAGATGATGTGGAATTAACTGCGGAACAGGCCCAGGCAGCAATTTCAGAAATATATGCCAATGTACAGACCGGAGTGGAAAGCGGCTATTTAGTAGAGATAGGAAGAACTGCCGCTCCGGAAACAGAACCTTCGCAGGCTCCTTCCGAGGGTGCAGCGGGACAGAAGGAAAGCAGTAAGTCCACAAAGAAACCTGAGAAGCAAAAAACAGAAGAAAGTCAAAAGGAACCAGAGACTGCAGGAGCACAAGAAAACGAGGGCTCAGAGACCGAATCGGAAGGCGATTCCGGCGCTATACAACAAGAGAATAAAAAAGAGCCGGAAACGGAGAAGTCTTCCTCTGTAATATCCATTCTTGAACTTGTAGACAAGGCACCTCCCCAGTCTTATGAATACTTAAATAAAGATACAGATGAAAGGATGCAGCAACTTAAGGTTCGTTACGAAATCATGTGGGGCTGTATAGCGGCAGCTGCATTTGCAATCGTTCTGGTACTTGTTGTATCAATACATAAGAAATTATTAATCAGCCACAGTCATCGTAAGCTGCGCAGGATTTTAAAATAT
>Ga0213828_1001976_pt1 | contig 15746 bp, 11 predicted proteins | sample MC6MC0897MG_FD_180664 | JGI IMG/M metagenome (GOLD analysis project Ga0213828, IMG submission 180664) | Enriched soil aggregate microbial communities from Iowa State University, Ames, United States - MC6-MC0897-MG | ecosystem: Environmental > Terrestrial > Soil > Unclassified | place: USA: Iowa... | reverse complement strand
CTTCACTCGCGCTGCTCGCTCCAGGGTCTCATCTTGGACGCTTAATCCCCTAGGAGTCACACTGGCTACGCTCCAGTCAACTACTATTACATTTAAAAATGTCAACCACATCTTTTTGAACCAATAAACTAAATCTTATTCTACTTAATGGAATAGTATTTTGTCGGACGACCTACTGTTCCGTATTGTAATTCAATCGAGACAGTTCCCTTAGTAGCCAAAAAATCCAAGTATTTACGCACAGTTACTCTGGCCATTCCGACATTTTGAGCTAGCTGCTCTGAGGTAATAGCTGCACGGTGTGTCGTTAAATAATCAAGAATCTGTTGCATTGTTATCGTGTTTAGTCCCTTTGGAAGCTCCGTTGTTTCATGCTGTATTCCTAGCCATTTGTCGATGTCCTCTTGATTAAATGCCTGCGAGCTTTGTAGCTTTTTGGTAGAGCTTTTGTATTGCTGCAATGCTTTTTCAAAGCGATCAAAACGAAATGGCTTGATGAGATAGTCGATGGCTCCCAGTCGAAGTGCCTCCTGAACTGTTGGCGCATCTCTTGCAGCAGTAATCATAATAATATCCGAGGGGACACGTTCTGCACGAAGCTTTAAGAATAGTTCCATGCCTGTCATATCTGGTAAAAACATATCGAGTAAAATTAAATTTGGCTTCTTTCTTATAATTTTGTCATAGGCTTCACGACCATTGACTGATTCACCCACGAGCTGAAAACCATTCAATTTATTTAAAAAACCTTTATTTACTTCAAGTACCATTGGATCGTCTTCTACGATAAACACTGAAAGATTACTCATTGTTCTTCAGTCACCCCTACTTCTATTGTAATGATTGTTCCAACATTGACGGTTGATTCTACTAGAATAATTCCATTGTTTGATTCCACAATCTGTTTCACAAGAGCAAGTCCAATACCATGACCATCCTTTTGTTTTGTGCTAAAGCCATAATCGAAAATCCGATTTGGCAAACCAGTAATTCCCTTACCACTATCCTGTACTTCAATGAATAAATGATGTTTATGGCCAATTAATGTAATATGAACATCTTTATGAGCACATTCAAAGCATGCCTCCATTGCATTGTCCAATAAGTTACCAATAATAGTTACCATGTCACCACTGGAAAAACCACTCATAAAATCAACGAGCTTTGAGTCCTCATCAATTGTCAGCTCCACACCAAGCTCTTTTGCACGTGAAAATTTACCAAGTAATAATCCTTGAATCGAATAATCATGAATCTTGTCATGCAAGCTTTGAATAATCTCTTCCTCATCTGTAATTTCATCAATAATCAAGCTTAGAGCATCATCATCCCGTTCCAATTGTATTAATCCTGCAATACTATGTAAGCGATTCATATATTCATGTTGCTGGGCACGTAATGAATCCACTAGTATTTTTATGCCAGTTAATTCTTCAGCTAACATATTTGCTTCTTTTCGATCGGTTAGCATAATAAGGTAGCCAGCATTTTGTTCCATGATACGAATAGGAAAGGTGCGAACTAAGTACATTTGCTCAAACATCAATAGAGGTCTATATACTTCATGCTGTTGTAGTGTATCCTCTGCGAGCCAGGTCCCTTTAAACAAAGCTTTTCTAGAAATCTTCTGTCCGAAGAAATGTGTATATTGCCTTGCTAAACGATTAATAAAGGTGACATTACCGCTTTCATCAGTTGCTAAGATACCGATATCCATCGCTTGAATAATACCAGACCGTTCTTCTACTAATCGGGCTATTTCGTAAGGCTCCAAATTAAAGGTTTGGCGCTTTAAATGATTGGCAACCCATACAGACCCACCTAAGCCGATGATTAATCCCCAAAAAAGAGACATCAGGATATCAAATTGATATTCATCTACAAGGTTATACCATTTTGGTGCAAGTAATCCGACAGTAATAACACCAACTTGCCTTGTACCTTCTTCATTCATTATAGGTACGAATGCTCTGATAGAATATCCTAAAACACCTCTTGCCTTCGATATATACTCATGCTGAGAAAAGGCTTCTATTTCGTCTCCACCTTCAAAGACTGTACCTAGCTTACTTTCTGATGGGTGTGAATAACGAATTCGATTCATATCAATAATCACAATATAATCTACATCAGTTGTTAAGCGAATACGCTCTGCAATTGGTTGAATAATTTCAAAACCAGCCGGCTTGCCTACATTATTTTGAACATCTGTAAGCTGTGATACAGTTCTTGCAATTGCGATCGCTCGTGCACCAAACTCTTTTTCAAAAGCTCCTCCAAGATTATGAATCATGATAGCTCCACTTGTGGCAATTGAAAAAATAACAATTATGAATGAAAAAATAAACATTTTTAGTCGTAAAGAAATATTTTTCATAGGAATGTGAAAGGAATAGGAGTACTCCCTTTACTTAATTCAACACCTCTTTAAATAAAGATAATTGTAAGACAATGAATCTTAGATGAACGAACAATTCTTGTAAAAAAATGATAAGAGTACATAGGAGGACCAAACTAGGAATTTCATTCTATTATAAATTAACATAAATAATCAGTTTGTTGTAATACAACTTTAGTTGAAAAGTACTGTTTTCATTTGTGTACTATAACAAATTTGTGGATGTAATTAAACACAGTGCTTTCTTATTACTTTATATAGCATCATTTGATTATAAGGAGGAGAGGAGTATCCCTTGTTTCCTAAAGAAAAATTTATATTTGAATAATAAAAATGAATAAGAAAAGATTATTCGAAATGGAATATACAAAACATGCATTATAATTATTTGGATATTAAACTAGAAAAAGGGAAAATTGATAACTAGATTTCTTTTTTACTTCCACTTTGTGTAGATAAATTTTGTACATTTTAGTTTTAAAATTCTCTTTCGTTCTTAATATTTCTCTATGATAAAAATTTGATTATGTTGTTATTCGAGAGAAATGGGGACAATATTCTAATCGAAAAAAGAGTAATATACACCATGAGAATGTGAAAATATGCACAAATAAAATTATTTTTAAATAATTTTAAGCTATGGAGATAATAGAGTAGAAAAATATTATTATCTAAAATATGTTGCGATTTCTCTTTGATAAGCGTTGTTTCACTTAGAGGCTGTAGGATTTATGACGGAGATATAATACGCTGATAAAGAAAATACTTTTTGGAGAAATAATATTTTTTAGAAAAACATCTTGCATTTGAATAATTCTAAGTGGTAAATTGTTTTACATGGACGTTCATAGAATTTTCACAGGTAGCAAAAGAGGGGAGAAATGAGAATTTATGAATAAAAATAGATGGTTAATTGCATTATCTGCAATCGCTATTCACCTTTCAATCGGTGGAGCTTATGCATACAGTGTATACAAGCTACCGATTGTCACAGAGATGGGATGGAGTGAAACAAAGGTAACGGTTGCCTTTACGATTATGATGGGGCTTGCGGGTTTTTCAGCCGCACTATTTGGTAGTTTAGTAGAAAAATTGGGGCCACGTAAATCTGCGATGGTAGCAGCTGTTCTATTTGGGGCAGGACAAGCTGGTGCTGGTGTAGCAATTTCAATGGATTCTGTAACATTGTATTGGTTAACATATGGCGTGCTAAGTGGATTAGGTATGGGGATAGGCTATATTGCGCCTGTATCAACATTAGTAAAATGGTTCCCAGACCGTAGAGGCTTGGCAACAGGTATGGCTGTACTTGGATTTGGATCTGGAGCATTAATTACAGCACCAGTAGCAGCAAACTTAATGGAGGCTGTTGGAATTTCTACAACATACTTTATTTTAGGGGCAAGTTATTTCACGTTAATGATTTTAGGGGCTTTATATATTGCACCGCCTGCACCTGACTATATGCCAGCAAACATGAAGGCTGCTGCAAATGGTGGTAAAGAAGTAGTAAAAAAAGATTTAGCAGTTATGTCTGCTCGTGAGGCTGTTAAAACAAAGCATTTCTGGATGCTATGGTCAATGCATTTAGTCAATGTAACAGCAGGGATTATGATGATTTCTGTCGCCTCTCCAATGGCCCAAGAAATTGTGGGATTATCAGTTGCGGGAGCTGCAGCAATGGTAGGTATTATGGGGTTATTTAACGGTGGTGGTCGTTTAATTTGGGCGGCTGTGTCTGACTATATTGGTCGTTCGAACGTCTTTGTTATTTTCTTTACGGCACAGTTAATTACATTTATTGTGTTACCACATACGACGAACGTGATACTTTTCCAAGCACTTATTTTCTTAGTTGTTAGTTGCTATGGTGGTGGCTTCTCGAATTTACCTGCATTTGCAAGTGATTTATTTGGTACAAAGCAACTAGGTGTTATTCATGGTTATTTATTAACGACTTGGTCATTAGGCGGTATTTTTGGTCCGTTACTGGTGAGCACAATTAAAAATGCTTATGGAAGTTACATTCCAGTATTCTATGTATTTGCTGGGTTAATCGCAGCATCATTAATTATTTCATTAACATTACGTGCAGATGTACGTAAACGAACAGCTTTAAAAGCAGCAACACAAAATGTTGGAGACGTCTCCGCTACACAATAAACGTTACTTTCAATTCGCACTTGAAGGTACTAGGTCTTGACCATATAAGTATCATTTCGCACATGATGCTTGTATGGTTTTTTTTGTTGTAGTGATTGTTATATAACAATAGATCAATCTTTGTTTAATGTATAACAGAGGTTGTCTGATGTCAATAACATTACGGGAAATAAAGTGATTTCGCTACCAAAAGAGCAATTTCGAAACGAAAAGCAAACTATAGAAGTCAGGAGCAACATTTTAGCTATTGTTGAAATGTTGAATCTTTTCCTCGACTAAAGCGTATATAAGGTAATAAGGAGTGATTGAAGATGGGGAAATTTTCTTTACATGAATTCATCAATAAAACACAGCAGGATGATAATGAAAACGATTATTTTGAGCTAGAAACGGAGCGTGTACTAGAGATCAATTTAGATGGCGAGGTTTGGTCTAAAATGGGCGCTATGATTTCTTACATAGGCGACATTAAGTTTGAGCGAGAGCGTGTGCTGGAGCATGGATTAGGAAAAATGTTTAAAAAGGCACTAACAGGTGAAGGAACACAGCTTATGAAGGCAAAAGGTAAAGGGCGACTTTATTTAGCTGATCAAGGGAAGAAGGTTACGATTTTTGATTTGAAAAATGAAAGTATTTGCGTCAATGGCAATGATTTGCTTGCATTTGAACCAAGCATCGATTGGGATATTCATTTAATGCGTAAAATGGCAGGCATCATGTCAGGCGGATTGTTTAATGTAACTTTAAAAGGAACAGGAAAGGTAGCCATTACCACCCATTTTGAACCTTTAACACTATTAGTACGCCCAGGTGAGACGGTATATACCGATCCTCATGCCACAGTAGCATGGTCAGGTAATTTAGCACCTGAGTTTAAAACAGATATCAGCTTCCGTACATTTATCGGTCGAGGCAGTGGCGAATCCATTCAAATGGCATTTTCAGGTGAAGGTTTTGTCATTATTCAACCATTTGAGGAAGTTTATATGTCTAGCGAAAGCTAAAAAAAGCGTGTCCTAATTATTCGAGGGCACTGAAAAAGTCGATTTGCCACAAAAAATGTGATGCAAATCGACTTTTTTAAGTTTCTAAATCGAACAAAAGACAGATTTATAATATAGAAAAATGAATTTCTGTAGTTTTTCAGTGTCCTCAATTATTCAGGACACGTTTTTTAATGATAAGAAGTGACTCTTATTCGCGTGGAAAATTATTTAAGTCCTGCGTTCATTCCAGCAATACGTCCGGTAACAAGTGCAGATGTAATATTATAGCCTCCTGTATAGCCATGAATATCAAGGATTTCACCGCAGAAGAATAAACCATTCTTTTTCTTAGAGGCCATTGTCTTCGGCTCTATTTCTTTAACAGAAATACCCCCACCAGTAACAAATGCCTTTTCAAGAGATTGTGTTCCACTTACAGTCATCGTAAAATGGACAAGCAAACGAGCTAAATGGCGAATTTTTTCCTGTGCTATTTCAGTGCCTGTCATTTGTACATCAATGCCAGCACGTTCACATAAAAACAATAGCCATCGTTCAGGGGCTATCCCTTTCCATACGTTTTTAACCGCTCTCTTTGGATCTTCTTTCCATAGCTTATTTAAGGATTGCAGACATGTTTCTTCATTATAATGGACAAGCGTTTGAATACGGATTGTCACTGGTTCATAGCCAGTTTTCATTAATTCTTTTACGATAAATTGGCTACAGCGTAAAATAGCAGGACCACTTAATCCGAAATGAGTAAAGAGCATGTCCATTTGATGGGTTACTAGCACTTTACCTTTTTTATTTAAAACCGAAACAGCAACCTCTCGTAAAGCCAGCCCCTGAAGCTCACGATTTTGTATAAAGTCTTCCTTCGAAAGCACAGGAACCTCTGTAGGGAATAACGTTGTAATTGTATGACCTGCGCGCTCTGCCCATGGATAACCATCACCAGTTGAGCCTGTTTGTGGAACCGCTTTTCCACCTACAGCCACTATTACAGCCTCGCTACGGACTTCTAAACCGTCTGCAAGGCGAACACCAAGAATTTTTTCCTCATCCATTAAAAGCTTACTGACAGGGGTATTTAACCGAACTTCTACATGCAAACGCTGTAATTGACGGATTAATGCGTCAACAACATCTTGCGCGCGGTTAGACACGGGAAACATACGCCCATGATCCTCCTCTTTTAGGGCAACACCGAGCCCTTCAAAAAAGGCAATAATATCCTCATTATTATAAACTGTGAATGGGCTATATAAAAACCGCCCATTACCTGGTATATGTTTAACAATTTCTTCTATAGGTAAACGATTTGTCACATTACAGCGACCCCCACCAGAAATAGCAAGCTTTTTACCAAGCTTATTCCCTTTTTCTACTAGTAATACTTTCTTTTTTCGTTCTCCAGCAGCGATTGCAGCCATTAAGCCTGAGGGACCTCCACCTATCACAATTACATCATACATATATAGAAACTCACTTTCTGTTCAAATTAGGAATCTTTCCTATTATACATGAAGTCTATATAGAGGGGCTTCTTTCACATTGAAAATAATGCGAAAGTGTTTTATAATTCCTTATCTCATCTAAATCGATGAAAAGTTAGTTTTTTGTTAATTCAAGGAATCGGAATACGATTATCTATGTAAAACAGGCTACCCGATGAAAGTTTTTTCTGTGTTGTCAGCATGAAATGAACGTCTATTCGTGCTATTATGGAAAAGGTTATGCACTAAATTATGAGGTGAAAAATAGAATGTGCGGATTTATAGGCTATATTAATGGAACAAATGTAATCGATCATCATCAAACGATTGAAAATATGATGAATACAATTATTCACCGTGGACCAGATAGCGGTGGTATTCACAGTGACGATAAAGTTACGTTGGGATTCCGACGATTAAGTATTATCGACTTGTCAGATGTGGCAAATCAACCATTGTACAGTGAAGATGGTAATATTGTGCTTGTATTTAATGGAGAAATCTTTAATTTCCAAGCGCTACGTGAAGATTTAATTGCTAAGGGACATACATTTAAAACACAATCTGATAGTGAAGTTATAATTTATGGTTATGTAGAATATGGTGTAGAGTTTGTTAAACAATTACGAGGTATGTTTGCATTCTGCATTTGGGATAAAAAGAATGATTTACAATTTATTGCCCGTGATGGCTTTGGTATTAAGCCGTTGTATTACTCAGAGAATACAACAGATGGAACCTTTATTTTCGGTTCAGAAATTAAATCCTTCTTACCCCACCCATCCTTTATTAAAGAATTAAATAAAAATGCCCTTCGTCCATATTTAACTTTCCAATATTCGTCAATGGATGAAACTTTCTTTAAAGGTGTGTTTAAACTACCACCAGCGCATTATATGTTAATTCAAAATGGGAAAAAGAAAATCGTGCAGTACTGGGATAAAAAATTCCATGCGAAAGAGGCACCAATTGAAAAATATGTAGAGGACATTCGTTCTACAGTAAGAGAATCAGTAGAAGCACATCAAATCAGCGATGTAAAGGTTGGTTCATTCCTATCAGGAGGAATTGATTCAAGCTATATAACGGCATTACTGCGTCCTGATAAGTCCTTCTCTGTTGGTTTTTCTGACTATGAAGATATGTTTAATGAAACAAACTTAGCAAAAGATTTATCAGATACATTAAACATTCAAAATGAGCGTAAATATATATCAGCTGATGAATGCTTTGAGGCTTTACCAAAAATTCAATGGCATATGGACGAGCCACAATCCAATCCATCTTCTGTACCACTTTATTTCCTTTCTGAGCTAGCTTCGAAGGACGTAACAGTTGTCCTTTCAGGTGAAGGAGCGGATGAAATTTTTGGTGGCTACTCATGGTATCAAAACTCAGGTAAAATGCAACAATACGAAAAAATTCCTTTTGGTATTCGTAAGGCATTACGAGGTCTTGCAGAGGCATTACCTAAAAATCAATACACAAACTTCCTTATAAAAGGTGGACAATCAGTCGAAGAACGCTTTATAGGTGAAGCGGTTGTCTGGGATGAAGAAGATGCATTAAATGTATTAAAACCAGACTATAAAAATGGTCCATCTGTTAAGTCCATAACAAAGCGTATCTATGATGAAGTACCTGGCGATGATGATGTGACAAAGATGCAGTACTTAGATTTAAATCTATGGATGCCTGGCGATATTTTATTAAAAGCAGATAAAATGAGTATGGCGCATTCAATTGAATTACGTGTACCATTTTTAGATAAAGAAGTAATGGAATTAGCGAAAAACATTCCATCAAGATATCGTGTCAACGACATTGATACGAAATATGTGCTTCGTCAAGCAGCTCATCAGGAATTACCAGAGGAATGGGCAAAACGTCCAAAGCTAGGCTTCCCAGTACCAATCCGGCATTGGCTACGTGAAGAGAAATACTACAACATGGTAAAAGAAATGTTCACAACAGATTTTGCCAATAAATTCTTTGATACAAAGCAATTAGTAGGCTATCTCGATGAGCATTATGAAGGTAAGGCAAATCGTGGGCGCTATATTTGGACTGCCTATGTATTCTTAGTATGGTATAAACAATTTTTTATAGACATGAAATAGCTACTGAGTCGGTGGAGGTTTTTTAATCTCCACCGATTATTTTGAGCATTTTATTATCAGAATAAAAATAAATTTACTGTCTTTTTGATGGACTAGCCTAAAGCTAGAACTTTTTGATAGAATAATGCGTCTGTTTACCTATAAATATGTTAAGATTACAAGTGGTTTATGCAATTACGCTGGGGCGTAAATGAAATTATGTTTACAATTATCTTTGGCAGCGTTTGCATGTGGCGAAAGCAGTTAAATTTACTTGTAACGAGTAAATCTGCTCCATTGACTCCTAGAATTGCTCGGGTATTGTATAAAATTGCTCCGTTGCCAGTCAGAACTGCTCGGGTACCAAGTAAACCCGCTCCGTTGTCGGTGAAAACTGCTCGGGTACCAAGTAAACCTGCTCCGTTGTTGTTGAAAACTGCTCGGGTACCAAGTAAACCTGCTCCGTTGTCAGTGAAAACTGCTCGAGTGCCAAGTAAACTCGCTCCGTTGCCAGTCAAAACTGCTCGGGTGCCAAGTAAACCCGCTCCGTTGTCAGTCAGAACTGCTCGGGTGCCAAGTGAACTCGCTCCGTTGTTGTTGAAAACTGCTCGGGTACCGTGTAAACCTGCTCCGTTGTCGTTGAGAACTGCTCGGGTGCCAAGTAAACCTGCTCCGTTGTCAGTCCAAACTGCTCGGGTACCAAGTAAACCTGCTCCTTTGTCAGTTAGAACTGCTTAGGTAACGAGTAAAACCGCAGTGATCAGTTAAAAAACTCGCTCAGATACCGAAAAATCTGATTATAGTGAATATTTTCCAATGCTTATTCTATGTGTTACGATGAAATTATTGATTTTATGATGAATGGATGGGTACAATGTCCAATTTAATGAAAGGTACTGCGATATTAACAATGGGGATGTTTTTATCGAAGGTACTCGGATTAATTTATATTTTTCCGTTTTATGCAATTGTGGGCGAGGAAAATATTGCGCTCTATCAATATGCATACATTCCCTATTCGATTATGCTAGCAGTAGCCATCTCAGGTGCGCCAATTGCCGTATCTAAGTTTGTTTCTAAATACAATGCACTTGGTGATTATCAATCAGGCCGCAAGCTTATGAAATCAGGCATACTGATTATGATGATAACTGGTCTAGCCGCATTTATTGCCCTTTTTATATTAGCTACACCTATAGCGGGGCTTGTCATAAAAAGTGATGAGCAGGCTTTTACAGTCGAGCAAATTGCTTCCGTGATTCGTTGGGTTAGCTTTGCTTTAATTGTTGTCCCATTTATGAGTCTTTGGCGTGGATTTTTCCAAGGTTATGACAAAATGGAACCTACAGCAGTTTCGCAATTAGTTGAACAAATTGTTCGTATTGTTGTGTTATTAGGTGGATCGTTCCTAGTAGTAGTTGTCTTTAATGGCAAACCACAAACAGCCGTTTCCTTTGCCGTATTCGCAGCCTTTATCGGGGCTATTGGCGGGTTGATGGTACTCTATTATTATTGGAAAAAATACCAACCTGAATTTAATTTATTGCGCAGTCAAAGTGTTACATCTACTCAACTGCCAATGTCCAATATTTATAAAGAAGTTATTACGTATTCCATTCCAATGGTATTCGTAGGTGTTGCCAATCCATTATTTCAGCTAGTGGATATGTTAACGTTTAACGGTGCAATGACATCCATAGGCTTAGCAGAAGTAACCGATAAATATTTATCAATGATTAATTTCACCACACATAAAGTTGTGATTATTCCGGTTATGCTAGCTACAGGTTTTTCGATGGCACTAGTACCGACGATTACTAAGTATTTTACACAGGGTGAATATTTATCACTGCGACATGCAATGGATAAAACCTATCAAATATTAATTTTTATTACATTGCCTGCTGTAGTGGGGATTTCATTGTTAGCGAATGAAATATACTTTATGCTCTATTCTGAAAGTGAAATGGGGGCTACCATTTTAGCTCACTATGCGCCTGTTGCTATTTTATTTGCATTGTTCCAAGTAACAGCAGCTTTATTACAGGGGATCGACTTCCAGAAATGGATTGTCTTCAGCCTGTTATCAGGGATTTTTGTCAAGCTAGCAATCAACATACCTTTAATTCGATGGATTGAGGCTGATGGAGCCATTCTTGCCACAGCCATTGGCTACGGGGTTTCAATTATTATTAATATGCTAGTACTAAGAAAAGCACTGAATTACAAATCTGAGATGGTTCTTCGCCGTGTCATGCTTATCTCTCTTTTGACTCTTGCAATGGTCATCAGTGTATTGATTGTGCATAAGCTGCTAGGCTTTGTGATGGGACCAGTGGATGGAAAATTCTCTGCATTTGTTTACTCAGTTATTTGTGCTGGCGTAGGTGTTGGGGTATATGGTTATTTATCTTTACGTCTAGGCTTAGCTCAAAAATTACTCGGTGAACGACTGACAAAAATTACGAACAAACTTGGATTTAAATAGGAGGATTTATGCGTTTAGATAAATTACTAGCAAATATGGGGTATGGGTCACGCAAGGAAGTGAAGCAGCTTCTTAAGCAAAAGGCAGTAACTGTGGATGGTGCATATGTAAAGGATGCAGCATTGCATGTAGACCCTGAAAAACAAGATGTTTCCGTTTTTGGTGAACGTGTTGTTTACACAGAATTTGTATACTTTATGATGAATAAACCTCCTGGCGTTATTTCTGCAACAGAGGATGTACGAGATGAGACGGTCATTGATTTGTTAGAGCCCTTACATCAACATTTTCAGCCTTTTCCAGTTGGGCGCTTAGATAAAGATACAGAAGGGTTGCTGCTGTTAACGAATGACGGTCAGCTAGCACATCATTTATTGTCTCCCAAAAAGCATGTGCCTAAAGTTTATTATGCGCAAATAGAAGGACTTGTGACAGAGGAAGACTGCAAAAAATTTGCACAGGGCGTAGAGCTGGACGACGGTTATGTGACAAAACCAGGCAAGCTTATTATCTTAAAATCTGACCTTCAATCAGAAATAGAGCTAACCATTCAAGAAGGTAAGTTTCATCAGGTGAAGCGTATGTTTGAGTCAGTTGGTAAGCGTGTTACCTATTTAAAGCGTTTATCAATGGGAAGCCTTAAGCTAGATGACAATTTAGCTTTAGGGGAATATAGAGAATTAACTACAAAAGAACTAACAGCCTTACAAAATAGGAATTAATAGAAACCTCGATGCTAATAAAAATTAGTATCGAGGTATTTTTATATACATTCTTAAACTAGTAACTGTATAATATAATGTAACTTTTAATAAATTGTTATCTAGTCTTTAGTACTAATTTCAAAAAAACTTCAGAAAATGATTTTGGAAAAATAATAGAGGATAAGTGCATGAAAAACCTAAGAATTAAATTATTAATATCTTTAATTGCCTTCGCCCTAATATTGGTTGCTGTGATTTCTTATGTAAACAGACAAATACTAGTGGCAGATATTGAACAACAAGAAGCCATGAATAGGGCGTTAATTGAAAATCATATTTTAACTGATATGCAAACTGTAGATAATGCGCATTTTTATTTTGATCAAAATCTTTCAGATAAGATGGAGCAAGCACTCCGAAAGCTCGTTACATATTATGAAGAAAATCCAAAGGTTGCAACTTGGGATCTACAGAAAATAAAAAAAGAGTACGGTATGGATGTATACATAATAGATCAATCCAATACGGTTATTTATACAACTTTTGAAAAAGATAAAGGGTTAAATTTTTCCTTATGCTGTAAGCGTTTTTCTACCTTACTAGATGAACGGCGAGCGAGTGGAAAATATTATAATGATGGTATAGATATCTCGACGACTACTGGAGGATATCGGAAGTTTGGGTATTTAGGGACACCTGATAGGAAATATTTGTTAGAGCTAGGCGTTGATTTACTCAATGATCCCGTCTTTCAAACCTTTAATTTTGGGAAGACTGCTGACTATTTAGTTGATAAATATACAGATTTATTAGAAGTACAAACAATAAATGCGGGGGGAGTTTACTTTGATGATTCAAAACCCGTTAAAATTACAGTGAAGGATCAACCAGCCATATTTCAAGAACATTTTGAGTTAGCTATACAATCGATGAAGCCAACGGAATTTCAAAAGAAATATTCAAATGGCTATATTGAAAAGTATCGTTTTTTACCATATGAAGCTGAAACAATTCGTGGTGAATCTACGAAAAGGATTATATATGTAAAATACGGAAATTATACAGAATTAGAGGCACTATCTAAAAATACAAAACAGTTTTGGCTATTGCTTTGTATAGCGTTAGGAACTTCTTTCATTATGCTTATCGTCATTAACAAAATCCTTTCTAAAACTATTCATCTTGCAACATATGATCCGCTAACAAATGTCTTTAATCGAGCTACTTATATTAGAAAAATGGACAATCTATTAAGAAAACGCAAGACAAATCAGCCAGGTTTATTATTGATAGATTTGGATAATTTCAAGCAAGTGAACGATCAGTTTGGACATGGTGCTGGCGATAAAATTCTGATTGATACTGCGAGGATTTTAAAACAAGAGGTTGGAAATGATGGCTTTGTTGTGAGGTTTGGTGGGGATGAATTTGCAATCGTTTTGTATGACGCAAAGCCGGAAAATATGTGGCAGTTAGCTCATTCGATATTGGGCAAATTTCGTCACTATAAGCATGTAGACAATGTCAATATTGATCAATGGTCTGTCATCTCTGTCAGTATGGGAGGCGCCATTTGTCATCATCTAGATGAGTCAGAAAGAAGCTTGTTTGAGCGTGCGGACAAGGCATTGTATCAGTCAAAAAATGCTGGCAAAGATCAATACACGAGCTTTGAAGAAGTTGAAGAGAGTTACACTAATGTTTACTAGTATAAAAAGTGCTCTATAGCTTTTAAAATCAAGCTATAGAGCATTTTTTATGCATGGGGCTTTAGCTTAGATTTATAGAAGAGGCAACTACATAATACAAGAACAGCAATTACTACAAACAATGCGTCGATATAATGTGTTAACAGCCAGCCACCGATAATTGGTCCAAGAAAACCTCCTAAATTTTTGAATTGCGCTGCCCCTAAATAAGTTCCCTTTTGTGTATCAGGTGCAATCTCATCAATCATGACATTCATCGTTGGGAAGGCAAAAATTTCACCAATCGTAAAGATAATCATCGCGATAATATAAAGCGTATAGTTATTGGAGAAGCCGAACAATAATAGTCCGATTGCAAAAAACAGAATGCCTACTAAAAGAGTAGCGGTGGATGAAAAACGTTCCGATACAATACTAATTGGTAATTGTAGTAATAAAACAACCGCTGCATTTAGCGAGATGAGTAACGAATAGAGTTTGGTACCATCTTCAATTTTAAGCTCAATCACTTGTGGTAATGTTGAATCGAATTGAGAATAGCCAATATTGATTAAAATAGCACCAAAAATAAAGCTTAGTAGTACACGATTCGTTAATAATAAAGTAAAGGTTTGTAGTATTTTTGTTTGTGTTGTAGCTTTTGGCTGTTGCATTTCGTAACGATTCAGTACGAAAAATAAAAATACAGCATAAACAATATACATAATTCCTGTAAGCATAAATGGAATACTTGGGCTAGACAATTGAGCAATATAAACACCGATGATTGGACCAATAACTGCAGCTATATTAATTGCCGTATAGCGAAGCGAAAATAATCTTTTTCGTTTATCGGCAGGTGTAAAATCAATCATTAATGCTTGTGTTGAAGGTTCAAAGAAAGAACGACAAAGTCCATTCAGAGCATTGAATAATACAAAAAACCATACTTCATGAGCTGTTGCAAAGCCAAAGAACACAAGACTCCAAATGAAAATCGTCAGCAGAATGACACTTTTTCTGCCGAAACGATCAGTTAGGTAACCACCAAAAAATCCCCCAACAGTGGAGATAAGTGGAGCAATTCCAATCGTTAATCCGATTTGTAAAGGGGAGGCTTCGATTTCATTATGTAAATAGATAGCTAAAAAGGGCATTGCCATAAAGCTTGCAATACGTGTGAAAATGGTCCCGCCGAGTATAATCCAAACTAATGGATGAAACATCTTAGACAATTTCATATTAAATCCTCCTCTCAACATGTAGAATGTTTCGAGTTTAACGGATTGTTAAGCAACTGTAAATAGTCAAAATAATGAGGGCGAGGATCGATGGTGAGAAACGTATGTGAAATGAAGTGCTTTCGTTTTCAGATAGTTGAGTATAATGGGGCTTTAATTCCCCCTTCTTTTTAATAATTTCAATAAAAAAGAGGAGTTTTCAATTGACTAAAAAATGATGAACAAAAAAGAATGACCCCGACGAAAGGCCATTCTTTTTCCATACTCAATGCTTTACGTACTCAACGTAAAACTAAGACGTCAATTTTACTTTTTTCTTCGTCGTTGTCCATTTGCCTCGACTTGGACTCATAACCAAATCGTTAAAGGCTAACACGTTCAAATCTCTTTGAACGGTGCGAGGAGTGATACTAAACTCTTCGACTAAATCCTGTGTAGACACGGTTCCTTTGTCTAAAATAAACATGTACACGTCTTTAA
>Ga0213828_1001972_pt1 | contig 15773 bp, 21 predicted proteins | sample MC6MC0897MG_FD_180664 | JGI IMG/M metagenome (GOLD analysis project Ga0213828, IMG submission 180664) | Enriched soil aggregate microbial communities from Iowa State University, Ames, United States - MC6-MC0897-MG | ecosystem: Environmental > Terrestrial > Soil > Unclassified | place: USA: Iowa... | reverse complement strand
CTCTATAATATTTTCCTCTGGGTCATAAAAATAACAGGAAAAGGCCTTCAATGTGTCAAAATATACTTCATCTTCTTCGGCTGAAGACAGTATTTCCGCACGCTTTTTTACCCAGCTTTTAGCCTGTTGAAATAAATTACATGGAATATTTAAAGCAAAATGATATTGCTTTTGTACAGAAGCAGGAATTTTTTCAAACGTTATAGTACTTTCACCGACTGCAACAGTAAAATAATGATCGGTATTTTTTATTAATGAAAATCCTAATTGTGTACTATAAAATTCCTTCATTTTATGTAAATCATATGCATATAGCTTTACTTTGGTAATTTTCACTGTAAGCATCTCCCCTGCCCTTTGTTTCATTTACTATACTAGACTCAGTAAATGAATACCTCATGCAAAAGAATGAATCATCTTATAGTGGAATACGATCGCCTCTACTATTAGGCTGTGAAATAACTAAAAACTCTATATCTTTCTCTGTATTATTTTGCATTTGATGCGGTGTTAAAGGGGGAACTTCTATACCTTCACCTCCCTGTAATATAATGGGATTTCCGTTAATTTCGATTGTTGCGGTGCCAGACAGAACAAAGAAAAATTGTTGTGCATGATGATGATAATGGTTAATTTCTGTTGTTTTAGCTGGCATACGCTCATGAATAATACTAAGCTTTTTATTTTTAACTAGATGCCAGCCATCACATAGTTCTCCCCAACAATAATGCTCTGCATTTTGTTTGCTTATTTTCAAAATGAGTACCACCTTTCTATAACGTTAACACTAAGGCTATTCTCTACATACGGTTCTATCCCGTACCCTACCAATCACCAAAATTAAGGATATACTATATAATATAAATAACACTATAAACTTTAATTTATCATGTTAGGAGAGAGAGGAATGAATGTCAAAAAACAGTTGTCTGGTATCGTTCTCGGCTTTTTGTTTACAACAATTCTTATCTATATCTTATTTGATTTTTTCTCTTGGTCAATTAGCCTCGGGTATTTATTAGGTATTTGTGTTTTTGCTATGCTATTACTTTTCTTGAAAAGGAAATAAATGCTTATTCATAATGTGTTTAAAAACTTTTCAAATTTGTTGACACTCATAATTTCATGTGTCACGAACTGCCCATTATAAAATAATCCAAAGGTTGTCCAAATAATAGGTGCATTCTGTGCTTCTTCCTTTGTGGTTAGCTGATAGGCATGAAAAGGGATACCTTTTTTTACAGTAGCATCCCTTAAATCATTTATAACACCTACTGCAAAGGGACATTGAGCAGTATAGTATATGATAATACCATCTCCCTGAGATTTTAGATCGCTCGTATGAAATTTAAATGATGGCTCAACAGCTTCGTCGTTAAATTTATAGACAGCTAGCTCAAAATAAGGGGCTGCATGATCTATAATTTTAAATCCCAAATGCTCAAAAAAACGTTTATCACTTAAAAAAGGGAGCTTTTTCTTTCCTACTATATGGACAATCCCATCCATTCCCTGTGCTTGTGCATCCTCTATACACTTTTCAAGTAATCGTCTAGCATGATGCTGATTTTTATATTTACCTGAAACCCATAGACAATTTATATACATATAATTGGGTGCCTCAATAGGAGCCCAGGCCTGATGAGCGGGCAAATATTCGATAAAAACCTTTGCCCGCTCATTCAATCGATAAAAAACCAGCCCATCGTTTATGCGATTCATTAACCATTTTTTCTTTTCTTTTACTGCTTGCTCGTATTGCTTAGCGCCAAGTGCACAACATATATGCTCCTGTTCAATTTGATTGCTAGTCATTTGAAGATACTCCACTTTATAATTCACCTCTGTCCTTTCTAAATTCCAAATCCCTGTTACCTATATTATACCAAATGGAAAATTCCCCATGTTATATTAACCAACTTCCGATGACATAGTTCAGGAAATTTGATACAGTTGTTATATTATTTTACTTTAGAAAGGTTTATAACAATGAATTATATACAATTTATGAGAAATTTTATTGGTCATGAAACATTAATAACAATAGGCTGTGGTGTCATTATTGAAAAGGAACATCAATTTCGCCTTGGCGTAATTGTTGCTGTCGCTTCGCTTTCGCACAGATAAACAATGCGTCCGGATTTTGAATTGTGCCTGCACAATTCATTCCTTTGAAAATCCGTGACATCCGCCGGAGGCTTTATCTTCATTCAGCAAGTGTTTTGACACCCACTGAAAAGAAACCAAAACCGCATTCATCTCACCACCTGTAGAGGTGGGAGTCTTCTGCTGAATGAATATAAAATTTTATTACAGCATCGACTAGACGTAGATAATTGGTGTATACCTGGTGGTTTAATGGAATTAGGTGAAACATTTCAACAAACGGCCATTAGGGAAGTATTTGAGGAAACTGGTTGAGGTTTATAATTTAGAGCTATTTGGAATTTATTCTGGTAAAGATTGCTTTGTAGAGTATCCAAATAAAGATAAAGCTTATAGTGTTCAAATTATTTTTAAAACATTGGATTTTAAGGGTGAATTATTACAAAAATCAGAGGAAAGCAGGGAACATAAATTTTTTGCTAGAAATAAGCTACCTAATAAATTAAATCCTAGGCAAGAAAATTTTATAATGGATTGGGTAAAAAATGTGAAGTTACCTATTATCAATTAATTAAATTTTTTCATTGAAAACATAGAGGTGTATATAAAAAATGGCTTGGCTATCTCTTTATTGGTAAAAATCAAGTTCCTTCCAATCAATATACACTTATACTTATTTTTATAGTAGCTATTTTAGTCCTAATACCCATTTATCGTAAATTTTATATGGAGTGGAAGGACGAGAAGGAGAAATTTTGAACAAATGCTTTAAGATAAAAAACATGAAATTTGGTGGTAAAATGAAAATATCTAGCAAAGAGAAATTATTGTGGATTAGTATTTGCTTGACGATCTTTTCTATATTTTTGGTATCGTATCCATCTAATGAATTTGGAGGACCAATGCGTTGGGTCAGTTATAAGGGCCATGAAGAAATACAATCTGCATGGTCATTCTTTACACCAACTTTTTTTACACAAACTCATTTTCATATGCTCCATTTTTTTATCAATGTCTTTCTATTCTATATGCTTTTAACCTATAGCAAAAAAATATTGCTTTATATCAAGTCAAAAAATTAGAAATACAGGTCCTTTTTAAATAAAAAAATGGTTAGGATGCAGCTACCTTATTAATACCAGTTTGCATACTCTAACCATTTTTTAAGCTTCAAATTCGTTGTTAGTTAAGGGTATCTATAGAGTGTTCCACCATACACCATTGCTTTATTTACTAGCATATTTTTACTTTCTTCTGATTTTCGGCATCATAAAATCGCTTGTGCAGAAGTTAAGATATGCGTAATGGCCTTTTAGTAAATTCTTTGAAACGTTCTATCATTAGTAATACAAAACTAGTTTATTGAATGAAAAGCCTTTTTTCCGTACCTCCAAAATTTAAAAAATCAAATTACTTTTTGAAATTGTTCCTTAATATTTCCCTTACTTAGACCTCCATGGTAACAAATCACGGATTCTATATCGAAATCTAAGTATTTCTTTATAGAAAGCTGAGCTTCATGTAAATCCAGTACTGTCGGGATATGAATTCCTTCAATTACCCCATTGACACTGTACAATGAATCCCCGGCAATCAACGTTTTACTCTGTTGTAAATACAAGCTTATATGTCCAGACGTATGACCTGGTGTATGAATAACACGAATTCCACCACAATATGGTAACTCTTGACCATCTTTTAAGGTTTCATTCACCTTGCCCTTTGGAGGGTTCTCAAGATGTCCATCTTTTATCAGAGGGATTTCTCCTTGGATATAAGGTTTATCCAGCTGATGAGCATATACTTTAATATGACTTCCCCCTTCTAGTAATAGCTCAGGAAGACTACCGATATGATCAATGTCCTGATGGGTCAAAATGATAGCTTTCAATTTATCAAACGGTACACCTATTTCTTCAATTGCCAACCGTATATCCTCCATTTGCCCAGGAAATCCAGTGTCTATTAAAACAGCCATTTCTTGATCCCATAAAAGAGTCGGATGAATAATAAAATCTTGATACTCTAGATGAAGCATTTCTACACCCTTAGAAACTTCCATACCTATGGTCTCCTTAATAATTTTATTTTGTAGTTTTTAAATGATTAATTACACTAGAATTCTCACAGCACTCTAAACTAACCTAAATATAATTTCTTTTTCACTTTGAAAAGTTCCTGCTTATCTTCATTTATTTCACTAATTTCAAGAGGCCGATTTCATCATTTTGAAAACTACCAAATTAAATATTTTTAGAAGTATAAAGTATCAATTTCGCCTTGGCGTAATTGCGTCCGGATTTTGAATTGTGCCTGCACAATTCATTCCTTTTAAAATCCGTGACATCCGCCAGGGGCTTTATCTTCATTCAGTAGATGGTTGGGCACCCACTGAAAAGAAACCAAAGCCGCATTCATCTCACCACCTGTAGAGGTGGGAGTCTTCTGCTGAATGAAGATAAAAGTGCTGCAAAAGTTCCAATCAAAAGAAAGATAAGAAGTCTATTCATATATGTAACAGCAGAAGTTAAGAAGTATACGATTCCTCCTATGATTGCTCCACTCACGCAATAAAGTACTGCTTGATTTAATTGTTTTTGAATTTTAGTGTCAATAAACCAAGAAATAATAACTCCCAAAATCCCATAGATAACAAGTGAATATCCAATAAACATCAAGAATAATGTTTTAGTTGAATATCCGCTCGTTTCACTTATTTCCTCCTCCATAGAGCCATAGCCAAAATAAAAACTTAAGAACCAAGATAAAATTATTGCGGAAATAACAGAAATTGTTATTCTTTGAAATAATGAATGTGACATTGATGTTCCTCCATAAAATTAGTGACTCTTTTTAGGAGTACCATTACTATTTCCTACATTTTAGCTAAATTGAATTAAATTATTACTACATAAAAGGAAAAGAAGAAAAACCTTCTTACTTTTTCCATGTCCATACATTTATGTATTATTAAGTCCGTTAATGTCATAAAACAAAAAGAACATCACCTAATCATTTAAGTGATGTTCCACATCCTACCCCTTTGTGCAGAAGGGATAAGATGCATCAAAAACAGTATACCAATTTAGAAATATTAAATGTATCCAACAAATGGATTAAAAAGAAATATAATTATATTGTATTGAATAATATACTTTTTCAACCAAAAGTAACCATTCAAAAAAATATCAAATCCAGGTAAACAACCTTTAAAAAATTTATTTAAAGGCATATTCAGTATTCAATTGTTATTGTTGTAACACTATTTGTCGGGTAAAGGTTTTTCTGGTCGTTTAGAGCAGTATTTGCATTCTGGGTCACTACACTTTGATTCTATCCAACTATTACACTTCGGACAGAAATAAGTATCAAAATCGTCGTAATAAACTAGATTGAACTTACAATTAGAGCAAAAATTATCTTGTTCAACTTGGCCATCAAATACAAAGTTATCAATTACTACTTTGTAGCCATCTTCTTTTATTTTCATAAATGACCTCCACTATTCAAAATGAATAAAACATCTCCACAATTTCACAAAAAAAAGTCCACACATTTCTTCATGAGTATGTATATAGGTCCATGGGAATGTATCATCAAACAAATAAACATCGTTTTTTATTATTTAGATCTGTTGATAATTAAGATTGTGCATTTTAAACAATTCTACAATGTTACTTCCCTGAGATACACAATGGTTAATATTATTATAACAGTTTTAATGTAACAGAAAATCAATTAACTGGATTCATTATGGAATTACAAAAATCTCAGGTAGACTTATACTTGGTACCTGTGTAGCAAAGTATTACCTATTAATAGTACTAGAATTCCTTTATTTCATTACTGTTTGAAAAAATAGAACTATTCAAAGAATTTACAATCAAATTAAATGTGTCAGACCTTGTCCACTGGGGAAAATGGGCGGTATTTTTTATACTAAAACAGACTTTAGGAGATGTAATACTTCGATAAAAATCAAAAACTATTTCGGAGGAAGCATGATAATCATACTCACCTTCGATAAAAGCTATTGGAACCTTAAAATTTTTATAAGCAGAAAAATCAATTTCTGATACTTCGTGCCATAACTTAATTATGGACTGCTTAGAACCTTTTAGTCGTTTTATACAATCCATTAATGAATAGTTTTTGGAAAAAATAAAATATCGATATAATGATAAATACGTACTTTTTCCATATAGAGAAACACCTTGCTTGATTAGTTGACTCATAAAAAACATTAAATCAGAATACCAATTATCTTGAGTAAACTTTGTGTTTAGAGAAGAAATTTTGTTTTTAAGATGATGATTATCAATATGACTGACAATGTATTCTTTACTTTTTTCAAACATTTTTTGCGAACAAATAACTTGTCCAACTCCAATATAAAAATGGATCAATTCTGGATACGAAATTATGAATTTCATCCCAATAATACTTCCCCATGAATGTCCTATTAAACATATTTTCTCTTTTTTGAATTCAACAAGGAGATTTTCAATTAAGACCTTTAAATCAAGAACAAAATCATTAATTGAAATATGTTCATCATCACTAAATTTATAGTATGATTTTCCAGCACCCCTTTGCTCCCAAATGATTAACGTATAGTTTTCGGATAAATTTGAATTAAAATGCTCAACAAGAGGTAGTGCTGCATCACCAGGTCCGCCATGTAAATATATTAAAATAGGATTATCCAAATTAGTACTTACTACTTGAACATATTGATTAATACCATTTACGGAATACATTTTTCCATAATTATACATAACATCTCCCTACTTTCTTTGACACAGATGTGTCATATAAGTATAGTTTAAATATGAAATATTGGTTTTGCAATAAATGGAAACACATTGGTAGTTAGTGTGTCAGGAGGAAAAATGGGAAAAAAAGAAGATATAATTAATGGTTTATTTTCCGTTATGGAAAAATATAACTTCACGCTAATAACTGTTACCCAAATAACGCAGGAAGCTAGCGTAGGAAGAAAAACGTTTTATAGATATTTTAAAAATAAAGAAGAAGTGCTTGAAGAATCTATAAATTTATTATTCATAGAGTACTCCTCCTTTCAAGAAAATTATTTTTCTTCTAAATATGAAGTGCTAATTTATAATCATTTTTTATTTTGGAGTAATCATTTAACATTTCTTAAACTTATGTATAACCACGAACTAATGTTATATATTTTTAAACAATATCAAAGGTACGTCCCTAAGCTTAATAAAAATTATTTAATTAACATAGAATTTAAACCTATCACTGCAATTTATGCAAATGCATTTACTACCGGCATATTTTGGTCAATGCTTTACACATGGATAGAGAATGGAGCAAAAGAAACCCCCACTGAATTAGCAAATATATGTATACAGTTTTTACAAAATAGAGTATTAGAAAACTAAAAGCGGTTCATTATAAGCCTTGAATCAGAAATACCGACTGTTCAAAAAAAGATTGGTGTCAACAAATCCTATCTCCAAACACTTCTTTGTTTGTTTGTGCTATTATCTGATATGCCTCCTTCCATCCGATTTGTGTCTATAAACAAAAATACCCTTGCTTATACACATGAATTAATCTACCAAATTCACTATGTGCAAAATATGTACATCTTTAGGAGGGAGGAAAAGCGCTTATCTTTTTCCCCTTCAAAAACAAAATCCTCTCAAATAGATTTTTTGATTTATTAAAACACAGATTGGGCACACTTCGTATCACGCAAAAGGCAAGGAATTGATTCGTTGTTTTGAATAACAGATAGAGGTTTTTACCAAAAAAAGTATCTGACAAAATAGATATTTAGTTAATTATTTATATTCTCTCCCTTCTAATATTCTGATACAATCAACAATATATATTTCCTCTTTTACCATATAATTGATATCTTTTGATTTGGACATAGGAGGTGTGTAGTTTGTTATATCCTTTTTAATTTTGTTTAACATCATAAAATTTTTTATGTATCAATTTATTTATTGAGCGTTACTTTTATAAATGTTATAGAAAACTAACTATATTGAAAGCGGTGAAATTCAATCATAAAAATTACAAATTTCTCACAAATACAGTCTACTTCTGTCAACACAGCAAGTAATGACACGAAGAAAAAAGATAATCAAACTCATTTAACAGAAACCTATATCCCTACGACAAAAAGCACCCAAACTGACAACTCGCTATGGAATTACACACCCCATGAAATTGGGAAACAAACCAATGTCAAGACAGCCTCCATGTTTTCCAATGATTTAACAACACCTGATTGGGATGTGTTACCAACCAAAGGGAAACAAGTACCATCACAGGATGAATTAATAGAACAAATGAAAGCGTTAGCTAGGAGAACGGCAAAAGCAGCCAATGATTCAACACATCGAAATAATGATGAAAATCATGCCATTAATAGACAATTTGCCATATTACGTGCACAATATATTTCACCTGTATCACCTGACCGCCAAGCACTGCATCAACAGGCTATGAAAGCCATTAAACAATTTGAAGCAGAAGAAAACGAAAATGCGACACCTTTAGGAGAATTATCGCTTGTCACCTATCTAAGTAAAAGGGATGGGGGAATAGAGAAAAATATAGCCATGTCTACTGATGGTATCGTTAAACCGAGGCAAAATTCTTTGGGTGGTTACGATTATGAAGTGGGAGTTGGAGGACAGACATTATTAACAAGCATTAATGGCAAGTGGCATTATGGTTTAACACCTGCCGAACAACAAAAGAAGGATGAGTTTAATAAAATATATTGGTCGTTTGTAGACCAAGCAAAGAATGAGTTAAAAAATTTATCAAACCAGCAAGAATAAATCATTTTTTGTAAGTTTACTATTATTTAACTATTTAATTTGAATTTATTTTACAAATCTCTGTTTTTGTGGTAATTTATGGTTATAGTGCAGTTTGGTAATATTTGAAAAATGAAATAAGGTGGGATTAAATTTGAAAAAGCTTCTATATGCTGGATTAACAGCAGCTATGGTATTATCTACAGGTACTCCTGCTACTCTTGCAAGTGAACGTGCGCTAACAGAGAACTTGACAGAAATAAAAACTGTTGAAGTACCATTAGTAGATGTATTGGAGGATTATGCAACATATGCAATTAATCAATCGACAACAAGTACACTAGCTAAGGATTTTGCTACATCAAGGTCGACAGGTAAAATTAGTTCTATTGGGCAAAATATTGATTTAAGTAAAGTAATTCCTACGGGTTCAAAAGTTGTTAGTGTTACGATTTATTGTCCAACTAATGTATCTGTGACACAATCACTCTATACATCCATTGATAATTATCGTCTTACAAATGGTGATGGCACTACAGCAACTGTTAAATTCCAAAAGACTAATACACCAACATCTACAAGCAAAACAACAGCTTTTGCAGGTGACAATGCTAGTAGTCTATGGTTTGTCCAAATAGAAGGAACTGTTCTGATGCAACATACAGGCATGGATGGATTCACTGTATTTGGTGGTAGTAAAATGATTGTAGAATATAACTAATTTTTCAAACTGCACTATCCTAATATTTTAAGATTAGGATACATCCCTTGACAGTAAGACTTTACTGGTTACGAATTTCCATAAACAATCTTTATGTTAGAGATGGCAAATGAAATGACAATTCTTTAGTTAGAGTGGCAAAAGCTACTCTTTTTTTATTTGTACTTAATTCGTAGCTAATATTAAATTACCCTTGTACACGCATTGATGGCTGAAGTAATGTGTTTTGTTTGAATAACTTAGCATATTTAGGATTACATAAGCCTTTATCATACCTAGTTCACCCCTTCTATTCAGTAATGGAACTTGGAACCAGCCACTTGATGCACCATATAACCATGTAAAATCAGACTCTTTTGGTTAATCTTCTGTATCTGTCATTTGCAATGTTCCTTGCGAATAAGTAAACGATTTTCCATTGATGGTAAACGGTTGACTTAAATCAAGCCCTATCCCCTCAGCGAATTTTGGGAAATGTTGCGCAAACATAGCATCATCATTCATACTATCCACAGATTTTTTTCCTTCTGCTAACCGAGAGAGGCTCATAAAAACTGCTACAAATTCATTTGCTTCTTGACGTTCGGGTAGTGAGTAGTATTGTCGCATTTTAAGTGCTGCTTCTTGCTCTGGTGTTACAATGGACGAACCCGAAACTTTCCATATTTTAGGACTAAAATTCGAATTGAATCCCCCACTTGCTAAAGGCGTACCATTCAAAGGTTTGCCATTTACTGTTCCCAAATTATAGTAAACACCTGCTACAATATTAATAGAATTTGTTTGTTTGTTGACAAGTTGAGTTGGAGTTGCCCTTTGATAAATAGGATAGCTAGATTGTATGAATTCTGCATATTCTTTTCGTGAGGTTTCAATCTCAGCTTTTTTTGAATCTATTTCACCTTCTCCTGTTTTAAAAGGATGAAAGCTTTGATTGGTTTGAAAATTAGCAACCCATCCTAGATTCTCTATTGAATTCACTTTAACTGTCATCGGTTATTCCTCCTCTAAGTTAATCAACATTACTCCTTGTTTTTTAACAAGGCTATCTTTATCAACAAGAATTCCATTTGGTGATTCACTTAACATGAACGAACCAGATTTTGCACTTGCAAAATCTTCCCATAATAATGTTAGAACAGGTTGTATATAACCTGAGCTATTGAATTTTGATGCTTTGAAACTAGCAAACTATTTGTGTTTAACAGGTTGACCAGCAAAATTAGAATTGTAAAAATCTGAATCCATCTGATAACCACACCCATTCGGCTTAAATAGAGCAATGTTCGTTATATCATAAGTCATACCAAAGCTTAGAGCTATCATTAATAGTAAATTTGATTGACTATTGACGATAGCTCTGATTATTTGATACCCATGTAAAAACAGATTCGGTTAATCTTCTGTAGCTGTCATTTGCAATGTTCCTTGTGAATAAGTAAACGATTTTCCATTGATCGTAAACGGTTGACTTAAATCAAGCCCTATCTCCTCAGCAAATTTTGGGAAATGTTGCGCAAACATAGCATCATTATTCACACTATCCACAGATTGTTTTCCTTCCGTTAACATAGAGAGGCTCATAAAGACAGCCACAAGTTCATTTGCTTCTTGACGTTCAGCTTGTGAATAAGAGCGGTGCCTTTTAAGTGCGGCTGCCTGTTCAGGTGTTAGCCCTGTCCCAGGTGCTGAACCTTGAAACATAGGACTAAAATTAGAATTAAAGCCACCACCAGTCAAAGCCGTGCCATTAAGAGGTTTGCCATTGACTGAGCCTAAATGATAGTACACACCATTAGTAATATTGATGGAATTTGTTTGTTTATCAACAAGCTGCGTAGGTGTTGCCTCCTGATAAATAGCATTACAAGATTGTACAAATTCCGCATATTTTTCACGAGATGCTTCAATTTTTTCTAGTCTAGAATCCGCTTTATCTATTTCAGTGTTAAATGAGTTTTGTTGTTGCTGCGCTTGGAATGTAGAAGTCATTCCCAAACTTCCAATGGAATTAAACGAAATTCTCATCAACTATTCCTCCATCTCTATTGATGTTAGTCCTTCTAACTCAACAAGATCAGCTTTCTCTAAAAGAGTACCTGTAGAAGATTCATTTAACATGAAAGTACCTGATGTTGCTCTCACAATTGGTTAATCTTCTGTATCTGTCATTTGCAATGTCCCTTGCGAATAAGTAAACGATTTTCCATTGATAGTAAACGGTTGACTTAAATCAAGCCCTATCCCTTCAGCAAATTTCGGGAAATATTGCATAAACATAGCATCATCATTCATGCTATCCACAGACTTTTTCCCTTCTGCTAATCGAGAGAGGCTCATAAAAACTGCTACAAGTTCATTTGCTCCTTGACGCTCTGCCTGTGAATAAGATTTATGCGCCCTAAATGCAGCTTCTTGTTCAGGCGTTACCCTTGAACCAACTCCCGTCCACTGTATCATTGGGCTAAAATTTGAATTAAATCCGCCACCTGTTAAGGCAGTGCCATTAAGAGGCTTTCCATTAATCATACCTAAATGATAATAGACGCCGTTTGTAATAGTAATCGAATTGGTTTGTTTATCAACAAGTTGTGCAGGCGTTGTTCCTTGATAAATAGCATTACAAGATTGCACAAATTCCGCATATTTTTCACGAGATGCTTCAATTTTTTCTAGTCTAGAATCTGCTTTATCTATTTCAGTGTTAAATAAGTTTTGTTGTTGCTGCGCTTGGAATGTAGAAACCATTCCCAAACTTCCAATGGAATTAAACGAAATTCTCATCAACTATTCCTCCATTTCTATTGATGTTTGTCCTTCTAATAAAATAAAATCAGCTTCCATCACAAGAACATCATCATTAGGAGATTCACTTAACATTTCGTTGTCCAGATTGTGGAATGTGCATGACAAGGAAATCCTATCGCAGACAAACAAAGTCTGGATGGAAAGAATACGCCTATTTTGTTTGTTCTACCTATGCGATTAAACATAAAGGAAAATGCACCCGACACAGTATGAGTATAGAGGACATCACAGAAGCCGTATTACGAGCAATTCAAGCACAAATAGCGCTTGTTGATGATATGACGACCATCATTCAAGCCATTAACAAGCAGCCGATTGTTCAGACAAAATCGAAACAATTAGCACAGCTATTCAAGACGAAACAACAAGAGTTAGAAAAAATAACAGTCGTCACAGATAATCTGTATATGGATTGGAAAACTGGCGATATTACAAAAGCTGACTATTTGCGGATGAAAGCAAAATTTGAGCAGAAAATGAATGAAGTGACACAAGTGATTGGCAACCTAGAAACAGAAATGACGACTGTTCAAAAAGGAATCGGTGTGAACCATCCCTATCTCCAAGCATTTTTAAAGCATAAAAATATTCAAGCACTTGACCGAGGTTTATTGGTTGAGCTGATTGATATGATTTACATTCATGAGAATAAAGAAATGACGATTCAATTTAATTTTGCAGACCAACATCAACATATATTGGAATTTATTCAACAAAACAAGAAACAATTCATGACAACGGAAAATCAAGTCATGTGATTTGCTGACTTGGTTTTCTTTCTCCGTAAATTTGTCTACATATACATGCTCCATTAGGACCCAAGAAACCATAAATTTCTCCTTTTTTGACATACATGTTCACATTTGAAATCACTTCCTTTTCTTGATATATCTTTGTTAGATTATTTGTTTGTATGATATATGTCATGTATATCCTCCTTCTTCCATGTTTTTATTTTATCCTTCGAAAATATCTATTTTCTTTCTCATTTCTTACAAAAATCTTAATTTATCATATGACAAATCCTCTAATTTTTGGAAATATTTAATTCCAAAGAGGCAGCAAGATTTATATCTTCGCACAGATAAATTACCACAGGACTTGGCGTTCTTAGACTGAGTTCCGCTATTTCAGTAGGTGGTTGGACACCCGCTGAATAGAAATCATAACCGCATTCATTTCACCACCTGTATATGTGGGGGGGTCTTCTATAATTGCCGCTGTCGCTATGCTTACGCGCATAAACATCTGCCGCTATGCTTTGGATACAAAAAACATTTGCTGAATGAAGATAAATATATCACTAGGACCAAAGTGGTTTTTAATGAAGTGAAAACAAAAAGCCCAGCCTCAAAAATTAATTGATACCAGGGCTGTAATCAGTAAAAGCTTTGAATCGCCTCTAAATTTTAATTTGATGTTTGGATGGAAGTTAATATCCCATTTTCAAAGTATAAATAATTATAATTATCATATACCCATTGTTCACTTGTCCCATTTGCATTAACAGTTTTGTTAATATTACTTGGCGCACCCCAGCTACTTAACAAAACATCATCTTTCGTCATACCTATTGTTACGCCGCGTGAAGCTTTTTCTTGAAGTAATCTCTCTCTTTCATTACTTTCTCTTCTTTCAATTTTTTGTTTTTCACGTTCATTTTCTAGTTGCTCCATGTCCTCTTTATGTTCTTCAATTTCTTTACCAAATTTACTTTCAATAAATGCTACAGTTTCCTTGTTAAGATTTTTAAAATGTAATTCATCGTAATCTCTACTCGGAAATTCGGAGGCATTATCAAAGATCTTTTTAACTGATTTATTATATAGTTCAATAATTTCCTTTGTAGGTTTTAAATTATTCATATTAGATAAAAAAACATTTCGATAGTGTAATACGACCGTATCATACTTTTTGTTATTATAATGAGTTATAAATTGCTGTTCTGTATTTTTAAGTTTCTCCAATTCTTCATCACTGTAATCTAATATCTCTTCTACTTCGGGACTTGTTTCAGAAACTTCATCTTTATTTAATTTTTTATTTTCTAAAATAAAATACAATGCCACTCCTATTAATATAATCAACAAAACACTTCCAATTAATGCTTTTTTCATACTTTACACTCCTACTATTTATGTTTTAATTCCCATTTATAATACATATTACTAAATTTTGTAGAGGGTGTGTATATTTTTTTAGCTATTCCTCGATTGCCAAATTTTATTTCACTATAACTACTGATACATTTAGTGACAAAATAAGAATTCCATCGTGGCGTGTACTTTTTTGTCCATCACAGATAAAGATTAAAATGTATCCGCATTCATCTCACCACCTGTAGAGGTGGGAGTCTTCTGTATCTGCCGCTGTGCTTTCGATACAAAAATTTTCTGAACGAAGATAAAATAAAAAAGCCTAGGCTCAAAATTAATTGATTACCAGAGCTTTGCTGTAATGCTTATTCATTTACAAGTAACAGACCCAGAAAGTGACAAAAAACCTCTTTCTACTATAAGAAAGCCAGCACATTTTAGATCCATATACCCTGTTAATATAACTTATCTAGCAATTTCTGCTTTTTGATATTCTAGTCTCATTTTTTAATGACAATTCCTCTAATCGTTAAGGTATTTTTGTCCTATCATTACTATTACTTACGATTAATGCTAATTTAGTCCACTTATTCATCCATTATATATGTATTTGAGTAATTTTGTTTTCTGATTAATAAATACAAATAGATTTAGGGAACCATCAGAAGAATAAGTTTTGTAAAGAAACCAGCTCGGCTAACATAATAGCTTTGCTGGTCATTCATCTTTTATTTAGATATTGTAATTTCATTGCACAAAAATAATGGATTAGTAGCTTTAAGTGTGATCTCTGCAAAAATATCTATGACTATTCAATTGTTGTCTTTATAATGCAATCATTTTCACCTTGGCGTAATTGTAGTTGCCGCTATGCTTTCGATCCAAAAAACATTTGCTGAATGAAGAAAACTATTCCCGAACACAGAAATACTATTTAAATAAAATAAACATAAAATTTAACTATCTCATATAATACATTATACGTAAGTTTTATTTACATATTTTAATGAAAGTAAAACTAAGTGTTTTATCTTATCAAAATACTGTATATGTCATTCCGCCTGGCATTGGCATTCTACCTGGCATTGGCATTCCGCCTGGCATTGGCATTCCACCCGGCATTGGCATTCCGCCTGGCATTGGCATTCCGCCTGGCATTGGCATTCCGCCTGGCATTGGCATTCCGCCTGGCATTGGCATTCCGCCTGGCATTGGCATTCTACCTGG
>Ga0213828_1001958_pt1 | contig 15851 bp, 14 predicted proteins | sample MC6MC0897MG_FD_180664 | JGI IMG/M metagenome (GOLD analysis project Ga0213828, IMG submission 180664) | Enriched soil aggregate microbial communities from Iowa State University, Ames, United States - MC6-MC0897-MG | ecosystem: Environmental > Terrestrial > Soil > Unclassified | place: USA: Iowa... | reverse complement strand
AAGCGACAGCAACAAATGTTTTATCTGTGCGAAAGCGAAGCGTCAGCAACAAATGTTTTATCTGTGCGAAAGCGAAGCGTCAGCAACAAATGTTTTATCTGTGCGAAAGCGAAGCGTCAGCAACAAAGCGAGTAGCCTGGAACGGAAATCACCCACCACAATATTCACAAAGAATTCCTTGACCATTTTGTTTTTCAACACTAAAAGAAAAATCCGACTAGTGTTAGTCGGATTTTTTTACTTTCTTTTCTTTTTTAAAAAGATTGATACACGTACGCGTAATACTACTCACAAATTTCGGTAGCTGGAACGTATATACTTTCAGGACCCTCTCCCCCTCACGCTAATCTATGCTTCTTATCATTAAACATATGCCTTGCGAGAAAGATATAGACCCTGAATTCCCTATTATTTCATTACTTGTAAAGCGGGATGTCCCTAGAGAGATTTCTTCATTTGTTGTTTCATATTTCACTTGCCTTAATGTCACATCTTTAATCGGCTCTTCATGTGCAAAAAAAGACAAATAACGATATTGCTCGTTTGCTTCTATGTTATGTTTGCCCGGCATTAAAAATTGCAACATATTTGCATGATTACTAATCTTCAACACTACCTGTGGATGCTCTTTTTGTAAGCGATACATCGAACGAACCGCTGCCTCATAATGATCTAAGCGCCCACCTGTAACACCTGTAAGAACAATTTCTAGCGGTGTATACGTCAAGGCTTTTAACAACGCTAAGTCCGTATCTGTTTCATTTTTTTCTTCCTGAAATCGTTGACTATCATTTGTATGAGTCATCACCATTTCGTATTCCTCTTGTGAGAGTGAATCAAAATCTCCTACTATGGCATGTGGTGTAATTCCTTGCTCAACCAAATAAAGTGCTCCTCGATCAGCTCCGATAAAAATGATATCATCTTGCTCTTTAAACGGTTTAAATGAACAGAGTTCCTCTTTTGGTCCACCTGCACAAACAACGACTGTTGTCATTCTTTTATCGCTGCCTCACCAGCAGCTAATATTTCCTGAAGTGCCGCTGTACGATCTTCTTTACTATAAATTGCCGAGCCAGCTACAAAAATAGTTGCTCCTGCTTTTGCACAAGGAATAATAGTCTCTGCATTAATACCACCGTCGATTTCAATAGCAATATCAAGATTACGTTCTTTAATAATAGCTGCTAATGCTTCAATTTTTGGTACTACAGAATGAATGAATTTTTGTCCACCAAAGCCTGGATTCACAGTCATGAACAACACCATATCAATATCCTCTAAAACATGTTGAATTGATTCTATTGGTGTATGTGGGTTTAATACAACACCCGGTTTGACTCCATATGAGCGAATTAACTGAATTGTACGGTGTAAATGACGGCAAGCCTCTACATGCACTGTAATATAGTCTGCTCCTGCTTTTGCAAATTGTTCTATATACTGATCAGGATTTTCAATCATTAGATGAACGTCCAACGGTAAATCAGTTAAAGGACGGATTGCATCTAAGACGATGGAGCCAAATGAAATATTCGGCACAAAATGACCATCCATTACATCAATATGAATAAGCTGTGCACCCGCTTTTTCTACTTCCTTTACTTCTTCTCCTAATTTAGCAAAGTTAGCTGCTAAAATTGATGGTGCTATTTGTATCATCATTAATACCTCGGCTTTCGATCCATAATTTCTTGTATAAATTGTTCGTAGTGCTTATAGCGATAATCACGAATTTCTCCCGTTTCCACGGCTGCCTTTACCGCACATTTTGGCTCCTTTAAATGTAAACAGCCTCTGAATTTACAATCCTCGGCAACTCGGGCCATATCAGGGAAGCATGCGCCTAACTCTTCTTTTTCTATTTCATCAAAATCAAAAGAACTAAATCCAGGTGTATCTGCTAATAAACCGTCACATACCTCGATTAATTCGACGTGGCGTGTCGTATGTTTTCCACGCCCTAAGCTTTGTGAAATAACGCCCGTTTTTAAATTTAAATCTGGGATTAATGTATTTAGTAGTGTGGATTTCCCCACTCCAGATTGTCCTGCTAAAACAGATGATTTCCCTTTTAATATGGGCTGCAAGCGTTCAACTAATTCTTCCTCATCTTTATAGGTTTGCAGCACGGTATACCCCATGCTTTCATAATCTTCAATATAGCTTTGTAATTCCTCACGTTCATGCTCTTCTAGCAAATCCATCTTTGTTAAACAAATAATCGGATGGACATGAAATGACTCTAAAACAACTAAGAATCGATCCAGTAAAATGGTATTAAAATTAGGTTCTTTTACAGAAAAAACCAGAATACCTTGATCAATATTGGCAATCGGAGGGCGTACTAATTCATTTTGGCGATCCATAATTTTTTGAATGGTACCGTCTGACCCCTCTGTTTCCACTGTGTATTCTACAATGTCGCCAACGAGTGGGGATTCCCCGCGATTGCGAAATACCCCACGTCCTCGACATTGTATAAGCTGCTTTCCATCATATACATAATAATAACCGCTTAATGCTTTACGAATTTGGCCTTGCGCCATCCAATTCCCCCTTATTTAATATCATCATATCCCTTTTTTTCTTCAGCAATAATTTGCGAATCACGTATAATTTTATAGGCCGCTTCCTGCCCCTCTTCAATAACAAGCTGTATTTGGTATTGTGTATCAGCCGTGATCGTAAATTCCTTAAATGTTTCTAGTATAGAATGGTTTTTATCTTGAATATCAATTCGAATGGTTTGCTCCATACCTTCCTCTTTTGGCTCATATGGAATTTCCACAGTTTTCACCCAAGTTTTAACAGGTTTTTCAGCGGGTCCTTTACTTAAAACAACAGCTATTGTAGAGCCTGCTTCAACTTCTGCCCCTTCTTTTGTCAATTGTGAAATAACACTTCCAGCCGGTACTGTTTCATCAAAGTCTTCACGAGCAACACGCCATTTTAATCCTTTTCTACTTACATAGTCATCCATTTGAGCCTTCGTATAATTCACAACATTATCTACAGTCACCATTTTTACACCTGCGCTTACCGTAAATTTCATCGATGTATCTTTAGCGATTACCTCTTCTTGTGGTTGCGGCTCTTGTTCAATAATTTGTCCTTCTGGCGCTGTTGAATGCACGAAGCTAATTTGTGACTCTAAAAATTTATCCTTTAACATTGATTCGACTTGGCTGATTTGCTGCCCTCTATAATCATCCACTTTCGTCATTTCCACTCCAAGACTAACGACTAAGTCTACTTCCGTACCTTCTACACGCTCTGTCCCCTCCGAAGGGTCTGTTTCAATAACTTTATCCTTTTCAACGTTCTCATCAAAACGCTCCTGATGTTCACCAACAATAAAACCTTCAGCCTCTAATTTCTTAGTAGCTTCCTCAATTGTCAAATTAGTTACACTAGGTATAGGAATCCTTTTCGGACTAAATACATCTGTTGCAAATATCAGGAATAGAAGAATGGCAATGGCTGCTATTACTAATCCAGCGACATATATTGGCCATTTTTTCTTTTTCTTTACAGGCGCTGATGTCTCAACTGGCTTCTTAACTTCTGGTTTAGGCTTTAATTGCGTAATTGGTTCGATCGCTCTTGTCTTCGTTAAATCTTCATCTTTACGTACAACTGACTCTTTTATAATGGGAATTGCCTTTGTAACATCATCATCTACAGGTATGACAAATTTTGGTTCGTTGATACGATTTGGCGATAAAACTGTCTCTAAATCCTCTTGCATTTCCTCAACAGTTGAATATCGGTGCGATGCGTCTTTTGCAGTAGCCTTCAGCACAACATTTTCCAAGCTTTGTGGAATCGTAGCATCGAATGCGCGAACTGACGGTGTCTCCGCTTGTAAATGCTTAAGCGCAATCGAAACAGCTGATTCTCCTGAAAACGGTAATTCCCCTGTTAATAATTCATACAAAACAATCCCAAGTGCATAAATATCAGATTTATTTGTTGCTGTACCGCCACGAGCCTGCTCTGGTGACAAATAATGCACAGTTCCAAGCACGGAGTTTGTTTGTGTGAATGACGTTGCACTAAGCGTCATCGCGATGCCAAAATCAGTTACTTTCACATCGCCCTCAGCATCCATTAAAATATTTTGAGGTTTAATATCACGATGAATAATATGATTTTCATGAGCATTGGCAATTGCAGATGTTAACTGCTTCATAATATGCACACTTCTGGCAGGAGAAATTGGTGCAAATTCCTGTATGTACTGCTTTAATGTTTTTCCTTGGACATACTCCATTACAATATAATGTAGATCACCATCATCACCTACATCATAAACACTAACAATATTTGGATGTGTAAGACTTGTAGCAGAAAGTGCCTCACGTTGAAAACGTCGATGTAATTCATCCTCATTGGTAAAATCATAGCGCAATATTTTTATCGCTACATCACGGTTTAAAATCATGTCATGCGCCAAATAAACATTGGACATACCACCGCCACCAATGAGCTCTTTAACTTTATAGCGGTCACTAATTCGTTTGCCTACAAACATACTTACACCTCCTCATCTTGCCTTGTGAGTAGCACGAGGGAGATATTGTCTTCCCCCCCGCTTGCATTTGCTAATTCCACAAGTTTCCGTCCTTTTTCTTCTATTGAATCTGGATACGTAATAATTGATGCCATTTCATACACGGTTAGTTTATTGCTTAAACCGTCAGAGCAAATGAGTAAATACGATTCTGATGCTAAATCAACTTCATAAAAGTCAGGTTCAATCGTTTCTTCTGTACCAACAGCTTTTAAGATGAAATTTTTCTTTGGATGTGTCAACGCTTCCTCTTCACTTATTTCACCATTTTCAACGAGAACATTTACATATGAGTGATCTCTTGTTATTTGTTGTGCACCATCATCAAAGAAATAATACACACGACTATCGCCAACATGTGCGATAAAGCAATGATTATCTTCAATTAACACCGCAATAAACGTCGTGCCCATTCCTTTACAGTCTTCATGTGATAAAGAATAGTCATATATATTTTTATTTAATTGCTTAACTGCTTGTAATAACCATTCTTTTTTTGATGTTGTTGATGCAAAATGATGTGCCTCTGCCTGTAAAAAAACGGATTCTATCTGTTTCATTGCCATATCACTTGCTACATCGCCAGCATTATGACCTCCCATGCCGTCCGCTACAAGTGCAAGTGCAAGCCCGTCTGGACGTTTAAAAAAAGCCGCACGGTCTTCATTAATTGCTCTTTTTAACCCAATATCACTTTCGACTGTGTATTTCAACACTGGTCACCTCGTCTCTTCAGATCTCTCTTGCGCACGTAACTGTCCACACGCAGCTGCAATATCTGAACCTTGCTCTCGGCGGATCGTTACGTTTATACCATTTTTCTTTAAAGTTTTTTCAAAGGCAAAAATTTGACTACGAGATGTGCGAACATAATCACGTTCTGGTACGTAGTTTACAGGAATTAAGTTCACGTGGCATTTAATTCCTTTTATTAATGCAGATAATTCTTCAGCAACTTCAACTGAATCATTTTCACCAGACATTAAACCATACTCAAAAGTTACACGTCGGCCAGTTTTTTTAGTATAGTAACGGACAGCTTCCATTAATTCATCCAATTTGTAAGCACGTGCAATTGGCATTAGTTTTTGACGAGCCTCTTGGTTTGGTGCGTGCAAGGATACTGCGAAGTTGATTTGTAACTGTTCATCAGCAAATTGATAAATTTTCGGAACAATCCCCGATGTCGATACAGTGATGTGACGAGCACCAATGTTTAACCCTTTTTCATGGTTGATGACTTTTAAGAAGTTCATCATTGCATCATAATTATCGAAAGGTTCTCCAATACCCATAATGACGATATGTGATACACGCTCGCCCACTTCATCTAAAGTTTGTTGTACTTTGACAACTTGCTCTACGATTTCCCCTGCTAGTAAGTGACGTTTTAATCCACCTAAAGTTGACGCACAAAACGTACAGCCAATTCGGCAGCCTACTTGTGTCGTCACACAAATAGAGTTCCCGTATTCATGACGCATTAATACAGTTTCAATAGAATAGCCGTCTTGTAATTGGAATAAAAACTTGATAGTACCATCTTTTGATTCCTGTTGAATAATTGTTGACAATGTCGTCAATACAAAACTTGCTTCAAGCTTGTCACGTAATCCTTTTGAAAGGTTAGACATTTCATCAAATGTTTTTACACGTTTATTATAAAGCCAATCAAAAATTTGTGCTGCACGGAATGGTTTTTCACCATTTCCCTTTAACCATTCTTCTAACTGTTCCGGCTGTAATGAGTATACCGATTCCTTTAAATTTGGTTTTTCTTTTTTCGCGCGTTGTACAGGCTTGTCTTCTGCTTCCTCAACTAAGTCGCTAATGCGCTCATTAAATTTCTCTTGATCCACCATTAGTTGGATTCTCCTTTTTTACGAAAGGCGGCAACGAAGAAACCGTCACTGCCAAAGTCTTGTGGAAAGACTTGAAGCATGCCATTTGCTTGCTTTTCCGCTAATTTTGTTGGTAAAGATTCTAGTTGTATAGCTTCCATTTCTGGATGCGTAGTTAAAAAGGCTTCTACAGTGCCTTCATTTTCTTTTTTATCGACTGTACATGTACTGTACACAAGCTTGCCACCAATTTTCAATACTTTTGTTGCAGCATTTAATAGCGCCAATTGTATCTTTTGGAGGTTTTCTAAATCTTCTTCTCGTTTTGTATATTTAATATCTGGCTTGCGGCGCATGACACCTAAACCACTACAAGGTGCATCGACTAAAATAGCGTCGAAAGATTCTAGTTGTAGAAAATCAGGTGCTTTACGTCCGTCAATCGGTGCAGTCTCTACTATATCAATCCCTAGACGATCAGTATTATGGTCGATTAAATCTAATTTATGAGGGTGAAGGTCGGTCGCTAAAATCGAACCTTCATTTTTCATAATTTCAGCTATATGTGTTGTCTTTCCACCTGGAGCTGCACACATATCTAAGACACGCATGCCAGAGGATGGATTCAAAACTTTTGCTGGAATCATTGAGCTTTCATCCTGAATGGTAATAAGCCCTTCTTGGAATGCCTTTGTTCGAGCTGGCTGACCATTTGTTACATGTAAGCATTCAGGCATCATATCGCTTTTTTTCGCTGTTAAGCCTTCCGCTTCTATACTAGCAATCGCTTGATCAACGCTCACTTTTGTCGTATTTACACGTACAGTTTGCACTGGAGGCACATTATTTTCATGTAACATTTCAGACGCTATTTCAATACCATAATTCTCGACAAAGCGTTGCACTAACCACTCCGGATGACTCGTTTCAATGACTAGACGTTCAATCGGATCTTTAATCTCATCAGTAGAAGCTACACCCTGACGTAAAATAGAGCGTAAAATACCGTTAACCATTGAAGCTATACCTTTGTGACCTCGTCGCTTGGCAATTTCTACAGCTTCATTCACCGCTGCATGTGGTGGTATACGAGTTAAATAATGCATTTGATATAAAGATAAACGTAAAAGCCAGCGCACCCAATGATCTACTGAACCACGAATAAATGGCTCTAAATAGTAGTCAAGTGTCATTTTAAATTGTAAAGTGCCGTACGTAATTTCTGTTAAAAGCGCACGATCCTTCGCTTCAATTTTATGGCGCTTTATCGTTTCATTTAAAAGTAAATTACTATAGGCTTGATTTTTATCCACTGCTAACAAAATAGAAAGTGCAGCATCACGCACATTTCCATCCCAAATTACTACGCTTTTTTTACTCATTTAAATTGGTCCCCAATCTGTAATTTAGAACCTGTACCACGCAAATATTCCTCTGCTGTCATGCGTTTTTTACCAGCTGGTTGTACATCATACAGGGCAAGTGTTGTTCCATTTCCTGCTGCTACTTCAAAATGATCCTTTGAAATCACAACGACCGTACCAGGAATAGTATCATGTTTTGCGTTACCAACCTTCGCCCACCAAATTTTAAAGTTCCCATCTTCAAATGTTGTATAGGCAACTGGCCATGGATGAAGACCACGTACTTGATTGTATAAAGTTGTAGCATCGTTTGCCCAGTCGATTCGTTCCTGTTCACGTGAAATATTGCTTGCAAAGGTTACTTGTGCTTCATCTTGCACAATACGACTATTTGTTCCATTTATAATAGAAGGAAGTGTATCTTTTAATAATTCACTGCCCACAGCACTTAGCTTATCAAATAGTAACCCCGTATAATCATCCTTTTCAATTGGGATAGCCTTTTGGGAAATGATATCACCAGCATCGAGCTTTTGCTCCATATACATAATCGTTACACCTGTCTCTTTTTCACCATCCATAATGGCTTGATGAATAGGTGCTCCACCGCGATATTTCGGTAAAAGTGACGCATGGACGTTAATGCAACCAAGCGGTGGTGCATCTAACAATTCTTTCGGCAAAATTTGGCCAAAAGCTGCTGTTACGATTAGGTCAGGCTGTAAATCAATAATTTGCTGTAATTCTTCTGAACCGCGTAGCTTTTCTGGCTGAATAACGTGTAAACCTAATTCTAAAGCTGCTGCCTTAACAGGTGGTGGTGTTAGCACACGCTTACGCCCAACTGGACGATCTGGCTGAGTAACTACCGCTTTAATATCATAGCCTTCATGGTGTAGCATACGCAAAATTGGCGCGGAGAAATCAGGTGTTCCCATAAAAATTATTGAAGTCATGTTATTCCTCCTCTTCAGCGTACATTGCTTCAAGCTCTTCTTCAGTTAGAATACGTTTGATTTTTGAATCAAATAGCACGCCATCTAAATGATCGATTTCATGTAAAATTGCTCGTGCATCAAAGCCTCCCGCTTCTAGCTCATATACACGTCCTTCACGGTCACACGCTTCAATTTTTACATAGTCAGGGCGTTCAACCTCACCATATAATCCTGGGAAGCTTAAGCATCCCTCAATATCTACTTCAGCTCCATCCGTTACAATAACAGTCGGATTAATCATTTCTAAAATATCTCGTTCCTCGCCAAGCTCAACAATTGCAACTCGTAAGCCTACATCTATTTGTGGTGCTGCAATACCAACACCATCATATTCAACCATTGTGTCATATAAATCATCTAGTAAAGCGATAATTTCTTCATTAATTTCTGTTACTTCCGCACACGGTGTTGATAATACCTTTGCTGGATGTTCAACAACTTTTTTAATTGCCATATTCTATTCCTCATTTCTATATTTAAGGCATATACCTTGTCTAATTGTAACGCCGCATCATAATCTAACTAATTCATTTAAAAATGTCATCCCTGACTTTTGGTGATGAACTATTTTATATAGTTGACGGATCTAAATCTACCGTCATTAATATACCCTGTTTAATCCATTCCGCTCGATACATCGCTAGCAGGCGCTGTAATACAGGAATTAGATTTGGTTCAATTTTATATTTTATCAAACATTGATAGCGATATCTATTTTGGAGACGACTAATACTTGCTGTTGTTGGACCAATAATGGCAACCTGGTTTGATAAGTTTCCCCTGAGCCAATCTGCCGCTCGCCCAGCATACTCTGCAGCCATCATGACATCTTCATGAGATATTTGAACAAGCGCTACAAAATAATACGGTGGGTAGCCTGAGCGACGGCGTAAAAACATTTCACGTTCGTAAAACGGCTCGTAATCTTGTATTTTTGCCAATTCAATCGCATAATGCTCTGGCGTATACGATTGAATAATAACCTCACCATGCTTTTCATGACGGCCAGCTCTACCACTAACCTGCGTTAATAATTGAAATGTACGCTCCGCTGCACGGTAATCTGGTAGATGTAGAGATGTATCAGCACTAAGGACACCAACAAGCGTAATATTAGGAAAATCAAGACCTTTCGCAATCATTTGCGTACCTAGCAAAATATCTGCCTGCCCTTCCCCAAATGCCTGCAAAATTTCTTCGTGTGCACCTTTTTGCTTTGTTGTATCAACATCCATCCGCAAAACCCTTGCCTCAGGAAATAGCTTATAAATTTCTTCCTCGACTTTTTGAGTTCCTGTACCAAAATAGCGAATATGCTCACTCTGACATTGTGGACATATTTGTGGAACACGTTCCTCATAACCACAATAATGACATTTTAATTTCTCTGTTGTTCGATGATATGTTAACGAGATGTCACAATTTGGACATTGCACAACCGTCCCACAATCACGACAAAGCACAAAAGAAGAATAGCCACGACGATTTAAAAACATCACCATCTGTTCTTTTTTCTCAAGTCTTACACGTATAGCATCAATAAGTTGCTCCGAAAACATAGAACGATTCCCTTTTTGAAGTTCTTCTCGCATATCGGCAATAAAAACAGTTGGTAACGGTTGATGCAAAGCACGTTGCTTTAAGGATAGCAAACTATATACACCCTTCTTTGCTCTCGCAAATGATTCAAGTGCAGGCGTTGCACTACCTAATATAACAGGGCATTTGTAAAATTCACTTCGCCATATCGCTACATCTCTAGCATGATAACGTGGTGAATCTTCTTGCTTATATGTTGATTCATGCTCTTCATCTAAAATAATAAGCCCTATATTTGTAAAAGGTGCGAAAATTGCTGAACGAGCTCCAACAACAACGCTTACCTTCCCTTGCTGAATTTTACGCCATTCGTCATACTTTTCGCCGACAGATAACCCACTATGCATCACGGCAACCATCTCACCAAAACGACTACGGAAACGTTCCGTCATTTGTGGTGTTAATGATATTTCAGGCACTAGCATAATGGCTTCCTTACCTTCATCTAACACCTTTTGTATTGCTTGCAAATATATTTCAGTTTTACCACTTCCAGTAACGCCGTGAAGTAAAAAAGTTTTCGCTGTCTGTTCTTCCATCGATCCAACAATTGCCTTTAGAGCTACGTGTTGCTCATCCGTCAACTGTAAAGATTGTGTACGGGAAACCTCTCTCGTAAAGGGGTCACGATACACCTCTTCTTGTATAAAATGAGCGGCTCCTTTTTCAATAACTGACTGTAATACTGCCGAAGATACACCTGTTTCCTCATAGATTTTCTGTGGCAAAAGAACTTCTCCAAGGTGTGCATTCATCCATTCAATCAGCAGGCGCTGTTTAGCTGCTCTCGCTGCCTCTTCCATCGCCTTGTCGATATCTTGCTGATTATCTGAAATTTTGACCATCCGTATTTCTTTCACATTGCCTTGCTGCTTCACAACATTTTCAATTTTTACAATTTTATTAGTGATAAGCTGTTTTAATAATGGAAGTAATTCTGCACGCTCGAACTCTTTGAAATTAGCCTGTTGTCGCTTACCGAAAATAGCCTTAGCCTCTTCCGGTAAAGCATCTTTGTCCTCTTGCATCATGATGATTTTTTCATACTTCGCTCGAAGCGCTGATGGAAGCATGACCTGCAAGGCATCAATTTCATAGCAAATCGTTTCGTTTTTCAGCCACTTTGCCATTGATAGCATTTCTTCTGTTAGCACAGGCTCTATATCTAAAATTTGCGCAATAGATTTTAATTTGTTAGATGGTACATCTGTGTTATTTTTTAATCCGACCACAAAGCCTAGCACATTTCTTGGTCCAAACGGTACTTTTACACGACAGCCCATTTCTATAATATTTACCCATTCTGTAGGTACTTCATAGTCAAATGGACGATCTACATGGTATGTCGAAACATCCACTATAACTTCTGCAATCAAAAAACTCATTGCTTCTCACCATCTAAAACATATGTCCAAAATGCTTTAGAAAACTGCGTGGCATCTGTCGTATCCCAAAATTGACCATTTACTTCTGCCGTGTCACTAAAATCAATCCACGTGTCAGATACGATTGTTAACATTTGATCCCCAATAACTTTTTGTCCAAAGGTTATAGTAGTCTTTCCTTCTACGGATAATATCGGTGCCCCTTCAATTGTAGGCGTATTTGCAGCATGAATAAAATATGCAGATGGATACTGTTTTTGATAATCCTCAAGTTGTTCAAAAAGCTTATGCACATTTGCTTCTTTCTCATTTATCAGGATAACATTTGCGCCAAGTTTTTTTGCTTCTTCTGCTATTGCTTGACCAATTCTACCATTCGCTTGTGTACTAATAACATGGTGCTCGTCCAATGGTACATAAAATGCTCCAGCTGTGACCACTACCGTTTTACCAGCTAGTCGCTTGGCCTTCTCTGAAAAAAATTCTTGCACAATCGCCGTTATTTTTTCTGGCTCCTCTAAACGACCTTTACCAACATAGCCACATGCCAAAAATCCTTCCGAAGGCTCAATAAATTGATAGCCATCAGATTTTAACTGAGCCAAATTTCGTTTTACCGCTGGATGGTCATACATATGTACATTCATCGCTGGTGCAAGCCATACAGGGGCAGTTGTTGCAAGCAATGTCGTCGTTACCATATCATCTGCAATGCCATTCGCCAGTTTCCCGATGACATTTGCAGTAGCTGGTGCAACTAAAATTAAATCTGCCCAATCGGCCAAATCAATATGGGCAATAACACTCGAATCCTTTTCATCAAAAGTATCGAAAAAAACATCATTTTTGGACATAACTTGAAAGCTCAGCGGATTCACAAATTGTCTTGCTGATGCTGTCATGATAACCTTTACATTTGCCCCTGCCTGAGATAGCTTGCTAACTAGAGCGACAGCCTTATAAACCGCTATACCACCTGAAACACAAAGTAAAATATTTTTATTCATGCACAATCGTCCTTTCAAATGATAAGCTCCCAAAGGAAAATTCCTCGGGAGCTCTCGACATTCTGTATAATCAAAAATCCACTGCTGACGATCAATTATGCCTCGGCATAATTGTGTTTGAACATCTGCTGAAAAGTAGCTTAAATCGGCATTTATCTCACCACCTAGAGAGGTGGGAAACTTCTGTACCTGTCGCTACGCTTTCGGTACAAAAGACTTTTGCTGAAAGAAGTTAACATTAATTTGGCAACAGCTTATTTATCAATGTTAGATTTCGTCTTCGTATACAGTTGACTCATCCTGTGACACTTTCGTAAGTACACCCGCTGCTACTTCTTCAAGTGCTTTCCCTACGTATTTATAAGAAACATACTTGTGTAAGCGTTCAGTGCCTTCTTCTTCTTGCATTTGACGAGCACGTTTAGATGCTAGACTTACTAATGAATATTTTGAATCGATTTCTTTTTTTAATCTATCTACTGATGGGTATAACATAGGTTTATTCTCCTCTCAACATTGACAAATATCTTTTTTCAACACGTTCTCTACGACAATGCTCGGCTTTAATAATCGCATTTATACGATCACAAGCATTTGTCACTTCATCATTTTCAACCACATAATCATATAGGCTCATCATTTCGAGCTCTTCACTTGCAGTTGCAATACGCTTTGCAATAACTTCTGCTGTTTCTGTCCCACGACCAACTAAACGGTCCTTTAATTCTGTTAAGCTTGGTGGGGCTAAGAAAATAAATAATGCATCTGGTGCCTTTTTACGGATTTGTGCAGCACCCTGCACTTCGATTTCTAAAAACACATCACGTCCTGCATCAAGTGTTTCATTTACATAGGCTAACGGTGTTCCGTAATAATTGCCTACAAATTCAGCATGCTCCAATAAACCACCATGATCAATTAACGTTTCAAATTCTTCACGTGTCTTGAAAAAATAGTCTACACCATCTACTTCACCTTCGCGAGGATTTCGTGTTGTCATCGAGATGGAATACTCATAATTCGTATTCGGCTGAGAAAATAATTCTTTACGCACTGTCCCTTTACCTACACCAGATGGGCCAGACAGAACAATTAATAATCCACGTTCTTTTATCATTTTTTCTCTATATCTCCCTTAATTTATAACAGATACATGCGAGCTATTCGATATTTTGAACTTGCTCACGCATCTTTTCTAAAATTGTTTTCGCCTGAACCACTGCAATGGCCGCCTCTGTAGATTGATTTTTTGAACCAATCGTATTGATCTCACGGTGTATTTCTTGCATTAAAAAGTCTAGTTTACGGCCAACCGAAATCGTTTCTTGTAACGTTTCTTTCAGTTGATGAAAGTGACTATCTAATCGGTCCAATTCTTCGGTGATGTCCACACGTTCTGCAAATATCGCTACTTCTGCAAGTAGGCGATCTTCTAACAACGCTCCATCCGCCACTTCAGAAATTCGTTCTAATAATCGTGTACGATATTTTTTAACAGCAAGAGAGGAGCATGAACGAATCTGTTTCACTTGTTCCATTAACTGTTCTTTAAATTGTACAACAACATCTTGTAATTCTCGCCCTTCACGCTCACGCATTTGAATCAACTGCTCAATTGCTTGCGTAATAGCCTTTTCAACAGCCAAAAGTAAATCCTCAGGTGTAAGCTGTGGTTTTTCCTGTACAAGTGCTTGTTCAAGCGATAGTAGCTCTTGCATCGTCCATTTTTCTTCTAGTGGTACTTTACTTGCTAATTGCTCTTTTGCCTTACGATACGCTTCAATTAATGACCAATTAATTTCAATAGTTTGCTCGACGTTATCTAAGTCCTTAACGTATACCATCACATCAATTTTGCCACGTGACAAAGCTTGTGAAATTAACTTCTTTGCAAAAATTTCTGCTTCAAGCCATTCTTTCGGAAATTTTGCATGAATTTCTAAAAAACGATGGTTGACCGAGCGCATTTCTACGGTTAATTGAAAGTCTTTTGTTGTTGTGACACCTCTGCCAAAACCAGTCATACTACGCACCAAGGTTCGTCACACCTTTCTTTGCATACTGGGATTATTATAACATAAGCTCTGTCATTTATGACGTCTCTCCGCAAAAAATTAGATAGAGCAATAATTCTACCACAATTGAAGCTATATTTTAATATTCACCTAAAAAATGCTATGATAAACATAAGAAAAGTGCATTTGTGCTACCTAAACACTAACCTTGTGTAACAATGCACCATTAAAATATTAAAAAGACGAAAGTACCAAGATGCTTTATATTCTTGGGAAGAGGAATTCATATGGCATTTGATGGCTTATTTACTTATGCAATGACGGCCGACCTACAACAATTAGTAACAGGCCGGATCACTAAAATACATCAACCAAACGCTCAGGAGGTTGTTCTACATATTCGTGCGAACGGAAGCAATCATAAATTACTTTTTTCTATTCATTCTTCTTACGCACGTGTCCATCTTACTGAGCAGTCTATCGAGAATCCAGCAGAACCTCCTATGTTTTGTATGCTGTTGCGCAAGCATTTAGAGGGCGGTTTTATTTCTTCTATTAAACAGCATGATTTTGATCGCATTATAATAGTAGAAATTCATAGTAAAAATGAAATTGGAGACCCTATTGTCAGGGAGTTACATGCTGAAATTATGGGCCGTCACAGTAATCTGTTGTTAATAGATAAGGAACAGAGAAAAATAGTCGACAGCTTAAAGCATTTGCCGCCTTCTGTGAATAGTTTTCGAACAGTGTTACCTGGTCAACCTTATATCGCGCCGCCTGCCCAAAATAAATGGCATCCTCTAGCAGTAACAGACGAACAGCTCACTAGTTTTTTCTCTGAACAAAAAACTGCTAAGGAAGTTGTTGCGCAATTTGTCGGCTTCTCACCCAATCATGCAGAAGAATTATTGTTCCGTTTAACAGATGCAGATGATCCAGTAAATTGCTTTAAAAATTTTATTTCTTCCTTTAATAATGGTGGAACGGAGCCAATGTATGTCATCGCTAATAATAAAACTTACTTCTCACCAATCGCTCTAACACATTTACAAGGAGATGTAAC
>Ga0213828_1001954_pt1 | contig 15869 bp, 15 predicted proteins | sample MC6MC0897MG_FD_180664 | JGI IMG/M metagenome (GOLD analysis project Ga0213828, IMG submission 180664) | Enriched soil aggregate microbial communities from Iowa State University, Ames, United States - MC6-MC0897-MG | ecosystem: Environmental > Terrestrial > Soil > Unclassified | place: USA: Iowa... | reverse complement strand
GCAGCAGCTCGGTCAGGTCGCCGCCGTCGTCGAGGATCATGTTGGCGTCCCATGGCTGGCCATCCTTGAGGATGGTCTGCTCCAGGCACCACTCGTACTCTTCCTCGGTTTCACCTTTCCAGGCGAACACAGGGATACCGGCGGCGGCGATGGAGGCAGCGGCCTGGTCCTGGGTGGAGAAGATGTTGCAGGACGACCAGCGCACCTCGGCACCCAGGGCAACCAGGGTTTCGATCAGCACGGCGGTCTGAATGGTCATGTGGATGCAGCCCAGGATCTTCGCGCCCTTGAGCGGTTGCTCGGCGAGATACTTACGGCGCAGGCCCATCAGTGCAGGCATTTCCGATTCGGCGATGATGGTTTCGCGACGGCCCCAGGCGGCCAGGGAGATGTCAGCGACTTTGAAATCGGTAAAACCAGCAGGCGTGTTTACAGCGCTCATGAGAGCCTCCATTCGTAGTGTGCGAATGGGCGCCGTTGTGCGTTGAGCGTCCGCAGAAGCGGACAACGCCCCATCCGAGCCTGACAGGCCTAGCCTGCTGCAGCGCCCCTCGGACAGGTGGCGGGCATGGCCCCGCGGCGGGTGGCCATGTAAAACGGCACAGATTATAGCCGTGACCGGGACCTTCGCCCAAGGTTTTCTGTCGATTAATCGAGACGATAGTCGATGTTCAATGGAGCGGTGACGGCGGCTCTGCCATCATGAGTACACGTTAGCCAAGCAGGTCAGGAGTACAGATGAACTTTCACACCCGCAAATGGGTAAAACCCGAAGACCTCAACCCCAATGGCACCCTGTTCGGTGGCAGCCTGTTGCGCTGGATCGACGAGGAGGCGGCCATCTACGCCATCGTTCAGCTGGGCAACCAGCGTGTGGTGACCAAGTACATGTCGGAGATCAACTTCGTCAGTGCATCGCGCCAGGGCGACATCATCGAGCTGGGTATTACCGCAACCGAGTTTGGCCGTACCTCGATCACCCTCAAGTGCGAGGTGCGTAACAAGATCACCCGCAAGAGCATCCTGACGGTCGACAAGATGGTCTTCGTCAACTTGGGTGAAGATGGCCAGCCAGCGGCGCATGGGCGGACCGAGATCAAGTACGTGCAGGACCAGTTCCCGGATTCTGCGGTGGAGTGAAAACCCGGGGGCCGCAAAGCGGCCCCGTGGTTTTTCAGGGTTGGGCGCTGACCTTGCGCACCACGCGGCCAATGCTCAGCCCCTGCACCAGGATCGACGACAGCACCACGATATAGGTGATCGACAGCAGCAGGTCACGCTCTTCGCCCAGCGGCAGCGACAGCGCCAGGGCCACCGAAACCCCACCGCGCAAACCACCCCAGGTCAGCACCCGCACAGTGCCTTTGGGGACCGGGCGCCAGCGCCGCAGCAGCACGATTGCCGGGGCAACGGTCAACAGCCGCGACAGCAGTACCGCCAATGCCAGCACGCTACCGGCCGCCAGGTGCATCCAGTTGAACGGCAGCAGCAGAAGCTCCAGGCCGATCAGCGCGAACAGCAAGGCGTTGAGCATGTCATCGATCAACTCCCAGAAACCGTCCATGTAGCGACGGGTCATATCGTTCATCGCCAGGTTGCGCCCCATGTTGCCGATGATCAGGCCGGCCACCACCATGGCGATCGGCGCCGAGACGTGCAGCTCGTAGCACATCGCCGAGCCACCGATGACCAGTGCCAGGGTCAGCATGACCTCGACTTGGTACTGTTCGATGCTCTTGATCATGCGGTAGGTGGCGTAGCCGATCAGGCCGCCGAATACCACGCCGCCAATGGCCTCACGGGCGAACAGCACCGCCGTGTCGTAGGCACTGGGGGTTTCGCCCAGCTGGATGATGCCCAGCAGCACGGTGAACACCACGACTGCGGTGCCATCGTTGAATAGCGATTCGCCGACGATGGTGGTTTTCAGTGGCTTGGATGCATTGGCGGTACGCAATGCGCCGAGCACGGCAATCGGGTCGGTGGGCGAAATCAGCGCGCCGAACAGCAGGCAATAGATCAGCGGCACCTGCCAGCCGAACATCGCGAACACCCAATGCGACAGGTAGCCGATGACCACGGTTGCGATCAGCACGCCGATAGTGGCCAGCAGGCCGATCGGCCAGCGATAGCTGCGCAGGTCCGAGAGGTTGACGTGCAAGGCGCCGGCGAACAGCAGGAACGCCAGCATCCAGTGCATCAGCAAATCGTTGAAGTCGATCTGGTTCATCAGGCCTTCGACGCGTTCTTCCAGGCCAGGGAAGCCGATCAGGCTCAGGCCCTGCAGCATCAGGGAGAACAATAACGCGGTGACCATCACGCCAATGGCGGGTGGCAGGCCGATGAAGCGGTAGTTGACGTAGGTGAGGAGGGTGGTGAGGCAGATAAACGCGGCAACTAATTCAAGCATCCCGAATCCTGTAACAGTGGCTTCCAAGTCGTACCCGAATGGCTCGGGCAGTTCTTTGATGACCTGGCGAGGGGTTCGGGACACACGATTTGACCGGAATTGTTGGAATCGTTCCGGATGTGTTGGGTTTAGGGCGTATTGGGGCTGTCAGGTGCATGCCTTTAGGGCTTTTTGCGCCTGGGAGATCGAGCGCCGCCCGCGCGGCACTCGATGTCAAAGCGCTGAAGCACTTTCGCCATGCAAATGCCAGACTGCGCCCTTCTGAAGGCGATATATTCAGGCCTCAATAACGTCACAAGGACCTCACGGCGTGTTGGCAACTTCCCTGGTACTGGTCGCCGCCTTGCTGCATGCGACCTGGAACACCCTGATCAAATTCAGCGGCGAGCGCCTGTTGGTGATCGCCAGCATGGACACCGTCGCACTGGCCTTCGCAGTGCTCGCCGTCGCCTTCGTCGAGGTGCCCCCCGCTGAAATCTGGCCCTGGCTGATCGCCTCGGCGCTGGCTGAGCAGCTGTACCGTTTCCTGCTGATCCAGGCCTATCGGGTCGGTGACCTGGGGCTGGTCTATCCTCTGATGCGTGGCTTGTCGCCGTTGGTGGTGCTGGGGCTGACCCTGGCGTTTGCCGGGGAGTCACTGAGCCAGCAGCAGATCATCGGCATCCTGCTCATCCCTTGCGGCATGGCATGCCTGCTCTGGCAGGGGGGAGGGGGGGATCGCCTGCCGTGGTCGATGTTGCCGGTAGTGGCGCTGATTGGCCTGTGCATCGGTTGCTACACCTGGTTCGATGGGCAGGCGGTGCGGCTGTGGGGCAAGCCGTGGGACTACCTGGTATGGCTGACCTTGCTCAGCGCCTGGCCCTTCCCGCTGCTGGCCAGTGTGGCGCGGCGGGCACCCTTCGTGCTGTTCTGGCGAACCCAATGGCGGCTGGGGTTGGCCGTAGGGTTTTGCGTGTTGTTCAGTTATGCCCTGGTGCTGTGGGCCATGCACTTGGGGTCGGTGGCTGAAGCGGCAGCGTTGCGAGAGTTGAGCGTAATTCTGGTGGTGCTGTTTGGCATGCGCTACCTCAAAGAACCTTTTGGCGGGCCAAGACTCCTAGCTTGCGGGCTGGTGCTGGCAGGCATGCTGGTAATGAAGCTCTAACCCGATTATTGAACAAGGAGTCCTGTCCATGACCGTTGCCCTGTGGTGCATCCTGATCGCGCTGGCACTGCCGCCGCTTTGTGCGTTGATCGCCAAGGTGAGCAGTGGCCGTTTCGGCCTCAAGGACAATCACGACCCGCGCGCCTTCCTCGATACGCTATCGGGCCTGCCGCGCCGTGCCCACGCCGCGCAGCAGAACAGCTACGAGGCGTTTCCGGCATTTGCGGCGGCCGTGCTGGTGGCCGATATCGTCGGCAATGCCGAACAAGTGACGCAGGACGTGCTGGGCGTGATGTACATCACCAGTCGGCTGCTCTACATCATCTGCTACCTGGCGGACTGGGCGGCGTTGCGCTCGCTGGTGTGGTTTGCCGGGTTGGCGCTGATCGTGTCGTTCTTCGTCGTTTCGGCCTGAATCGTCGCTCTTTTCGCGGGTAAACCCGCCCCCACAGGGGCCATTGCGATCCCTGTGGGGGCGGTTTTATCCGCGAAGCATTCAGCACCGTATCAAAGGACTTTCGGCACTTCAGGCAGCGGTTTGCCTTTGGGCCACAACATCCAGATCTGCCCCTGCTGCTTCATGTTACCGGCCAGCTCGCCTGCCTCAGGCCCGGTGCCCCAGAACAGGTCCGCACGCACTTCGCCAGCAATGGCTCCGCCCGTATCCTGAGCGCCTACCGGCCGCACCACCGGCGTACCGTCCGGGCGCGTGGTCGACAACCAGAGCAGGCTGCCCAGCGGAATCACCTTGCGGTCGATTGCCACACTGTACCCGGCCGTCAATGGCACATTGAGCGAGCCGCGCGGGCCTTCGTTGCTGTCGGGGCGGGTGCTGAAAAACACGTAGCTGGGGTTGCTGGCGAGCAATTCCGGTACTCGCTGTGGGTTGGCCTGGGCCCAGGCGTGAATAGCGCCCATGCTCACCTCTTCCTTCTTCAATTGGCCCTGCTCCACCAGCCAGCGGCCTATCGGCCGATAGGGGTGGCCGTTCTGGTCGGCGTAGCCCAGGCGCAGTTGGCGGCCATCTTCCAGTTGTACCCGGCCCGAACCCTGGATCTGCAGGAACTGCAGGTCCATCGGGTCGGTCAGCCAGGCCAGCACCGGTGCCTTGACGCCCTCACGGTTGATCACCTCGGCGGTGTCGTAAGGCTTGAGCACGCGGCCGTCCAGGCGCCCACGCAAGCGCTTGCCCTTGAGCTCTGGGTACACGCTGGCCAAGTCGACCACGATCATGTCGTCGGGCACGCCGTAAACTGCGACGTGGTTGGCCTCGGTAGGCTTCAGGCTGCCGGGGTAGACCGGCTCGTAGTAACCGGTGATCAGGCCGTTGGCATTGTTTTCGGCCGAGCGCAGGCCATAGACCTGCAGGTTCTGCTGCAGGAAAGCGCGTATCTGCAGGGCATCGTCGGGCACGCTGGCAGCGGCCTCGCAGGTGGCGGCCCAGACTGTGTCGCGCTTGAGCTTCTCGCAACCATTACGCCACGCGTGGAAGCCGGCAACCAGGTCGGCGTCGCTGACGCTGGGCAGGTCCTGCCAGGTGGCGTTGGCATAGGTGGCAATGGCATGGGGCTCTGGCTTGGCGCTTTCGCCGCCGTTGCAGCCGGCCAGCAGGGCCAGCGCCGGGAGTGTCCAGGCCAGGTGGCGCAGGGCAGATTTCATGTGGGGCTTCCTGTCACGGGCGAAGATGAATATTCGCCCCTGTTTTTTATGTGGCTATTGGTGTTTGGCCCCTGGGCAGCGATACTGGCTGCCCATTTTCGTAGGCCGTAGTGACCGTGATGTTCAAGCGATTGACCGTTGTTCTGCTCGCAGCCCTGGCCCTGAATGCCTGTGACCGTGTTGACCCGAATTCGCCGTTGGGCAAGCGTAAGGTGATCTTCAAGGACATGCTCAAGGCCAGCGAAGACCTGGGCGGCATGTTGCGCGGTCGTTTGCCCTTCGACGGGGTGAAGTTTGCCGAGGGGGCCGTGAAGCTCGACACCCTGTCGCAGCAGCCGTGGCAGCACTTCCCGCAGGTGCGCGATGGCGGCGACAGCAGTGCACGAGCAGAGGTGTGGGAGCGTCAGGCGCGTTTCCATGACCTTGCCCGGCAACTGGAGGGCGTGACTGGCGAGCTGGTCGATGCGACTCGGGGCCAGCCGCTGGACGCTGGGCAATTGAAAGGGCCGATGGACAAGGTCGAGGCAGCATGCAAGGCCTGTCATACCGAGTTTCGCAATCATTGAGGGTAAATGCCCTGGCTCCATCACCGGGAAACCGCTGATGGAGCCAGGGCAGGCAGCATAAGCAGGGCCTGTCAGCGGTCCAGTTCGTCCACTGCTTCCTGCAGTTCCTTCCTGGACTCTGCGAGCTTGTCTTTACGCTTGTTTATCTTTTCGGCGTCGCCTTTTTTCTCGGCTTTCTTCAGGTCTTTTTCGCGCTGTGCGACTTCATGACGTGCATCGAGCACTTTTTGTTCGCGCTCTTTGCGCAGGCTGTTATCGGTGCAGTTTTTTACGCCTTCCAATGCCTGCTCGAGCCCCGCGACCTGGTCGCTGTTGCCATGTTCACGGGCAATCTTCAGCTGGTTTTCGATGGCGCTGCGTTTGGCGTCGCAGCCGGTCAGGCCGGCATCCGGCTGGGCGGCCTGCACGGCGCCAGCGGTCAGACCAAGGGTTGCGAGCAGGAAAAGAGTCGAAATACGTTTCATGAAAAGCCTCCTGAACGGGGCGGGCAGAAAAGTTGGGGGAAATCCTGCCTTGGTTTTGCCTATTTAGAAACCCTTGTTGGTTTTTTCTGGTCGATATTCAGACTTTCCTTACATGGATTTTGGTAATAATTCATTGCGCGGGGGCTTTGTCGCTGAATTGGAATGCGTTGACGCCGGCCTCGTTCAACCGCACTGCGATGGCTCGAACCTCGTTGGCCATGAAAAACGCCTCAAGCTGATGCGCGCGTACGGCGCCGATACCCGGCAATGCTCGCCAGTCACCGGCAGTACGCAAGGATAGCTGGGCCCACTCACCTTCCAGTTGCATGCCGCCGGGGGCGGGTACGCCAAGCGCCCGCAGCCATCGGGCAAAGGGTTGTGACCGCGCGCCCTCGAAGCTGTTCACCAGCTGTGCGGCCGTCGCTTCGCTGATACCTGGCACCTCACTCAGGCGCTGGGCATCGAGGTGCAGCCAGTCTGTCGTCGAGGTAACCAACCCCGCATCGACCAGGCGCCGCCACGTACCCGGCCCGGTGCGTGGCATGGCCAGCCCCTGCTTGCCACTGAGCCATGTGAGCCGTGCGATGAACTGCTCGTTGCAGCCATCGCCTGCGTGCCAGCAACTGTGCGGGTGATAGCGCCCTGGCGGCGGCACCTCCACCGGCTGGCGCACGGCCGCGCGATGCACCACGCGCTCGAAACGCGGGATGGTCAGCCCTGCCAGGCTGATTGCCACCTGGTCACCCGGGGCAATGTCGAGGTGCTGCCAGCGGGCCAGTGACCCCAGGCTTACCTGGGTGATCAGCCGGTCGTCCAGTTTGACCGGTTGAAGCTGCAGCACCGGTGTGATCCTCCCGGTGCGGCCGACCCGCAAGCTAACTTCGCGCACGTCTGCCAGGGCTTGGGCGTAAGGGTGTTTCCAGGCTGCGAGCCAGTAAGGGGCCTTGGCCTGCCAGCGCTCGGCGGGCGGCCGCGTACCCTGGCGCAGAATCACGCCATCGGTGGCGAAGGGCAGGGGTGAGCGGTACCAGTGCTGGCGCCAGTGCGCGGCTTGGGTGGCGGAGTCGATCGCGATGCTGTAGCGCTGGCTGTCGGGGAAGCCCAGTTGCGCCAGTTGCGAGACCCGTTCGGCCTGGCTAACGGGGCCTTGTGGCCAGTCCCAGACGAACAGGCCGATGCCGGCCCCTTGTTCCACGCTGAACTGCTTGCGGGCGAGCAGCCCGGCCACGGTCCCGCGCGCATTGGCGCTGCCAGCCTGGGCTTGGATATGTGCGTCCAGGCGCAGGTACAGCTCACCTTGCAGCACCAGGTCGCGCGCTTGGGGCAGCTGCCGCGTGATGGCGCCGAGCCGAGGGATATGGCGACTCCAGTCGTGCCCTTGCACCCCATCACCGCGGCTCAGCGACTGCACCAGCTGCCCCTGCCGATAGCGAGCGGAGACCGCCACGCCATCGACCTTGGGCTGTATCCACAGGCCCGTCTTGCCAGCCATCCAGCGGCCAACGGCCTGCTCGTCGGCGAGCTTGTCGACGCCGGTATGCGGGATGGGGTGGGGAACCGGGCCACGTGCCGTCGCCAGGGGGTCAAGTCCTGCCAGCAGGCCGAAACATTGCTGCAAGTGGTGCAGGCGTTGTCGGCTTTGGTCATACAGCTCATCTGCCACCAGCGCGATGCCCTGGCGGTGGTAGTGGTCATCCCATTGGGCAAGTGTGTCGCGCAGGTGGGCAACTTCGGTTTCGGCTTGTTGCATGGGCCAGTCGGGGCATGAGGCGGCCTTTGCCAGCGAGGCCTGCAGTGAGAGCAGCAGTGCAAATAGCAGTATGAACGACATGGCCAGCATCCTTGCATGGCGGGAGGAGCCTTCAGCCTAGGCAGGTAGCGCGCTGGTTGCTGTGAGCAGTTGTCAGTCGATATGTCACAACGCTCACGGCGAAAACCTGAAAAGCAAAAGCCCCTGCCGATCGCTCGGCAGGGGCTTTCGTTTACCGCTGTAGGAAAATTACAGCCCGGCAGCGTCACGCAGCGACTGGGCGCGGTCGGTGCGCTCCCAGGTGAAGGTGGTGAAGGTGTCGTCGCCGACAGTCTTCTGCTGTGGCGTGCGGCCGAAGTGGCCGTAGGCAGCGGTTTCCTGGTACATCGGGTGCAGCAGGTCGAGCATCTTGGTGATGGCGTACGGGCGCAGGTCGAAGCACTCGCGCACCAGCTGTACGATCTTCTCGTCCGAGACCTTGCCGGTACCGAAGGTGTTGATCGAGATGGACGTCGGCTGGGCCACGCCGATGGCGTAGGACACCTGGATCTCGCAGCGCTCGGCCAGGCCGGCAGCAACGATGTTCTTGGCCACGTAGCGGCCGGCATAGGCGGCCGAACGGTCGACCTTGGACGGGTCCTTGCCGGAGAACGCGCCACCACCGTGACGGGCCATGCCGCCGTAGGAGTCGACGATGATCTTGCGGCCAGTCAGGCCGCAGTCACCCACCGGGCCACCGATGATGAAGTTGCCGGTCGGGTTGATGTGGTACTGGGTGCCCTTGTGCAGCAGCTCGGCCGGCAGGGTGTGCTTGACGATCAGCTCCATCACCGCTTCCTGCAGGTCTTTTTGCGACACCTCAGGGTTGTGCTGGGTGGACAGGACGACGGCATCGATACCGACCACCTTGCCGTTTTCGTAGCGGCAGGTGACCTGCGACTTGGCGTCCGGGCGCAGCCACGGCAGCAGTTTGGACTTGCGCGCTTCGGCCTGGCGCTCGACCAGTCGGTGCGAGAAGCAGATCGGCGCCGGCATCAGCACGTCGGTTTCGTTGCTGGCGTAGCCGAACATCAGGCCCTGGTCGCCAGCGCCCTGGTCTTCCGGCTTGGAGCGGTCGACGCCTTGGGCGATGTCTACCGACTGCTTGCCGATGATGTTCATCACGGCGCAGGTGGCGCCGTCGAAGCCGACGTCGGAGCTGTTGTAGCCGATGTCGATGATGACCTTGCGTACCAGCTCTTCGAGGTCGACCCAGGCGGAAGTGGACACTTCGCCGGCGATGATGGCGACACCGGTCTTGACCAGGGTTTCGCAGGCTACGCGGGCGTATTTGTCCTGAGCGATGATGGCATCAAGGACAGCGTCCGAAATCTGGTCGGCGATCTTGTCCGGATGCCCTTCGGACACGGACTCGGAGGTGAAAAGGGAGTATTCGCTCATCTCGAAGGGTTCCTAAAATTTACCGATGGTGTATGTCGCCAGTCGCCCGCTGAAAGTGGCGGACCTGTATCTGGAAACCGTTACGCAAGCCCACGTAGAGGCTGTCCCCGGGGACCAGCCCGGCAACGTTGGCCCAACGGGCCAGGTCGTCCTGTTCGAAGCCCAGCCAGAGGTCGCCGCAGGCATCCCGCGCCCACCCCTGGTCATGGCTGCACAGTTCGGTGACCAGCAGGCTGCCGCCCGCTTTCACCCGTTTGGCCAGCAGGCGCAGGGCCAGGGCCGGGTCGCTGAAATGGTGCAGGACCATGTTCAGCACAACGCAGTCGGCTGCCACATCCGTTGCATCCAGTGCATCGGCCAACTGCAGGTTCACATTGTCCAGGCCTTCACGCTGGCAGACCTGGCGGGCCAGCTCGAGCATGGTCGGGCTGTTGTCCAGCGCGGTCACCGTGCCGAAGCGCCGCGCCAGGTCCGGCAGGAAGCCGCCGTCGCCGGGGCCTACCTCCAGTGCACTGGCAGCCGGGCCAAAATTCAGTTTGTCGAGCATGGCCAGCAGGCTTTCGCGGTACTGCGGCAGGCCGGCGATCAGGTCTTGCTGGGCGCGGAATTTTTCTTCCACGCGCTGGAAGAAATCCTGGCTGGTGGCCGCACGGCGCTGCTGCACCTGGGCGATACGTGCCTGTACCGCCGGTGGCAAGGTCAGGTCGTCGACCTCCTCGAGCAGCGCCGTGTGCAGGCGCCCGCCAAGGCGCAGGCTGTCGGGCAGGGCGCGGCGGTAGAAGATGGCGTTGCCTTCGCGGCGGGTAGCCACCAGCTCGGCCTGGGCCAGTACCTTGAGGTGATGGCTCATGCCGGACTGGCCGATGTCGAAGATTTGCGCCAATTCCAGCACGCCAAACGAATCGCTGGCCAGCGCACGCAAGACATTCAGGCGCAGCGCATCGCCACTGGCTTTGCACAGGGCAGCCAGTGTGTCGCTTCGCTCGGGGATCGATTGCGCACGGAGGTTCATGGGGCGGCAGTCTAGACAGGCATCGTTGCCCCCGCAAGACCAATATCAAAAAGTTTTGATATTGGCGATGAGCTGCAAGCCGCAAGGCTCAAGCTGCAAGAATAGAGCGTTCCGCGCGCGGGTCTGCTTTCGCTTGCAGCTTAAAGCTTGCCGCTCGCAGCTTTAATGTTTGCCCCCAGCCCCCCCAGTGGGCGAAAATGGCCGCCTTTTTTCGTTTCACTACTTATTCAAGCCCCAGGAGATCAGCGATGCCCAGCCGTCGTGAACGTGCCAACGCCATTCGTGCACTCAGCATGGATGCCGTGCAAAAGGCCAACAGCGGCCACCCAGGTGCCCCTATGGGCATGGCGGATATCGCCGAAGTGCTTTGGCGCGACTATCTGAAGCACAACCCGAGCAACCCGAGCTTCGCCGACCGTGACCGCTTCGTGCTGTCCAACGGCCACGGCTCGATGCTGATCTACTCGCTGCTGCACCTGACCGGCTACGACCTGTCGATCGACGACCTCAAGGCCTTCCGCCAGTTGCACAGCCGTACCCCGGGCCACCCGGAATACGGCTACACCCCGGGTGTCGAGACCACCACCGGCCCGTTGGGCCAAGGCCTGGCCAACGCCGTGGGCTTTGCCCTGGCCGAGAAAGTGTTGGGCGCGCAGTTCAACCGTGACGGCCACAACATCGTCGACCACAACACTTACGTGTTCCTCGGCGACGGCTGCATGATGGAAGGCATCTCCCACGAAGTCGCCGCTTTGGCTGGCACCCTGGGCCTGGGCAAGCTGATCGCGTTCTACGACGACAACGGCATCTCCATCGACGGTGAAGTCGAAGGCTGGTTCACCGATGACACGCCCAAGCGTTTCGAAGCCTACAACTGGCAGGTGATCCGCAACGTCGACGGCCACGATGCCGAAGAAATCAAGATGGCGATCGAGACCGCGCGCAAGAGCGAGCAGCCGACCCTGATCTGCTGCAAGACCATCATCGGCTTCGGCTCGCCGAACAAGCAGGGCAAGGAAGACTGCCACGGTGCCCCGCTGGGCAACGACGAAATCGCCCTGGCCCGCAAAGCACTGAACTGGAACCACGGCCCGTTCGAAATCCCGGCCGACATCTATGCCGAGTGGGACGCCAAGGCCGCCGGTGCCAAGGCTGAGGCCGAGTGGAACCAGCGCTTCGACGCCTACGCCAAGGCGCATCCGGAGCTGGCTGCCGAGTTCAAGCGCCGTGACAGCGGCGAGCTGCCGGCCGACTTCTCGGAAAAGGCCCAGGCCTACATCAATGAAGTCGCTGCCAAAGGCGAGACTATCGCCAGCCGCAAGGCCAGCCAGAATGCCCTGAACGCTTTCGGCCCGCTGCTGCCTGAGTTCCTCGGCGGCTCGGCTGACCTGGCCGGTTCCAACTTGACCCTGTGGAAAGGCTGCAAGGGCGTCGAAGCCCATGACGCCAGCGGCAACTACGTGTACTACGGCGTGCGCGAGTTCGGCATGACCGCGATCATGAACGGCGTTGCCCTGCACGGCGGCCTGGTGCCTTACGGCGCGACCTTCCTGATGTTCATGGAATACGCCCGCAATGCAGTGCGCATGTCGGCCCTGATGAAGCAGCGCGTGATCCACGTCTACACCCACGACTCCATCGGCCTGGGCGAAGACGGCCCGACTCACCAGCCGATCGAGCAGCTGACCAGCCTGCGCAGCACGCCGAACCTGGACACCTGGCGCCCAGCCGACGCGGTCGAAGCGGCCGTGTCCTGGAAAAACGCCCTGGAGCGCAACGACGGCCCATCGGCGCTGATCTTCTCGCGCCAGAACCTGCAGCACCAGGACCGCGACGCCCAGCAGATCGCCGACATCAGCCGCGGTGGCTACATCCTCAAGGACTGCGCTGGCGAGCCTGAGCTGATTCTGATTGCCACCGGTTCCGAAGTGGGCCTGGCGGTTCAGGCCTTCGACAAGCTGACCGAGCAGGGCCGCAAGGTCCGCGTGGTCTCCATGCCGTGCACCAGCGTGTTCGATGCCCAGGACGCTGCCTACAAGCAGTCGGTACTGCCACTGGAAGTGGGCGCGCGCATCGCCATCGAAGCTGCCCATGCCGACTTCTGGTACAAGTACGTCGGCCTGGAAGGTCGTATCATCGGCATGACCACCTACGGTGAGTCGGCCCCGGCCTCTGCCCTGTTCGAAGAGTTCGGCTTCACCCTGGAGAACATCCTGGGTACCGCCGAAGAGCTGCTGGAAGACTGATACAGGCAAAGTGAGGGCCGCAGGCCCTCATTCGCGGCACAAGGCCGCTCCCACAGGATCTGCATAAACCGCAGTACCCTGTGGGAGCGGCCTTGTGCCGCGAATGGGCCGCATGGCGGCTCCGTTCAACCGCCGGAGTTCAAGAGCTACCTATGTCCCACCCGCGTCCCTACAAAGTTGCACTCAACGGTTATGGCCGCATCGGCCGCTGTGTCCTGCGCGCGTTGTTCGAGCGGGGGGCGAAGGCCGGTTTCGAGATTGTCGCGCTGAACGACCTGGCCGATCAGGCCAGCCTTGAATACCTGACACGCTTCGACTCCACCCACGGGCGTTTCCCCGGTGAGGTGAAGGTCGACGGCGATTGTCTGCATATCAATGGTGACTGCGTGAAGGTAATGCGCAGTGCCACCCCGGAAGGCATCGACTGGGCCGCCCTGGGCATCGACCTGGTGCTGGAGTGCTCCGGCGCTTACAACACCCGCGCCGATGGCCAGCGTTTTCTGGATGCCGGCGCGCCACGCGTGCTGTTCTCGCAGCCCATGGCCAGCGAGGCGGACGTGGATGCCACGGTGGTCTACGGCATCAACCAGGCGTGCCTGACCGGCAGCGAGCGCCTGGTGTCCAACGCGTCGTGCACCACCAACTGCGGCGTGCCGCTGTTGCGCGTGCTGGACCAGGCGTTCGGCATCGAATACGTGCAGATCACCACCATCCACTCGGCGATGAACGACCAGCCGGTGATCGACGCCTACCACCACGAAGACCTGCGCCGCACGCGTTCGGCGTTTCAGTCGGTGATCCCGGTGTCCACCGGGCTGGCACGGGGCATCGAGCGGTTGCTGCCGGAACTTGCCGGGCGAATCCAGGCCAAAGCGGTACGCGTGCCGACCGTCAACGTGTCGTGCCTGGACATCACCCTGCAGACCGCCCGCGACACCAGTGCCGCCGAGGTCAACCGGGTGCTGCGCGAGGCAGCGCTGGAAGGCCCGCTCAAAGGATTGCTGGCCTACACCGAGCTGCCCCATGCCAGCTGTGATTTCAACCACGACCCGCATTCGGCGATCGTCGATGCCAGCCAGACCCGTGTTTCCGGCCCCCGCCTGGTGAACCTGCTGGCCTGGTTCGACAACGAATGGGGGTTCGCCAACCGTATGCTCGACGTCGCCGAACACTTTCTGCACGTCGTTCACCCAACCCGCAACAAACAGCCCTGAAGGACTGCATTCATGACCGTGTTGAAGATGACCGACCTCGACCTGCAAGGTAAACGCGTACTGATCCGCGAAGACCTCAACGTGCCTGTGAAGGACGGTGTGGTAACCAGCGACGCGCGTATCCTGGCTGCGCTGCCGACCATCAAGCTGGCCCTGGAGAAGGGTGCGGCGGTAATGGTCTGCTCGCACCTGGGCCGCCCTACCGAAGGTGAATTCTCGGCCGAAAACAGCCTTAAGCCGGTCGCCGAGTACCTGAGCAAGGCCCTGGGCCGCGACGTGCCGCTGGTCGCCGACTACCTGGCCGGTGTCGAGGTCAAGGCCGGTGACCTGGTGCTGTTCGAGAACGTGCGCTTCAACAAGGGCGAGAAAAAGAACGCCGACGAACTGGCGCAGCAATACGCTGCCCTGTGCGACGTGTTCGTGATGGACGCCTTTGGTACTGCCCACCGCGCCGAGGGTTCGACCCATGGCGTGGCCAAGTTCGCCAAGGTTGCCGCTGCTGGCCCACTGCTGGCTGCCGAGCTGGACGCCCTGGGCAAGGCCCTGAAGGCCCCGGCCAAGCCAATGGCGGCCATCGTTGCCGGCTCCAAGGTTTCCACCAAGCTGGACGTGCTGAACAGCCTGAGCAGCGTCTGCGACCAACTGATCGTAGGTGGCGGTATTGCCAACACTTTCCTGGCCGCTGCTGGTCACCCTGTGGGCAAGTCGCTGTATGAGCCTGACCTGCTCGACACCGCAAAAGCCATCGCCGCCAAGGTCAGCGTACCGCTGCCAGTCGACGTGGTGGTCGCCAAGGAATTCGCCGAAAACGCTGAAGCCACCGTCAAGGCTATCGCCGACGTTGCCGCTGACGACATGATCCTGGACATCGGCCCACAGACTGCAGCCAACTTCGCCGAGCTGCTGAAGTCGTCGAAGACCATCCTGTGGAACGGCCCAGTCGGCGTGTTCGAGTTCGACCAGTTCGGCAATGGCACCAAGGTGCTGGCCAAGGCCATCGCCGAAAGCCCTGCGTTCTCCATCGCCGGTGGCGGTGACACCCTCGCGGCGATCGACAAATATGGCGTCAGCAAGGAAATCTCCTACATTTCTACCGGTGGTGGTGCCTTCCTCGAGTTCGTCGAGGGCAAGGTACTGCCGGCTGTGGCGATCCTGGAAGAGCGGGCTAAAGCCTGACAATGGCGGCGCCTGGCAAAGGGAGCGACCTGATGGTCAAGCAATTGCCTGTGATGATCCTGGCCGGCCTGCTGAGCGCCTGCTCCGGCAGCCCCTCTTCGGACGATGACCCGGCGCAGCCGCCCAAGGGCGGTTGCTACCAGTCCGAGTGGCAGGCCGAAACCGTACCGGTCATCAACAAGCGCGTGGGCCCTGAAGGCCTGGAGAAGTATGACGAAGACCACCAGCGCAAGGCTCCAGGCTGCCCTTGAACCGATGCGCTTCGTCGGAGCAGGCAACCAAGCGACCGTTGTGTGGTCATCTAGAGGATACGTAATGAAAGCGCTGATGGCCTTGATGGCCCTGGCGACACTGGCAGGATGCTCACTGCTGCAGCCGGCGCAACCCGCCCCGGCAGACGACTGGACCCGTTGGGTCTGTGACAGCCAGACCGAGGTGCTGTGGCGCTTCGCTGACCCGCAGCAGGACTCGGTCGACGTCCGCCTCGGTGGCGGCGACCAGGTCTACCGGCTCAAGTCCGAGCCGAGCGCGTCGGGGGCGATGTACAGCGATGGCGTGCTGGCCTTCCACACCAAGGGCGAAGAAGGCCTGGTGTACTGGGTGGCAACCAACGATCTGATTGGGCGGGGCTGCAAGGCACCGTGACTGGCCGGGCCGCCATGGTGGCCCACACTACTTGAACAGCAACCGCCCCTGCGGCAGGCTTGCACGAAACAAACGACGCTTGTCGGGAGAGAGATACACAATGGCACTCATTAGCATGCGCCAGATGCTGGACCACGCCGCCG
>Ga0213828_1001953_pt1 | contig 15873 bp, 23 predicted proteins | sample MC6MC0897MG_FD_180664 | JGI IMG/M metagenome (GOLD analysis project Ga0213828, IMG submission 180664) | Enriched soil aggregate microbial communities from Iowa State University, Ames, United States - MC6-MC0897-MG | ecosystem: Environmental > Terrestrial > Soil > Unclassified | place: USA: Iowa... | reverse complement strand
AGATGGATGTAGATTATCAGGAGCTAAAATCATAAGAGTTGAGCACTCTGACATGGATGATTTAAGAGCAAAAGCTAAAGAAGCAAAAGAATCAGGATTATATGAAAAAATAATGGTAATCACTGACGGTGTATTCTCAATGGATGGAGACGTTGCAAAACTTCCTGAAATTGTTAAGATTGCAGAAGAGTTTGATTTAATTACTTACGTTGATGATGCTCACGGTTCTGGGGTACTTGGAAAAGGTGCTGGAACAGTTCACCACTTTGGGTTATCAGACAAAATAGATTTCCAAATAGGAACACTTTCTAAAGCTATTGGTGTAGTTGGAGGATATGTAGCAGGATCTAAAGATCTTATCGACTGGTTAAAAGTTAGAGGTAGACCATTCCTATTCTCTACATCATTAACTCCAGGAGCAGCAGGAGCTTGTATAGAAGCTATAAATATATTAACTGAAAGTACGGAACTTCATGATAAATTATGGGAAAATGGAAATTACCTTAAAAAAGGCTTAAAAGAATTAGGATTTGATATTGGACATAGTGAAACACCTATAACTCCATGCATAATTGGAGAGGCTGCTGAGGCTCAAGAATTCAGTAGAAAATTATATGAAGAGGGTGTATATGCTAAATCAATAGTATTCCCAACAGTACCATTAGGAACAGCTAGAGTAAGAAACATGCCATCAGCTGCTCATACAAAAGAAATGTTAGATGAAGCTATTGCTAAATATGCAAAAGTAGGAAGAGAAATGGGTTTAATAAAATAGTATTTGTATTAAAATTAGAGGAGGATTATCCTCCTCTAAAGGTTATAGATTTTAACTAAAAACATTTAAATGAAATTTAAATAACATGAGATAGGGAGAATCAATATGAAAAGAATATTAGTTAGTGGATGCTTAGGTCAAATTGGTACGGAATTAGTAACGAAATTAAGGGAAGTTTACGGAGTAGATAATGTAGTAGCTACAGACGTAAGAAAGCCAGAAGGAAATCCAATCGTTGAAGGTGGAATCTTTGAAACTTTGGACGTAACAAACTATGATGAATTCTTATCAATAGGTAAAAAACATGAAGTAGATACTATTATTCACCTTGCAGCACTTTTATCAGCAGTTGCAGAGGCAAAACCACAACTTGCATGGACTATAAACATGGGTGGTCTTGTAAACGCTTTAGAAGTTGCTAGAGAGTTAAATTGTAAATTCTTTACTCCAAGCTCAATAGGAGCATTTGGACCATCTACACCTAAAGTAAATACTCCTCAAGATACTATTCAAAGACCAAACACTATGTATGGTGTAACTAAGGTTTCTGGAGAGTTATTATGTGATTACTACCACTCTAAATATGGCGTAGATACAAGAGGAGTAAGATTCCCAGGACTTATTTCTTATGTAGCATTACCAGGTGGTGGAACTACAGACTATGCAGTTGATATTTACTATGAAGCATTAAAAACTGGTAAGTATACTTCTTTCATAGGTAAAGGAACTTACATGGACATGATGTATATGCCAGATGCTATAAATGCAATAATCACTTTAATGGAAGCTGACCCAAGCAAATTAAAGCACAGAAATGCATTTAACATAACTGCAATGAGTTTTGAACCAGAACAAATAGCTGCAGAAATTAGAAAGCATATTCCAGAATTCGAAATGTCTTATGATGTAGACCCAGTAAGACAAGGAATTGCAAATACTTGGCCAGATTCAATAGATCCATCTGCTGCTAAAGAAGAGTGGGGCTTTAAAGCTGAATATGACTTAGCTAAGATGACAGCAGATATGCTTGAAAAATTGAAAGCTAAAGGAATAAAATAATTAAATAGAAATAAAGGACTGAATAAAGATATTTTATCTTTATTCAGTCCTATTTTTATCCGATGACTACCCACTCTAATACTCCCATCTTCTTCAAAGTGGGAGTAAAGAGTGGCTACGTCCCTGGATAACGATTTCCCCTAAAGGACAACGACTTCTAAGTATCAAAAATACTGATACTAAGAATTCTGTTAGTAAGCTTCAGAGGGAGTATAAAGACTCCATCTAAAGCAAAGAACTCTGTTTATATAGTGATTTTTAAAGGTTTGTACTATTTAAGAATTAAATTAGTGATTAGTTTTCTTCGCAATATATGGAAGAATTAAACCTAAACTTATCAGTACAAATGGTGTCGCAATGTTAAGTATTAATTGGAATGGATCTTCAGAGTATATACCACCAATACATGCGAAAGCTGTAAATGCAAAGCACCATGCTCCTATGATAATACCTAGGGTTTTATTTTTTATAAATTTATATTCAGGATTGAATTTTTCTCCTGCTTTCTTTAAAGCTATATATGCAACAAATACCCATAAGTAACGAAGAGGCATACATATAGCATTTAGTTTTACTAACCATTTTACTAATTCATCTACACTTCCTATACCAAAAGCAGGTAGGATGATTAATATTGAAACTATAACTAATATAAGTTTATGTCCGTTTGTATAAGCACCATATTTATTTTTAACAAACAATTTTTCAGGAATGAACTCTCTATCAGCGCTATTAAGTAGCATACGTAAAGGTGCATCGATTGATATTATAAGTACTGCAAATTGTCCAATAAGGTTTGTAATAGCATAAATAATTACGAAAGTATTTCCTATGTGATAGTATTCACCTAACTTTTGAAAAGCATAATACGCTCCATTAGTCATTAAGTCTTTAGGAACATTGTTTGAATCAAACATCATACCTAATGATATAGTTCCTAGAATTGCACAAACAGCAACCATAATTGCTAATGCAATCATACCTTTTGAAAATCCTGTTTCTGGGTCTTTAACTTGGTTAACATAAGGTGATATTTTTTCACACCCACCAACAGCAAAGACTAAGATTGATAAGCTTGTAAAGAATTTAACATCAAATGTAGGCATGAAAGTTTTAAATGACCAATCTATAGCATTTAGATTAGCATCTGTAATTGCAGGTGCTGCTATCATTAAGATAATAAATAAAATAGACATTACGAACATAGACGTTCCTGCAAAAGTAGCTATCTTTTTTAATGGATTTAATCCCTTTGATGCAATATATAATGCAATTAAAAAGACTACTAAGCAAGATAATTGTAATAGAGCTGTATTCATACTACTGATTCGTTTATCTTGGAAAATTGCCCAACTTGCTGAAATCATAAAACCAGATGGTTTTTGTGAAATGTAAGGCATGTGTACTACCCAGTATGTCCATCCAGCATAGTATGCAATTCGTGGTCCTATGGTTTCGTGAATCCAAGAACTAACTCCTCCACCAGAGTTTTTAAATGCAGATCCTAATTCTCCTACCATTAGTGCATAAGGTACAAAATAAATAGTGAAAATTAAAACCCAAGATACAATTGCTTTAAGTCCATTGTATTCAGAGAAGCCATTAATAACATTACCAAAACCCCATACTGTTGAGAATGCCATAAATGCCAATGTATACCAAAGAATTTCTTTGTTCTTTTTTTCAGACATAATTTTCCCTCCTATATTAAATTACGATGTTATTATACCATGAGTGGTATCTTTTTTACATTTAAAATCAAATATTTTATTATAAATTAAATTATTTTTAAAATGTTATGAAAATATATTAAATATAATTGAACACTATCTGATGAATCTAATCCTAATAACTTTTATCTGTAGTGATGCAATAGAACAATGTATTACATAATTACATAAAAATGTATTAATATTCTAGAATTTATGAGATAATATTAGTAATCAATTATATTTACCGGAGGAAGCTATGAAATTATATATTAAGCAAAAAGTATTTTCATTTACTGATAGATTTATAGTTAAAGATGAAAAAGGGGAAGATAAATACTTTGTTGAAGGTGAAATGTTTTCTATGGGACATAAACTTCATATTTACGATAAAAACGATAAAGAAGTAGGATATATCAGGCAGAAACTGTTCACCTTTATGCCTAAGTTTGAAATTATTATAAATGGCATGGTAATTGGAGATTTGATAAAAAAATTTACTTTTATTAATCAAAACTATTATCTAGATGGAACTAACCTAAAGTTAACAGGTGATTTTTGGGCTCATGATTATACCTTATATCAAGATGGATATGCTGTTATGACGGTGAGCAAGGAATGGTTTACTTGGGGAGATAGCTATGTGCTAAATATATCTGATCAGGCTGATGAAATATTATGCTTAGCTATAGTTTTAGCTATAGACTGTGAAATGTGTACTGCGAATAATAGGGGTAATTAAGGTTAAAATTAAATAGTAAATTAGTAACCTTAGAATTAGTAGGGAGGGGATTTATGATTGCAATAAAAGTAAGACAAGCTACTTAAGCAATAATAAAATATTTTATTATTGTTATAGTAAAGAAAATAACTGGGGTAAATAAAGTAAAAAAGGGGTGAATTTAGTGATACTATTAATAAGTAATCACTAGATAATAAATGAGTAAAATTATTAAAGAAGGATTAATTATGCTGCAAATAAATTGCAATATAGAAGAAGGTACTTTAATAAGGACACAGGGGTATACTTTATTGGAGCTTAAAAATAATAAATGAAAGTAAATATATGCTTTGAATTAAGCAATTATAATGATATAAATAAGTTTTTAAAAGATTATTTAAAAACCCTGTCTTCGCCCTTTGATTCCTATTTAGAGGACCATATAATTAAATCTAAGTTTTATAGAATAGTTATGAATTCAAAGTATATAGGATACTTTGCTATATATGATAATGAATTATTAACACTGTTTTATATCAAGTGTAAATATATAAAATACGCTCAAGAGTATTTTAATGCTATATTAGAAAAATTTAATCCAAAATCAGCATATGTATTTACAGGGGACGAGTTATATTTAAGCTGTATATGTGATATAGAAAATAAAGAAGTAAAAAATCAAGCTTATTTTTTCCAAGATCATAAAGGTAGTCCAGAAAAAATAAGGTATTATAATAGTGGTAATTTGAGAAAAGCTGAATTTGAAGATACAGATAAGGTAAAAGAGTTTAGTGGAAATTTCTTTAAAGATATAGATGAAAAAATTAAGAATGAAGAATTATATATTTTTGAAGAAGATACTAATATACTAGGCTTTGGTATACAAGAAAAGGGGAAAATATTAAAAGGATATACTAGCATAGGAGTTTTTACTAGAGAAGAGTATAGACAAAAAGGAATTGGACGAACAATCATAGCAAGATTAAAGCAGCTTTGCTATAGTCAAGGGGAGACTCCAATTTGTGGATGTTTGTATTCTAATATAAATATTAAGAGAACTCTAGAGAGTAGTGGCTTTGTAGCTAAAACTAGACTTTTAGAGATAGAATTTAAAAATATGAAAGAGAGGGAAGTAGTGAGGGTATATAACGGTACCTATCACTAGAAAAGTTATTGGGAAAGAATTATTTAGCAGACCAGGATGTATTTATACACCTATTTGGGATTAGAAATAAATATATTGACAATCAATACAAATAAAACTTATAATGTAAATATAAGTAATAAGGAGGGTGGGAATACGTTGTTTATAAACAGAGATTTTTATAAAAATAACATAAAATTAAATAGAATATATAATAACGCCCTGCCTGAAATTATAGGTTTTTAAAGTTGAATTTAAAGTATTAATTTATAATTAAGTCCTAGGGATATTCCTAGGACTTTTTATATCTAAATATTTTAAATAGCATAGTGAACTTAAAAGTAATATTTAAGTTTAAGACTATGTTTAAGAACAAATATGTGCTAGTTAGCCATATCCTATCATCTACGGTGAAGGATATGGCCATTTTTATGTAGGGGGTTCGAATTAATGCAAATTTTAGAGTTAAGAGAACTAGATAAGAATCAGATTGAAGATATTAAAAATTTGGAAGGTATTTGTCAAAGGTATGATAAAACTAAGGGAAGTGCATTTTTATCGAATGAAATTAACTTTAATAAGGAAGTTAATTGCTTTTTCTTATTATATGAGGAAGAAACTCTTGTAAGCTTTATATCTATGTTTATACCAACCTCAAAGGAGGCAGAAGTTTCCGCATATACATTACCAGAAAAGAGAAAAAAAGGTTTCTTTAAAATACTTTTAGAAAGTGCTGTTAATGAGCTAAGAAAGTATGGCGTTAAAGAAATACTCTTTGTGCATGAGCCTTCAAGCAATGATGGCATGCTAGTTTTAAAGAAACTTAATGTTGTATATGATTTCTCAGAGTACTTACTAGTTTATAGCCAAGATGAATTTATTAAAAGAGATGGCAAGCTGAAATTAGCTCCAATAACTATTCAAGATGTAGATGAAATAGCAAAGCTACACATGGACATTTTTAATAAAACTTTGGAAGAAGGAAAGGCAATTGTTAATAGAGCAATAGAATCTAAAGATAGGATATCCTATATGGCTAAAGTAGATGATGAAATTGTTGGCATATGTAGTATTAGTTTAGAAGGTGGAAATGCCTTTATTTGTGGATTAGGAATTTCAACTAAGCATCGTGGACTTGGCTATGGAAAAGAGATATTAAGTAAAGGAATAGAAAAAGCATTAACCATGGATATTAAAGATATATATCTTGAGGTTGATAGTAAAAATCATACAGCATATAACCTTTATATTAATAATGGATTTATTATTAAAACACAATTAGATTATTATAGATATTTGATTTAGCAATAAGCAGTCTAAATAATTTACAAAGATAAAAATAATTAGTTGTGTGATAGTGACAGTATATTTATGAATAGGAATGATAGTATGGAAGATATATTAAGCGGTGAAATAAAAAAATTAATTAAGGATATAAAAACTGAAAGAATTAATGTTATAGAAGAGTTTTGGAAAGACGTAGAAGAACAAGGCACACCCTTGATAGAGAATATTAAAGGGGATGATAATAATGTATTAGTAACTTTTTTATATAGAGAAAAAGATATTAATAATATGATGATTTATGGGGGAGTTCCAGGGTTTCGATATAATGAAAATATTATGGAGCATATAGAAAACACTGATGTTTGGTTTAGAACATACAAGGTAAGAAATGATGTGAAGTTTAAATACAATTTTTCACTTAATTATGAATTAGATGATGATTATAAAAAGATAAAGAAAAACTCTGTTGTGGATGTATTAAATCCAAATGAATTTGTGTTTCCAAAGGATGAAGAAAATTCAGAATCAGAAGAGTCAATATCGTCTTTAGTAATGATGCCTAAGGTTAAGAAGGAGCTATGGACAGAATCTAGGGAATATACAAAGAAAGGTGAAGTTAAATTATATAGACTTCATAGTGATATCCTAGGAGATGGCCGGAGAATATGGACATATGTGCCTTATGGGTATAAAGAAATTAAAGATCCATGTAAGCTGTTAATTCTTAGTGATGGTTTTGAATATTTAAATATTTCGGCTACTACGGTTTTAGATAATTTAATAAATGATAAAAAGATTTCTAATGTGATTTGTGTACTAATTGAAAGTACAAAGAACAGGTATGAAGAATTAACTTGTAGTGATAAATATTCTGATTTTATAGTTAAAGAATTAATACCATGGATATATGAAAATTACAATGTAAGCAAAAGTCCAAAGGATACTATTATTGGAGGGGTCAGTCTTGGAGGTTTAGCCGCGACTTATATGGCTTATAAAAATCCAAGCATTTTTGGAAATGTATTATCTCAGTCAGGCTCTTATTGGTATGATGAGCAGTGGCTTACAAATAAGTTTAAAGAGAGTGAAAGGTTACCAATAAAATTTTATTTAAATGCTGGAGTGTTAGAGGATAATCCTTATGATACTGAGCCTATAATGATGGAAGTGATAAATAATATGAGAGATGTGCTAATAAAAAAAGGATATGAAGTAAGTTATGAAACCTTTCCATCAGGACATGATTATCTAAGTTGGGGGGAAACTCTCGGAACAGGACTTATAGAATTACTAGGAAAATAAAATTCAAAATATATAAAGGATAGGTGATATATAAAAATATGAACTTAGAATTTAAGCCATGTAATATTAATAAAATAAGTGAACTTATTAATAGATATATAAAGACCTTATCATCACCATTTGATTCATACTTGGATGATCATATTGTTGGATCTGAACTTTATAGAATCATTAAGGACAAAGTGGAAGTTGGATATTTTGCGATTTTTCAAAGAAAGCTCTTAACGCAATTTTATATAGAGTCTAAATATTTAAGATATGCTAGCTGTATCTTTAAAGCATTACTCCAAGAATTTAAGGAGATTGAGTCATTGTATGTATGTACTGGAGATGAATTATTTCTGAGCTGTGCTTGTGATATAGAAAATAAGGTTATAAGTAATCAGGCATACTTTTTCCAAGATAATAAAGAGTGCCAAGATGAGATAAATCTATATAAAGGTGGAAGGCTTAGATTAGCTGAATGGAGAGATGTATATAAAATAAAGGAACTTAGTGGAGATTTCTTTGAAGATGTAGATAGTCAGGTTAAAGAGGGAGAGATATATCTATTTGAACAAGATGAAAAAGATGAGAAAAAAGAAATCTTAGGTTTTGGAATAACTGAAAAAGGAAAGGTGCTGAAGGGATATACCAGTATAGGTATGTTTACTAGAGAATGTTATAGGCAAAGAGGAATAGGTAAAACCATAATAACCGAGTTAAAAGAATTGTGCTATAAAAATGGAGAGATTCCTATATGCGGCTGTTGGTACTATAATACAAATTCAAAAATAACTTTAGAGAGTTGTGGGTTTATTAGTAGAAGCCGTCTTTTAGATGTGAAAATTATAAGGTAATGAAGGGCTAGGGTTTAAGAATGAATATTAGTATAAAAGATTTAATTTTAGAAAGTTGGGAAGAATGTGCTAAGTTAAAAATATCAAAGGAGCAAGAGACATACTTGCCTCATTCTAATTTAAAGTCTATTGCAGAATCAAGATTTTATCCTAATTATACACTGTTAGGAATTTATAAGGATGATAAAATTATTGGATTTGCTATGCATGGAGAAGAAGATGAGGATGAAATGGCTGAATTAAGAAGATTTATGATAGATGAAAAATATCAAGGAAATGGTTATGGTAGAAAAGCTTTAGCATTAGTATTAGAAGATATCAAGAAAAAATCTAAATATAAAACTATATATTTAAGCTTTCATCCAGAGAATATAGTAACAGAAAATCTGTACTCTAGTTTTGGGTTTAAACAATTCATAACTGGATTTGAAGCGGAGGATGAGGTTTTTTATAAGAAAGAAATATAATATTAGGGGGAAAATATTTATGGAGATTATTTTTAAAGCAATAGACAATGACAATTGGAGAGAATGTATTAAGCTCTCTGTAGAAGAGGATCAGAAATGTTTTGTAGCATCAAATTCATACTCTATATTAGAGGCTAAATTTGAAGAGGGAAACTATCCTTTAGCAATATATGACGGGGAAGTTATGGTAGGCTTCTTAATGTATAGCTTAGATAGTGAGGATAATAGTTGGTGGATGTGTAGACTTATGATGGATAAGAAGCATCAAGGAAAGGGGTATGGTAGGGCTACTATATTAAAGCTTTTAAAATTATTAAAGGAAGAGCATGGAGATATAAAGGTTTATACAAGCTTTGAACCAGAAAATAGTGTTGCCGAAAAATTATATGAAGCCGTAGGTTTTAGAAAAACTGGAAAGATAATGTGGGGAGAAGTAGTAATGGAGATTCAGCTATAATTAGCTAAAACTTCTGATTTAAGAAATGGGATGTCTCAAAATAAGCTAAATCTTAAATTAATGTTGAGCTTGTCATCTAATATAAGTACAAGCTCAACATAATGAAAGATTAGAAGTTTATTTATTGATATCTCCTATAATATTCTCAAAATCTAAATGATGAAGTTGATTATAATACATATTAATCCACCGATAATTAATGAAACTGTATTTATAATAGTCTTAAAACTGTTCTTAATAGTAGTAGTAGTTTTTTCTTTTTCCATTCTAGTTACTTCTAGATTTGCATTTGCAATATACTGAGCATTGGTTTGACCCAATCCTTGAAGGGATAATCCCGTTGGATTTCCTCCTAGGAAAGAAGAAATTCCGAAAATAACTAATATTATGCCTTCAATGAATAAAACATCCTTTAAGTTATGAGTAGTAAAGTTAACAATGCCTAATCCAATTAACACTAAGATAATAGACCATATTATTCCCCAAACAACACATTTAATTAAGGATTTAATTTGACTCTTATCCATCATTAATCTCCTTTTTTATTAATTATTATATTATATAAAATTTTATTATAATTATAACAAAGTTACCTAACATAGATTAAAATAAAAAGACTGTTTGACACAGCCTTTTTAATTATATAAGTATATTCACTTAGAATATAAATTTTAAGTTTATCTATTCAATGGATCTAGCAATGGTTTTCTTTTAAAACAGTCTTGTACGTCATCTAGAGCCTCACCAAATCTTTGGAAGTGAACAATTTCTCTTTCCCTTAAGAATTTCAAGATTTCTTTAATTTGATAATCATCACTTTGATTTATTAACCATTCATAGGTTGCTCTTGCTTTTTCTTCTGCAGCTAAATCTTCATGAAGATCTGCAACTACATCATCTTTAGCTTGAATATATGCTGCTGTCCAAGGTACTCCTGCAGGATCTGTGTAGAATAAAGCTCTTCCATGATTTGTATAGTGACCACCAAGTCCTACTTCTTCAAGCTCTTCTAGAGTAGCATTGCTCATAAGTTGATAAATCATAGTAGCTATCATTTCAACGTGAGCCATCTCCTCTGTTACTATCACTTAAAGGTAAAAAAGGTGTAGGGCGTTCTTTGCTAGAGCCTACTAAGACTACATCTAATTTTCTAGAGTCACTATCCCAGGTTATAAATTTTACTACAGAACGTATTAGCCGTTTCTTTTCTTCAAAGTTATCTGTAAAATCATAAAATTTTTGAAATGAATCTATAGTGTCTAAAAGTTCATCTAAAGACTCTTCCATATCCACAATTTCCCCATTATGACTTTCAAGTTTATTTATTTTATTTTCCAATACTAAGTTTTTATCTGTCAAATTTTTAATTTCATCTTTAAAAGGTTGCCATAGTATAGGATCATTATCCAATGCTGAAAGTTTTAATACAAGGTTACTTATTATTTTTTTATTATTATTTATTTCTTTTAAATAATTTTTAATTAAATCATTATTTCCTATAACGCTAATCTTTTTAGATTGCATTTCATTATAATTCGCAATAATTTCTTCATGTTTAACCGATTTTAGTTTTTTTATAACATATTCTTCAGCATCATAGGCATTAAGAGCATCATTACAACACCTATTTGGTGACTTATTTCTTAGGTTGCAAGAGTAATATCTGTAATGGTATTTATAGCTTTTATTTTGTCTAGGTGCCATACCCGAATTACATTTAGCGCATACTATTAACCCACTTAATAAAGCATCTTGGCTAGTACATTGTCTATTACTAGCTATTTCTTTAATTTTATTACAAACATTTTGACATCTAATCCACGTTTCACTACTAATAACACCCTCGTGTTCACCGATGCTTATAATCCAATTTTCTATTGGCGCAAAACTACCATTTTCTTTTCTGCGATTATAGGGCATTAATCCACTAATCCCATCTATACGCTCCATGTTGTATATTTCACAGTTATAACTTTTAAAATAATTCATAATTTTTTTATCAGAGGCTACATATATAGGGTTATTTATAGTCTGTTTTACTAATTCTCGAGAGAATACACGACCCTTTCTACTATATATACCTTGATTTTCTAATAAGCTACTTACTTTTTGAAAACTTTTATGTTTTTCAAATAACTTAAAAACTAGCTTTACTATATTTATTTCATCTTTTTTAATTTTTAAAATATGTTTTTTTCTACTTTTACCCAGATTATCTTTATTTTCAACTTCTATGGACTCATAACCAAGAGGTGGAGGCCCTCCAAGCCATCTTCCGGTTTTAGATAATTCCCTCAAATTATCTTTTATACGTTCTGCTGTAGTTTCTCTTTCTAGTTGTGCAAAAGTAGCAGAAACGTTCATCATTGCTCTACCCATGGCAGTGGTTGTATCAAATTGCTCTTTAATACTTATAAAGGCTACACCATGCTCCTTAAATAATTCCATGTTAGATGAATAGTCAGAAACATTTCTGAAAGCTCTATCGAGTCTATAACAAATGAAATGAGAGTATTTCTTATTCTTGATATTTTTTATCATCTTAAGAAACTGAGGCCTATCTGTATTTTTCCCTGAAAATCCCTCATCTTCAAATACATCAAATTCTTCAATTCCTAAATTCACTTTAGCATAATTTATACACATATTAATTTGATTTTCTATAGATTCACCTTCTTCTTTAAACTTACTTTTACGAGAATAAATAGCTGCTTTCATTTTCAAAACTCCTTTTGAAATTTTAATTTTAATAATTGAATTGGTAAATTCTCGATTGCTGCAATTTCATCTAGTGAATACTGCTCATAAGTATTTAGTAAATTATCAGGTATTAACATATGAGCTGCAAATAAATTAGCTTGATTCTCTAATTTAGTTACAGAAAAGAAAGTGTTGCTTCTCAAAAAAGGGGTATTAGAGTCAGGGTGTATAGTAGAATGCCCCAATTCATGTGCACATGTAAATAGTTGCTTATATTTATTTAATGAAGAATTTATATGAATAAATTTTTGCCTATAAATTTTATTATAATATCCACATATATTTCCAAGAGGTTCTTTTATAATTATGATATTTTCACCATTAGCAATTTCAAAAGGATTATTAGTATTATGTTTTTTTACAAGTCTATTAACTTCATTCTTTATTAAGTTGTTCATATCCATAATCACCCTATCAGTATTTATTGTTTATATTTATTTGGAGTATATTTTTGTTTAGCAATTTGTTTAGCTAATTTCATAGAATTTTCTAAGCTTATTTTTAAAAGCTCTCTTGTTTCTTCGTCTATCGGTTCCCCATCAAACATAAGTCCTTCTTGAGAATTTTCTAATGAACTTAAAGTTTCGCTCAATTTTTTAGCAATATCTTTTTCATCTTTATTATTTAACTCCGGTAAATATTCAGAATTATTTTCTTTAATTACATCTATTTCAGTTTTACAAGTAGTTAATTCAGATATATTAACGTCTAGTATTTTAGCTATTTTCATTAGCAATTCTTCATTTGCTTTTGTTCTTCCACTTTCTATATCACCTAAATAAGAACGTGATATACCTAATCTAGCAGCCAATCCTTTTTGAGTTAATTTTTCACCCAGTTCTACACTTTTGCGACTTCTGAGCTCTTTTATTTTAAGACCTATTATTTTATTTTCATCCATTTTTACACACCTCATAATTATAATACGTCATTTACGTCATTATGTCAATAAAATGGAGTAAATTAACGTAAACTAAAGAAAATGACATATAATTTCAAGTTATACGTTAAAATGACGTAAAACAACAATAAAACAGGTTTGTGATGTACGTTAAAATGACGTAGAATTTAAGCAAGGTTATAAATGACGTAAAACACACACCTCTACGTTATTTTAACCTTATTAGAAAAATTTATTATAAAGAAGGTGATTTAATGAATGAACTATTCAAGGGCCTTACTTGGCATAAAAGAATTGCAGTTTTAAGAGCTATTAAAGGTTGGACCCAAACAGAAGCTGCTGAAAAATGCTTCGTAAACCAAAAAGCGTTTTGGTCTTGGGAGAGTGGCAATGTATATCCACAAAAAAATAGTAGACGAGCTATGGCAAAAGCTTTTGGAGTTAGTGAAAAAGAAATATTTAACCAATAAACTCATTAACCAAAGAAGATATAGATGAATATAATGTTAGGGGAATAATTTAAAGGTGATGACATGAGAAGAGTAAGTCGAGAGCCAATTATAGTAACAGTCTACTATCCTGAAACGGAAGAGGGGATGAAAGAATACAAGCAATCACATTCGAGAGCAGTGATTGATATTCTTGAAAATAAGCTCGGGGAGAAAAGAATGACTGAGTTAATAAATTATATGCAAGTAAAACTTAAGGAAGAGCAGGCTTAATTGCCTTAATTATTAATAGTAGACAAGCTATAAATGTATTCAAGCAGCTCCAATGTGAGGGTAAAGAATTTAAGGAGGAATGAGATTGAATAACATTCAGGTTTTTAATAATAAAGAATTTGGAGAAGTAAGATGGACAAAAGTGAACAACAAAGATTATGCAGTCGCAAAAGATGTTGCATTAGCTCTAGGATATAAAAATACTAGAGATGCAATCATAAGGCATTGCAAAGGGGTCGTGAAACACGACGGGTTTAAAGTTAATGGTATAGAGGTTGCTCTAATTCCAGAGGGTGATATTTACAGATTAGCTGCTAAGTCAGAATTACCTGGTGCTGAAAAATTTGAGTCATGGATTTTTGATGAAGTACTACCAAGCATAAGAAAACACGGCATGTATGCAACGGATGAACTTCTTGATAATCCAGATTTACTAATAGCAGCAGCAACAAAACTTAAAGAGGAAAGAGTAGCAAGACTTGAAGCAGAAAAGCAAAGGGATAAGTTAGTACACCAAAACAAGCTATATACTACATCCGAAATAGCAAAAGAACTTGGCTTAAGTAGTGCTACAAAGTTAAATAGCCTTTTATCAGATAAGAAAATACAATACAAGCAGAACAGGACATGGCTATTATATTCTAAATATTCCGAATGCGGATATGTAAGTATAAAACAAGACGTTTTGGACAATGGACATATAATTTATGATCGTAAATGGACTGGAAAAGGTAGAGATTTTATATTGAATTTATTTAAGGAGGAAATTTAATCATGAAAGCAACAGGCATAGTAAGAAAAGTAGATGACTTAGGAAGGGTAGTATTACCAATAGAACTAAGGAGGACTTTAGGAATAGACATTAAGGACCCATTAGAAATTTATGTGGATGGTGCCCAGGTTATCCTAAAGAAATATGAGCCTACTTGTATCTTCTGCGGTGAAGGTAAGGATATAAAGAGTTTTGATGGAAAGAATATTTGTCCAAGCTGTATTAAGAAAATAAAGAGGTTGTAGTCATGAATAGCTTAGGTTACATAATAACTGGAGTAGTAAGTGTTATTTTCACATCACTAATATGTATAGCAAGTTTAGTTTGTTTTAGAAAAGAGAATAGTGTTGGAAGAAAAGTTTGTGGCGGAATATTCTTATCTGGATTTATAACATTACTCTTTATAACCAATGCATTTTATGAATTGGTGGTGTAGTTATGGTTATGAGAAAGCAAAGTAAAGAAGAGGTTGTTCAAACAATATTAGAACTCCAACGGAAGAGAAAAAGAGAATACTTAGTAAGTGATGCAGACATTCATGCTATGGAAAATTCTCGAAGGATACGAAAGAAAACTAAAAATTACAAGTGGGGAGGTACTAGAAAGTGTCAATATTGCTAGATTTAAATGAAAAGCTTGATGAAGTCAAAAGACTTTGTGAAGAGGGTAAAAGTATAAGTGAAGCTATAGAAATAGTAAAAGGTTGCTCCACCGACCAAAGTAAGATGCAACCTAAAGAAAATATTCTTTCTGAAATTATACCACCTGGAACAGAATTAGACAACAATGAGATTTACAACGAGGACACAGGAGAAACTATTAGAGATTTAGATTATAAGGGGGAATGCATATGTCAGAAGTAAAAGAGACAGCTAAGAAACTAAATATATATCAAAAGATTCAAAGAGCTAGAGTAGAGCTCCAAAATAAAGAATTAAAGAAAACAGGACACAATAAA
>Ga0213828_1001950_pt1 | contig 15889 bp, 16 predicted proteins | sample MC6MC0897MG_FD_180664 | JGI IMG/M metagenome (GOLD analysis project Ga0213828, IMG submission 180664) | Enriched soil aggregate microbial communities from Iowa State University, Ames, United States - MC6-MC0897-MG | ecosystem: Environmental > Terrestrial > Soil > Unclassified | place: USA: Iowa... | reverse complement strand
TCAAGTTTTTTTTAAAAAAAGTGGAGGAAAGTGGGGGGATGTGGTACATTATTTAATAAAGTGGGGTGAATAGCATGTTCATGGGAGAATATCAACACTCTGTTGATGCGAAAGGACGATTAATCGTACCCGCAAAATTTCGTGAAGCCTTAGGTGAAACGTTTGTTGTGACACGCGGACTTGATAATTGTTTATTTGGCTATCCTATGGATGAATGGCGAAAACTCGAAGAAAAATTAAAGGGCTTACCGATGACCAAAAAAGACACACGTGCATTTGCAAGGTTTTTCTTTTCTGGAGCAACGGAAGTAGAGATAGACAAGCAGGGGCGCATTAATATTCCTTCAACTCTTATGCAGCATGCACATCTTATGAAAGAATGTGTAGTGTTAGGGGTTTCGAATCGAATTGAAATATGGGCGAAAGATGCTTGGGAGGCTTACTTTAGTGAGTCTGAACAATCCTTTAATGAAATTGCAGAAAATATGATTGGCTTTGATTTTTAACTTATTAGACGCTTACGTGTCTGCTGTATATGAAGTTAAGGCCTGAGGGGAGCGAGTGGTATGTTCGATCATACAACCGTGTTATTAAAAGAAACAGTTGATGGGTTGAACATCGATCCTGATGGTGTATATGTGGACTGTACGTTAGGTGGGGCAGGACACAGTGAATATTTAGTACAACAATTATCTGAAAAAGGTCGTTTAATTTGCTTTGATCAAGATACGATAGCTATTAACAATGCAAAAGTTCGATTGGCGCCATATATTGAGCGCGTGACATTTGTCCACTCGAATTTCCGTTATTTAAAAGAAGAGTTATTAGCTCTTGGTATCGAGCAAGTTGATGGCATTTTATATGATTTAGGTGTTTCATCACCACAGTTAGATACACCAGAACGAGGTTTTAGTTATCATCATGATGCACCTCTAGATATGCGCATGGATCAAACGGCATCACTTACAGCATTTCATGTCGTAAATGAATGGGCATATGAAGATTTAGTGCGTATATTTTTCCGTTATGGAGAAGAAAAATTTTCAAAGCAAGTTGCTCGTAAAATTGAAGAGGCGCGAAAGATGGCGCCGATTGAAACAACTGGACAACTTGTAGAACTTATTAAAGAGGGTATCCCAGCAGCGGCTCGCCGAAAAGGTGGACATCCAGCGAAGCGCATATTCCAAGCAATACGAATTGCTGTTAACGATGAGCTAGGCGCAGCAGAGGATTCATTAGTCGATGCGATTGATATGATAAACGTAGGTGGACGCATTAGTGTCATTACGTTCCATTCATTGGAGGACCGCCTATGCAAGACTATTTTTAAGGAAGCGTCATCATTACCAGAATTACCACCGAATTTACCAGTAATTCCTGATGACATGAAGCCAACTTTAAAGCTTATCACGAGAAAGCCGATTGTTCCTTCTGATGAAGAATTGGCAGTAAACAATCGTGCTCGTTCAGCAAAGCTTAGAGTGGTAGAGAAAATTAACGACAAAGGGCGTGAGTAAATGGCAGCAGTTCGTGTAAGGCAGCACCAACAACATGTGCAACAACCGATAACACCACCTAGTCCACAACCCACTATCATACGTCGTAAAAAAACGAACCAGAAGTTTGAAAAGACAATGCTAATTATTTTAATTGGTATGATTGCTGTATTATCAGTACTGGTTTTAAATAAGCAAGCAGCAATTCAAACGACAAGCATGGACATTCAAAAAATCGAAGCTGAAGCAGATGAGATTGCGAAACAGAATGTTGACTTGACAGTTCGTGTAAGTGAACTTTCTACGTACGAAAACATATGGAAAAAAGCTAAAGAACTCGGTTTAACTCAAAATGAGAAAAATGTAAAGGTAGTGCCGGGAGAATGAAAAAAAAGAGATTTCGATTCCAATGGGGAGCCTTTCTATTATTAATTTTTTATGGAGGGCTCTTTTTTCTATTGTTCACGAGAATGGTTACGTTACAGGCAACTGGTGAAGCGGAAGGTCAGGAGCTTGCGGCTAGGGCAGCTGCAAAATATAGCAAAGAAAGTGCCATTACAGCAAGTCGTGGGAAAATTTACGATCACAACGGTCAAGTCATTGCTGAGGACACACTTAGCTATCGATTGATTGCAATTGTAAGTGACAAAGCCACGACGGATCCAAAAAACCCTCGGCATGTAGTAGATCCTGAAAAAACTGCAAAAATATTAGCAGAGAATCTTCCTAATTCAGACGAAGAAAAAATATATAAACAGCTTACTAAGGAAAATGCTAATGGCGAAAAGCCTTATCAAGTTGAATTTGGTAGTGCAGGTCGTGGAATTAGTCATGAGGTAATGAGTAAAATCAAAGAAGAAGAATTACCAGGGATTTTATTTGTGAAAGATTTAAAACGTTATTATCCAAATGGTATTTTTGCCTCGCACTTAATTGGCTTTGCAGTAAAAGAGGGAAATAAAGATGGAACGTTCACGACAAAAGGTAAGATGGGTCTTGAATACACCTACAATAAAGAGCTAACTGGAAAAGACGGTAAGGTTGAATACGAAACAGATGCCTTCAGTTATCTATTGCCGAATAGCGAGAAAATGATCACACCTGCGAAGAATGGCGACGATATTTATTTAACTCTTGATAAAACCATTCAAAGCTTTTTAGAGGAAGCGATGACGCAGGTGGAAAAGGAATACAACCCTGAATCCATGACGGCTGTTGTGGCAGATCCGAAAACAGGAAAAATCCTAGCAATGTCTCAACGCCCCACATTTAATCCTGATACACGTGAAGGCACAAATGTGAAGTGGTTAAATGAAGTTATTGAGGAAACCATCGAGCCGGGTTCGACGATGAAAACATTTACGCTCGCCTCAGCTATTGATACTGGAGTATGGCAACCAAATGCAACGTATATGTCAGGTAGTTATAAAGTGCTTGATCGTACAATTCGAGATCATAACGGAGTCGGTTGGGGGCCAATTACTTATCTAGAAGGTTTCCAGCGTTCATCAAATACAGCGATGGCAAATTTGTTAAAACTTATTGGTGATGATGTCTTTATTGAATATTTAGATCGCTTTGGTTTTGGTCACAAAACAGGCATTGATTTGCCAAATGAAGCGACAGGTACGATTTTATCGCAATATCCTATTCAACGTGTTACAACGACTTATGGTCAAGGTTCTACCGTAACACCTATACAGCTTATTCAAGCAATGACGGCAATTGCGAATGACGGAAAGATGATGCAGCCATATGTGATTGATCGTATTGTAGACTCATCAACAGGAAAAACCATTCAAAATCATGAGCCTATTGAAAAGGGAAAGCCGATTAAAGCGGATACAGCAAAACAAGTACGTGAAATTCTTGCGTCTACATTAACAGCAAAATATGGGACAGCGAAGGATTTTATACTTGAAGATTATCAAGTTGCAGGGAAAACAGGTACTGCCCAAATTCCATTAGGAAATGGTAGATATTCGTGGGGTTCAGACGAATTCCTGTATTCATTCCTAGGAATGGCTCCTGTAGATGATCCACAGCTCATTATGTATGTCTCAGTAAAAAGACCAAAATTAAAGGGTGAACTTGGTTCTGTACCAGTTTCAAAAGTATTTAACCCAGTTATGTTAAATAGTTTAAAGTACTTAAACATTAATCCTGAAGATGTACAGCATGTTAACAATGCAACAATACAGGATTACACAGGTCAAAGTGCTGAGGCTACTCAAGTAGAGCTTGCAAATGATGGTCTACAGCCAGTTATTGTTGGTGGTGGCGGCAAAATAATTGACCAGTATCCAAAAGGTCCTCAAAAACTTGTTAAAGGGAACCTTGTGTTTTTAAAGACAGAAGGTGATGTGACACTGCCAGACTTCACCGATTGGTCATTGCGAAATGTACTTGTCTTTAAATCAATGGCAAATTTAGAAATTGAAGTCGTTGGAGAGGGCTTTGTAGCTAGTCAGAGCGTATCGGCAGGTACCGTAATTTCAGATAAATCACCGATTGTCGTGAAGCTGAAAACACCAGCCGAAAGCTTTAAAAAAGATGTAGAGACCCCATCTGAGGGCGACATTGAACAAATAGATGATGAATAGATACTGAATAGAAGTCCACTTTATTTCATACGTTGTAAAAAACAAGGTGTGATGTCGAATGAAGTGGATTTCTATCCATTCCAAAAAGCGATTGCGTATTTTATACGTATTGTTTATGTTTGTAGCAGCTGCGATTGTCATTAGGCTTTTCTTCTTGCAAGTATTCGATCAAAAAGAACTAACCAAGAAAGCTGAAGAGAACTGGGACCGAGAAATTCCATTTGCCAATGAGCGAGGGCATATCACAGACCGTGATGGGAAAAATATTGTAACCAATAAGCTTGCACCAACTTTATATTTTATGCCTTCTCAAAGTAAGGATATTGAAGGGGCAGCAGCAAAAATTGCACAAGTTTTAGGGGTAGATGAACAAAAGTTATTGGCAAAAATGAAGAAAAAAGAATACTTAGTAAAGCTGGCACCTGAAGGGAAAAACATTTCCTATGAGAAAGCAGTGCAGTTACAAGGTATGCAGATTGACGGATTATATAGTGGTGTTGATTATTCAAGGGATTATCCATATGGTACCTTACTATCCCGTTTTTTAGGTTTCACAGGCTATGATGCACAAGGTTTAGCAGGAATTGAATATGAATACAATAAGCTGTTACAGGCTAATTCTTCGGCAATACGGCTCTTTACAGATGCGAAAGGGAATAATTTGCAGAACGTAGCAAGCGCTTGGAAAGCTGGTGAAGATGGCGCGACAATCGAGCTTACGATAGATGTAGATGTACAACAGGTTGTCGAGCGTGAATTGTCACAGGCGATGGAGCGTTATGAAGCTGATCAAGCATTGGCGATTGCTATGAATCCAAACAATGGCGAGATTTTAGCATTAGCCTCATATCCTACCTTCCATCCGGCAGAATATCAACTGGTGGAGCCTGCTATCTACAATCGGAATTTACCAGTTTGGATGACATATGAGCCGGGATCGACGTTCAAAATTATAACGCTCAGTGCAGCACTAGAAGAAAATTTAGTAGATTTAGAGAAGGATACTTTTTATGATCCGGGCTATACAATGGTTGCTGGAGCTAAACTACGTTGCTGGAAGCGTAGTGGTCATGGACATGAAACTTTCCTAGAAGTTGTAGAAAACTCTTGTAACCCAGGTTTCGTTGAATTAGGGCAGCGAATTGGTAATGAAAGACTACTGCAATATATTAAAGATTTTGGTTTTGGTCAAAAAACTGGATCTAATATTGCAGGCGAAGCTTCTGGGATTTTATTTTCAAAAGAAGCCTTTGGACCAGTTGAGCAGGCAACCACTTCATTCGGTCAAGGGGTAGCTGTTACCCCCATACAACAAGTGCAAGCCGTAGCCGCAGCAGTAAATGGGGGTAAGCTTTATACGCCATATGTTGTGAAGAAGGTTTTTAACCCGAATACTGGAGAAGTTATACAAGAGACTGAGCCGGTAGTTAAAAAACAGGTTATTCGAGAGGAGACGTCTGCGAAGGTTCGAGGTGCTTTGGAATCCGTTGTAGCAAAGGGCTCGGGACGTCAAGCCTATCGAGACGGTTTACGTATTGGCGGCAAAACGGGTACAGCGCAAAAGGTAGAGAACAGCCGTTATATAAATGGCGAATATATCGTATCGTTTATTGGCTTCGCTCCTGCGGATAATCCGCAAATCGTCGTTTATGTAGCAGTAGATAACCCGAAAAAGACAACGCAGTTTGGTGGTGTTGTAGCTGCTCCAATCGTTGGTCAAATTATTGAAGATGTTGCACCTTTTGTTGGCATTGAAAAATCGAAGGAACAGCTTGAAAAGGATTATCGTTGGGGTGACCCAATCACTGTGAAGGTACCAAGTTTTATTGGTCAAACGAAGGATGATATTGCCAAGCAACATTATCCATTCCGTATTGAATGGCATGGAGAAGGGTCTAAAATTGGCAATCAACTGCCTGAAGTGGATAGTGTTATTAAACAAGACGGCACCATTCATCTATATTTAGAGAACTAATATAACTTTACCTTTAAAAAATGGGAAAGAACCACTATTATTATGAAGGGTAGTAATAAATAAATGAAAGTTTGTGCTTTTTTCTTGAAGAAGAAAGTGAAACAAGATTTAAAGGAGATTTATCAATGAAACTCGCAACAACGCTTACCATTTTAGCTCTTGCTTTTATAGTAACAGTTATCCTGGCACCAATTAGTATTCCACTTCTTCGCCGATTAAAGTTCGGTCAAAGCATTCGTGAAGAAGGACCAAAATCACATATGAAAAAAGCTGGTACACCAACAATGGGCGGCATTATTTTCTTACTTGCCATTATCCTTACTACTGTTGGTGTAGGAAGCTTTTTAGATTTATTTACAACACAAACCGTCGTATTGTTATTAGTATTAGCAGGGTTTGGATTAATCGGCTTGTTAGATGATAGCTTAAAGGTTGTTTTTAAACGTAATTTAGGACTAACATCACTTCAAAAGCTGGTTGGTCAAATTGTCATTGCGGTCCTAGCATATTTTTTACTACATGTAGGATCGTTTGATACAACACTTGCTATACCATTTACTGAGTGGACGGTTGATCTTGGTAATTTCTATGTAGCCTTTTTAATTTTCTGGTTAGTTGGCTTCTCGAATGCAGTGAATTTAACAGATGGATTAGATGGACTTGTGGCAGGTACTGCATCCATTGCCTTTGCGGCATTTGGTGTTATTGCTCTATTCCAAGATCAAGCTGATATCGCCTTATTTACATTTGCGGTGACAGGTGCATTATTAGGATTTTTACTTTTTAATGCGAATCCAGCAAAGGTATTTATGGGAGATACAGGTTCGTTGGCATTAGGTGGAGCTTTAGCAATGGTATCTGTTTTAGTAAAAGAAGAATTCTTACTGTTACTAATTGGATTGGTGTTTGTTATTGAAACATTATCTGTAATTTTACAGGTAGGTAGCTTCAAACTTCGTAAAAAACGAATTTTTAAAATGAGTCCTATTCATCATCATTTTGAATTATCAGGTTGGTCAGAATGGAAGGTAGTACTTGTATTTTGGTCAACTGCATTAGCAGTAGCATTGATTGCAGTCTTATCGGAGGCGTTCTAATGAGAAACTATACAGATTTACAACATAAAAAAGTCCTTGTTTTAGGTCTAGCTAAAAGTGGTGTGGCTGCAGCTGAGATTTTACATGAGCTTGGCGCTTTTGTGACGGTCAATGATTCAAAACCATTTGACGAAAGCCCAGATGCACAAGGCTTATTGCAAAAGGGGATTACAGTTATTTGTGGGCGTCACCCAGAGGATTTACTGGATGAAGGCTTTGAATTAGTTGTGAAAAATCCAGGGATTCCTTATAGCAACAAGATAGTAGCAGATGCTATTAGCCGTGAAATTCCCGTATGGACAGAAATTGAGCTTGCTTATTTAATTAGTGAAGCGCCATTTATTGGTATTACAGGGTCTAATGGTAAAACAACAACGACAACATTAATTTTTGATATGCTGAATAATGGTGGTCCAACACCGCTAATTGCAGGGAATATTGGGACAGTAGCATGTGGTGTTGCAAGAGAAGCACAGAAGGATCATGTGATTGTTACGGAGTTATCTTCTTTCCAATTAATGGGGATAGAGACGTTCAAGCCGAAAATCGCTATTTTAACTAATCTTTATGATGCTCATCTTGATTATCATGGGACATTTGACAACTATGCAGAAGCAAAATTTGGTGTCACACGTAATCAAGATGAAAGCGATTATTTTATCTACAATGCCGATCAGCCAATTGTTGTTGGTTATGCAACAAAATCCAATGCTAAAAAGGTACCATTTAGTTCTAATGGGCGTACAGAAGAGGGTATTAGTGCAGATGAAACAACAATTTACTGGCAAGGTGAACCATATCTAGATCGAGCAAATATCGCTTTGCCTGGTAAGCATAACTTAGAAAATATTTTAGCAGCTGTAGCCGCTTGTATTTTAGTCGGCTGTGACAAAGCTAAAATGGAAGAAGTTTTAGCTAAGTTTGGAGGAGTTCGTCACCGTACTCAGTTTGTGCGCGAATGGAACGGACGCAAAATTTACAATGACTCTAAGGCGACAAACTGCTTAGCTACAAAAAGTGCTTTAGATGCTTTCCAAGCACCTGTTATTTTACTTGCAGGTGGTTTAGATCGAGGACATTCGTTTGAAGAATTACGTCCATGCATGAACCATGTAAAAGGTGTTGTTGCCTTTGGAGAAACAGGTCTACGATTTGTAGAATTTGCAAAATCGTGTGGTGTACAGCAAACTGTCATTGCTCAAAATGTCGAGGATGCCGTACATTATGCAGCACCGATGTCGACGGAAGGCGATGTTATTCTCTTATCTCCAGCGTGTGCAAGCTGGGATCAATATGACAGCTTTGAAATAAGAGGCGACGTTTTTATTGATGCTGTAATGAAGCTGTAATGAGCCTGTAACTATTTTAGAATATACTTGACTTGGAAGGATGGCATTACTGAGAGGGAAAGAAAGCTATTTATTGCTCGTCACAACATTGCTGCTTTCAATAATCGGCATTATTTTCGTCTATTCTGCAGGTACCTATTGGAGTGCCATTCATTATAGTGGAAAAATGCCGTTTTATATGAAGCAAAGTCTGTACTTTGCCGTTGCCATTGTAGTGTTTTTAATCACCATTCGATTAAATATTTTGAGAGAGCAGTCCTTTTGGAAAATGGCCTATATATTTTCGTTAATTTTGCTGGTCCTTGTACTTATACCAGGAATTGGACTTGTGCGAAATGGTTCTCAAAGCTGGATTGGAGTAGGACCGTTAACAATCCAGCCTGCAGAGCTAACGAAAATTACAGTCATTGTGTACCTGAGTCATATTTTAGCGCAACATAAAACGGGTAAGCCGATTATTAATTGGCGTCATGGATTGATCTTATTATTACCTGTTGTACTTATTATGTTGCAGCCTGATTTTGGTTCAGTATTTATTCTAGTTGTTTCTGTGTTTTTATTGTTTTTTGTGGCAGGTTATCCTTTAAAGCTTTATGCGATGTTTATGGTTGCTGGAATTGCTGGGTTAGTGGGCTTAATTGTCACAGCGCCATACCGACTAAAAAGAATTGAAGCATTCATTGATCCATGGGTCGATCCTCTAGGAAGTGGCTTTCAGGCTGTACAATCGTTAATGGCTATAGGTCCTGCTGGGATTTTTGGGCATGGTTTTGGACAAAGCAGGCAAAAGTTTTTATATTTACCTGAACCACAAAATGACTTTATTTACGCAATTATTCTAGAAGAGGTAGGATTGCTAGGTGGGCTAGTTATTTTAGCGCTTTTTGTACTGATCATTTATACAGGCTATAAATTCGCAGTACAGGCTAAAACAAGAACATCTTATTACGCGATAATAGGACTTGTCACAATGCTGACCGTACAAGCATTTCTAAATATAGCAGTAGTGATTGGCTTAGTTCCTGTAACAGGTGTTACATTACCGTTTATTAGCTACGGAGGAACATCTTTAGTAACAATGTGGTTAATAATAGGTATTATTTATCAATTAGCGAAATAAATATAAAGGAGGAGTACTTTTTGGAGAAAGTAATTGATATAGAAGATCGCATACCTACGCTAAAAAAGCGACGAAAAAAGCGTACAAATCGGAAATTTATAGTGCTAATATTACTTTTCTTTATCGTGTTAGCAGTACTCCTTTATTTTCAATCTCCTTACAGTAAAATCAACAAAATAACAATCAACGGCGCTCAGTTAGCAGATGCACAATACTACGTACAAGCCAGTACTCTTGCACCTGGAAAGTCGATGTGGGGATTTAAAGTAGAAGATGTAGAGAAATCATTACTAAAGGATAAATGGGTGAAAGATGCACATGTTAAACGGGATTGGCTTCAAGGCGTGACGATTGAAATTAAAGAATGGAAAAAAGTTGCGTACTTAGCCGGTGACGGTACTTATTATCCGTTACTTGAAAATGGCGAGCGTTTTGAACAAGCTGGAGATGACATTCCGATTGACGCACCTGTATTTATCGGCATAGCTGGCGAAAAGACAATTAAGAAGCTTGTTAAGCAATTAGCACAATTAAAGCCAGAAGTATTAGCATTAATTTCTCAAATCAATATTAACAGTGATGGGTCAAATCCTAATGCAGTTAAGCTTTATATGAACGATGGCTATGAGGTACGTGCTGTTATTCAAACTTTGGCAGAAAAGCTAAATCATTACCCATCGCTCGTGGCACAAATCCCAAATTTAGAAAAGGGTGTTATCGATTTAGAGGTCGGCTCGTATTATAAATCTTTCAATGATGAGTACAACCAAGAAAGCATTGACTTAGAAGGAGATGCGGCCAACCAGGAAGTGAAAAAAGATGAACAACAAGAAAAAGAGTAGCAAAGGAAATTTCATTTCAAGAAAACAATTTGAGTTGCTTATTGTTTGTGTGACAATGGGGTTTATCGTTGGTTATTCGTACAACCAGGCAAAAGATAATCGACATGCAGGTGCTAGTGATGCAGAGCTTTTTGAGCAAGAAGAGTCATACCGTGAGGAGTTAATTGCACAGCAAGAGCGCAATAAAGAACTGTCAGAAGAGTTGACTGCTTTACAAGAAAAAATTCGCAAGTATGAAAAATCATTTGTTGCTAGTAAAAAGGATTATACAAAGCTGGTTGAAGAAGCAGAGGATTTACGCTTGTTGCTAGGCGATTTAAACGCAGAGGGAAAAGGGATACGTATTACCCTTCAAGACGGTGATTACGATCCGAAATCTGCTAATCCTAATGATTATATTGTGCATGAAAGCCATGTATTTAAATTACTCAATGAGCTTAAAATTTCTGGTGCTCAAGCAATTGCTATTAATGGTCAACGCGTTTTGGCGAATTCTTATATTCGTTGTAATGGACCAGTCATTACTATAGACGGCAAGCAGCATCCAGCTCCATTTGTTATTGAGGCTGTAGGAGATTCAGCAACATTGATGGCTTCCTTAAATTTAAATGGTGGCATTGTGGATCAACTAGTAAATGACAATATTGTTGTGTCATTAGAAGAAGAACAAAAGCTTTTAATGCCAAAAGTAATAGTAGAAAGTTAAATGATTTCCAGTTAATATTTACAAACTAAACCTTAGTTATAGCCTCCAAGTAAGTTATAGATTGTAACATGCATTTGCATAATTCAAGATATAAGGCAAGGCGTAAATCTGTGGGGGGTTACGATACGTCTAGGAGGGGCTATTTTGAAAAAAAATATGTACACCCGAATAACGATCGTGCTATTTATTATCGGTTTGATGATAGCGGTACAATACAATACCATAAAGCAACCAGCTGAGCGAGATACACGAGATATTTGGGCCATAAGAGAGGAATTAGCAGAAGAAAAGCAAAGGCATTCCACATTATTAGCAGAAATTCGCTCACTAAATGAAGTAGTGGGTCGCTATGAGCAATCTGAGAAAGCAAATTTACAGTCAGCATTATATGAAACATTGAATCGTTTAAAGCTACAAGCTGGGCTAACAGAAGTTACAGGGCCAGGGGTTGTACTTCGTGTTGAACCAGCGCCCGAATTAATAGAAATGGGCTATGAAATCAAAGAAATTTCACCTGATTTACTAACCCAATTATTGAATGCGCTGTTTAAAAACAATGCAGCGAGTGTTTCGATAGATGGAAATCGTGTTGTCCATACGACAGCCATTCGAGACATAAATGGAAAGACTACAGTGAACAGTATACCACTGTCCTCACCACCTTTTGAAATTTATATTGGGACAAGCTCTTTTAAAGAAGCTCAAAAAATGTACAATTCATTACAGGCCTCAACATTTATCGATTCCTTTTATTTAGATAATTTTAATTTAATAATAGAGGAACCGACAGAGCATTTAACAATCCCGGCATTTGATCAGCCATTGACAAATGATTATTTAACAGAGGTGGAAAAAGGAGAATAATATATGTGGCTACCATTTTTAGGTCTGATATTTGGACTTGCCCTTGGCTTGTTAACAAATATTCAAATACCCTCTATATATGAAAATTATCTGTCGATAGCTGTTTTAGCAGCCCTAGATACATTATTTGGCGGTATTCGTGCTCAACTACAGCAAGTATATGACGATAAAGTATTTGTATCTGGATTCTTTTTTAATATAATTCTTGCAGCAGGACTAGCCTTTTTAGGTGTGTATTTAGGGATAGACTTGTATTTAGCAGCTATTTTTGCTTTTGGAGTACGTTTGTTCCAAAATATAGCAATAATTAGGCGTATTTTACTAACTAAGATAGATGAAAAACGTCACAAGAAAAGGAAAAATACCATATAATTAGAGAAAAATTGAGCAAAATACGCGATTTGCTTAGACATTATGCTGAATTTACAATAGAATGAGGATAAGAGCATTTTTCAAGGAGGTGCAGCTAATTGAATCAGCAAGATTTATATATTTCTCTTGATATAGGATCATCCTCTGTCAAGGTATTAATAGGTGAAATGGGCGACGGTCAATTACATGTAATTGGCGTCGGAAATGTAAAATCGAATGGAGTTAGAAAAGGTGCAATTGTTGATATTGATGCAACAGTTCAATCGATTCGAAAAGCAATAGAACAAGCCGAACGAATGACAGGATATCAAATTAATGAAGTCGTTTTAGGTGTTCCTGCAAACCAGACGATGTTACAGCTAGTTAAAGGTGTTGTCGCTGTAAATAGTGAAAACAGAGAAATTACAGATGATGACTTAGATAGAGTGGTAGAATCTGCACAAGTCATGTCAATACCTCCTGAACGTGAATTAGTTAACATCATTCCAAGACAATTTATTGTCGATAACTTAGATGAGATTAAAGATCCACGAGGTATGATTGGTATCCGGTTAGAAATGGATGCCACAATGATTACAACCTCTAAGACACTTTTACACAATGTTCTACGTTGTGTAGAACGTGCAGGTTTAAGTATTCGAGAAATATATTTGCAACCATTAGCAGCAGGCTTTTTTGCATTAACGGAGGATGAAAAAAACCAAGGTACTGCTTTCGTTGATTTAGGAGGCGGTTCAACTACTATCACAGTATTCGAAGAGGGACTGTTGACACATACGGGTGTCATTCCTATTGGTGGCGATCACATCACGAAAGATATTTCGATAGTTTTAAAAACACCAACAGAACAGGCAGAACAAATAAAACATCAATTTGGACATGCCTTTTATGATGACGCATCAGATGATGAACTCTTTGAAGTACCGGTTGTCGGGACAGATTCAACAGATCAGTACAGCCAGCGCTATATATCAGAAATTATAGGCGCTCGCTTGGAAGAACTATTTGAGTTAGTGATTGACGAGTTAGCACGTCTAGGTGTTCGAGATTTACCGGGTGGTGTTGTTTTAACTGGTGGCGTTGCAAAACTTGAGGGTATTGCTCAATTGGCACGTCAGATTCTGCAAACCCGTGTTAGAATTTATACACCCGATTATATTGGCGTTAGAGAGCCTTCATTTACGACAGCGGTTGGACTTATTCGTTACGCCTATTTAGAAGATGATTTTTATGGGAAAAGTACTAATACGCAGCCTATTGAATATGCAGTTGTCGGATCTTCAGCAGCCACACATAAAAAGCAAGAATATGCTACACCTTCAGAATCAAAAGGGAGCGTAATTGGGAGAGCAAAAAAATTATTTGATAAGTTTTTTGATTAACTTGAATGCGTAATGAATGATACAGAGTCGAGTTACCGTGGGAGGAAAAAGAAATGTTAGAATTTGATACAAGTGTTGATCAACTTGCAGTAATAAAAGTCATTGGTGTTGGTGGCGGCGGTAACAACGCTGTCAATAGAATGATAGAACATGGTGTACAAGGTGTTGACTTTATCGCAGTTAACACAGATGCACAAGCGCTAAATTTATCGAAAGCAGAAATAAAGCTACAAATTGGTACAAAATTAACACGTGGATTAGGTGCAGGTGCAAATCCAGAGGTAGGGAAAAAAGCTGCAGAAGAGAGCCGTGAACAATTAGAAGAGGTTCTACGTGGTGCAGACATGGTATTCGTTACAGCTGGAATGGGCGGAGGAACTGGTACTGGGGCCGCGCCGGTAATTGCACAAATTGCTCGTGATTTAGGAGCTCTTACAGTCGGTGTTGTAACGCGTCCATTTACGTTTGAAGGTCGCAAACGACAAACACAAGCTATCGGTGGTATTGGTGGCATGAAAGAGTCTGTTGATACGTTAATCGTCATTCCGAACGACAAGCTATTACAGATCGTTGATAAATCAACGCCAATGCTAGAGGCATTCCGTGAAGCAGATAATGTTTTACGTCAAGGTGTACAAGGTATTTCAGATTTAATTGCAACACCAGGTCTTATTAACTTAGACTTTGCAGACGTAAAAACAATTATGTCTAACAAAGGTTCAGCGTTAATGGGGATTGGTATTGCTACAGGTGAAAATCGTGCTGCAGAAGCAGCTAAGAAAGCTATTTCAAGTCCTTTACTTGAATCCTCAATTGATGGCGCTAAAGGTGTTCTTATGAATATTACAGGTGGCTCGAATCTTAGCTTATTTGAAGTACAAGAAGCTGCAGACATCGTAGCTTCAGCATCAGATGAAGAAGTAAATATGATTTTCGGTTCTGTTATTAACGAAAATTTAAAAGATGAAATTATTGTTACAGTTATTGCGACAGGTTTCTCGGAGGAAGCTTTACAGCAACAACGTAATACTACACGTCCGACGATCAATACAAATAGACAAGCTGTACAGCAACAGCAAGCTCCGGTGCGTGAGCCACGACAAGATGTGCATGCACAGCAAGAGCAACCACGTCAAAATCAACAAAATTATGCGCAGGATGACATGCTTGAGGTACCAGCATTTTTACGTAATCGTAGAAATCGCTAATAAATGAAAGCATCTGACTTATAAAAACTCGTATTTTACATATGTAAAATACGAGTTTTTTATATTTCCAAAGTAAAAATTTTATCTTATTCGGCAAATGTTATTGTGGCGAAAGTAAAATTGAAGTACCAATGTTGATTAATCGTTTGCATAGAGAAACTTTAACAGGCGACAGCGCTAATAATTATGAGAAATTAATTGATTGTTCAAATTGTGTAAGGAAAGGATGTATTTTGTCAAAACATTTTAAGGAAATGATGCGATTGTTTGACAATATTTGTGGGTGTAACATGCTAACTTTGTATATAGGAGGCGGCTGTTATGTATGGAGAATGGCTGGTGCTCATTAATACGCTTTTTAACCTAGCGATACTCAAGTTTACGGCAAAGGTAACAGGGGTTTTTGTAAAGAATACGAGATTATTAATGAGTTCTATTTGTAGTAGTTTTGTAGCTGTAATAGGTGGTCAAATGCTGTTAACAACGCTGCTGAGCTTTTTCATACTAATTGGGATAGCTTTTCGTTTCAAGATTCGAAGCTTTCAAAAGCAAGGACCAATTGTTTTAACAGCAACAATCGTTATCGGTGGATTGTTAACGGCGTTACAACCATATTTAAAAAATCTTTCTGGCGTCCATTTTATAATTATTTGCCTACTATTAGCTGCTGGTAATCTTATTGCTTTTTATAAGCAATGGGGATTTGTAAAGCTAGAGCGGTTAAGTGGTCAGTTTGTGTTTGATACGACGTTAAAAATTTTTAATGTAAAGATACCACTTTCTGCATTTCTAGATACAGGTAATCAAGCTATCGAGCCATTATCAGGAAAACCTGTTCACTTTGTCTCTTATGCAGCTTTAAAACCACATTTACC
>Ga0213828_1001949_pt1 | contig 15891 bp, 14 predicted proteins | sample MC6MC0897MG_FD_180664 | JGI IMG/M metagenome (GOLD analysis project Ga0213828, IMG submission 180664) | Enriched soil aggregate microbial communities from Iowa State University, Ames, United States - MC6-MC0897-MG | ecosystem: Environmental > Terrestrial > Soil > Unclassified | place: USA: Iowa... | reverse complement strand
ATGCCGGTGCAGCACGGCAAGCAGCATGGCAAGCCGGTTGCCTTCTAGGCCGACCGTCAGGCGGCGCGGATTGGGCGCATGGGAACTGTCGACGAGCGCCTGGATTTCGACCAGCAACGGGCGTGTGCCTTCCTGCGTGGCCATGACGCACGAACCCGCGACCTGCTGTTCGTGTTGAGACAGGAACAAGGCGGACGGATTGGCCACGCCGCGCAAGCCGCGGTCGGTCATGGCGAACACGCCCAGCTCGTTGACGGCGCCAAAGCGGTTCTTGAACGCGCGCACCAGGCGGAACGACGAATGCGTGTCGCCCTCGAAATACAGCACGGTATCCACAATGTGTTCCAGCACGCGCGGGCCGGCCAGCGCGCCGTCTTTGGTGACATGGCCGATCATGACGATCGCGATGCCCGTCTGCTTGGCCAGCCGCGTCAGCTGCGCGGCACATTCGCGCACCTGCGAGACCGAGCCCGGCGCCGCGGTGAGTTCGCCGCTGTACAGCGTCTGGATCGAGTCGATGACGGCAACCGACGGCTTCTGTTCCGACACCGCGGCCTGGATGGCTTCGAGGCGGATTTCAGCCAGCAAATTGACGTTGCCGGTTTGCAGGCCAAGCCGGCGCGCGCGCAGCGCGACCTGTTCAGCGGATTCTTCGCCTGTCACGTACAGCACGTTGGTGGTCTCGGACAGCGAGGCCAGCGCCTGCAGCAGCAGCGTCGATTTGCCGATGCCGGGATCGCCGCCGATCAGCACCACCGCGCCGGCCACCAGGCCGCCACCGAGCACGCGGTCGAATTCGTCCAGGCCGGTGGGCGTGCGCGGGGTTTCGCGGGCCTCGATTTCGGACAGGCTGCGCACCGGGCTGGACGAGGCCAGCGGCGCATAACGATGGGCAGCGGCCGCGGGCGCGGACGATTCCACCGTTTCTTCAAGCGTGTTCCACGCGTTGCAATGCGGGCATTTTCCCTGCCACTTGGGGGTGGTGCCGCCGCAATCGGCGCACACATATACGGTTCGGGTTTTTGCCATGCGCGAAAGTGTACCCGGCAACCTGCGGGCGCTGCGCCAGTTCAGAGATCGTTTTGGCACACCGATTGCGCACGGGCGAAAGGCATTTCTTTCAGACAGCTTTCACAAACCGCCCAGCGCATTGGTTACATGATGCAAACAGAAGAAATTTCCTGCCCGATCCGTTTCAAATCGCGCATAATCGCCAAGTGCAGCGCATATTGTCGAACCGTCCCAACCGGACGGCATACTCCACGACGGACGTCCTTGCGACGCACTGCGTGGGGAATCGCGGCGCAATCACTCGCGGCCTTTCACGAGACCGCTCAAACCGGAACATGACCCCAGCACGACCAGACGCCGGACCACCGGCGCGGCGCTCGCAAAGGTCGAACGCGGATACGCTGTGCCACCCGGCGTATGTGCGAGGAGTACGCGCATGAGCATTACTTATCGCCCCCCTTTTGACGAAGACGATGAACGGGATCTGCGCGCCCTGTACCGCAAGCCGGGTCCCGGCGCCAATCCGGAACTGGATGCCGCAGTACGACGCAGATGGCACCCCGGCCATAGCTGGCATCCCGGTTGGGGCGCCGCCGCCTGCGCCGTGATGGTCGCAGGCCTTTTTGCATGGACCGACATGCGCGAGGCCATCGAGGACACCGAGCCTCAGATGCAACTGGTGGCTGTGCAGGAAAGCGACGCCGTGCAGGCTGCTCCTTCCGCGTCCGCCGCGCCGGCCAGCGATCCGTCGCCCCTGCGCCGCGTCGTCGCCCTGCAACAGGAACCAGCCGTTCCGGCACAGCCGGCGGTGTCGCAACCCGCATCGACCCAACCCGCATCGACCCATCCTGCAGCGGCGCAACCCGCCGCGGCCGCAGCACCCGCCGAGCCCGCGGCCCCTGAAACGGTTGCGCAGGAATCCGCACAAGCAACCGCGCAGGAGGCCCCGGCAGAAGCACAGCAGGTTGCAGCCTTTACCGAACAGGACATCGAGGCGCGCGTGGCCCAGATCCGCGGCCTGATCGTGGACGATCGCGAAGAAGACGCCGTGCAGGCATTGCGCGAGCTGCAGCGGGGCGCGCCCGATTTTGCCCTGCCTGACGACCTGCAGGAACTGTCCCGCCAGAACCCGGCGTGACGTCCGGGACTGGCCCTCGCCGGTCCTAATGCGGCCTTGCCTTGGCCTCCTGACTGCGGCCAGACTGCGCCGCTGATCCGCCCCCCTGACCTGCCCCTGCCCCGGCCCGCCGCCGCGCCGGGGCAGGTCACGTTCAGGCCTGAATAATTGAGCATTTTTTGGGCGGCTTCTTGCTAACATAGCCGCCATGAGTCCGAGCTTCCACCACCGCAATCTTCCCCATCTGCTGCTCTACGCGCGCGAAACGCTGATGGCGCATTTCCGCCCCATCCTGCACGCAGCCGGCGTCACCGAACAGCAATGGCGGGTCTTGCGCACGCTGAGCGAGGTGGGCTCGCTGGAACCCAATCAGATCGCCCGGGCCTGTCAGATCCTGAGCCCCAGCCTCACGCGCATGCTGGCCGGCATGGAAGAGCAAGGGCTCATCAAGCGCACGCGGTCCAGCGCCGACCAGCGCCGCCAGGAAATCTCCCTGACCGCCAAAAGCAACAAGCTCATCGACCGCATGCGGCCCCAGGTCGACGCGAAGTACCAGGAAATCGAAGAAAGGATCGGCAAGGAATTGCTGGAGCGCCTGTACACCGATGTGGACGCTATGGTCGACCTCATCAAGCGCGACGGCCCCACCCGTGATGCCGGTACGCCCTGAACGTCAATCCCCCTCCTTCCTCCACGCGATCCCCAGTCCATGGACCTCCTGACCAATACGTTCAAGCAAGCCCTGCGCGACGGCAAACCCCAGATCGGCCTGTGGGCCGGCCTGGCCAGCGCCTACACCTCGGAAATCCTTGCGGGCGCCGGGTTCGACTGGCTGCTGATCGACGGCGAGCACGCGCCCAATACGCTCGACTCCACCCTCGCCCAATTGCAGTCCGTGGCGGCGTATCCGGTTGCCCCCGTGGTGCGTCCGGCCTGGAATGACCCCGTCCAGATCAAGCAGATCCTGGACACCGGCGCGCAGACGGTGCTGGTGCCCATGATCCAATCGGCACAGGAAGCGGCCGCCGCGGTTGCTGCCGTGCGCTATCCGCCGCAGGGCATCCGCGGCGTGGGCAGTGCGCTGGCGCGCGCGTCGCGCTGGAATCGCATTCCCAACTACCTTGAACGCGCCAACGACCAGATGTGCGTGCTGGTGCAGATCGAAACCCCGGACGGCATCGCGGCGCTTGACGAGATCCTGGCCGTGGACGGCGTGGATGGTGTCTTTATCGGACCCGCCGACCTGTCGGCCAGCATGGGCTACCTGGGCCAGCCGGAGCATCCCGTGGTCGAGAAGACCATCGACGATGCCATCGCGCGCATCGTGCGGTCCGGCAAGGCGGCAGGCATCCTGCACAGCGGCGTGACGCAGGCCAAGCATTACCTGTCCTTGGGCGCGACCTTCGTGGCGGTGGGCGTGGACGCCGTACTGCTGGCGCGCGCGGCCGAGGCGCTGGCCGGCGAGTTCAAGGAACTGGCCGCCGTCGGCGCGAGCAAGGGTCCGTACTGACGGGCGCGGCGGCGCGTCCACCACAGCCAGACCCCGGTCACGCTTAGCGCCAGCGTAACCACGCCGACCAGCGCCACCATCAGCTGCAACGGCCAGCCCCAGAACGCCGCCATGTGCAGACTGGTCAGCCAATGCTTGACGGTATCGCCGGCGGCCCTGCCCGTTGGAAGATGGCTGCCCACGAGCTGCCCATTCACCGCATTGAACACGACCGACGTCGCGCCGCTACGCGTGCGCAGATCCCGGCTGCTGCGCACGCTGTAGCGATACAGCTTGCGGCGCGCATCCAGCGCCAGCCAGTGTTCGCCGAGCACGGCGAAGCCTTCGCGGGCAGCCAGTTCCGCCATCAGCCGCCGCCCGGCGTCGCGGGCCTGCGCGGGCGGCATCGGGTCACCGGCCGCCACGGCCGCGCCGCGCCGGGGATCGGCCTGATAGCTCAGACCGGCACGCATCACCGGATCGTAAATGGAGGGCAGGTTCAGCGCGACGCTGCTCCATGCCATCAGCGTCAGCGCTGCCCACAGCCACAGCCCGCCGGCACGATGCAGATCGTAGTTGCGCTTATGCGGACCGCCCCGCCAGCGGATGCGCCAGGCGGGTGCCCAGCGCTGCCACGCGGAGGACGCCGGCTTGCGCGCTCGGGGCCGGGCAGGCAGCGTGAGCCACGCGCCGACGAATCCGTCCAGCGTCCACGCCAAGGCGACGATGCCGAGCAACAGCTCGCCGAAACCCTCGAACAGCAGGGCCGTGTGGATCCGATGCAGGAACGGCATCAGATTGCGCAGCCCTTCCCGCAGATCGCCCCAGCGGCGCTGGCCCAGAATGGCGCCGGAGTACGGGTCGACGAAGACCTCGTGCAGCACCGGCGCGCCCGCGCCTTCCTCGTGCAGCCAGACCGGGAACGGCACGCTGCGGCCGTCCTGTCCGCCGAGCGGCGTGGCGGGCATCGCCGCGGCTGGCGCGAGCCGGGCGACGTGTTCCCGCAGGATCAACGCGTCCAGCCGCGTGGCATCCGCCGAAGGCGGCGCCACGCGATGCAAGGCCGGCGCGGTGGCGGCGTCCAGCGTGTCGTACCACGCCAGCGGGATGCCGGTCAGCGCCACCAGGCATAGAAAGCCGGCCAGCACCAGGCCGGTCCAGCGATGCAGCCGCAGCAGCGCGGCGCGCACGTTCACCAGCGGTAGCTCACCGTGCCGATGATGCGGCGCGGCTCGCCGTAGTCGCACACGCCGCCATAGCAGATCGACGGGATGTAGGTCTTGTCCGTCAGGTTGGTAACGTTGAGCGCGTAGAGCCACGGGCCGCTTTCATAACTGACGCGCGCATCGATCAACGTGTAGCCGGCGCCGCCGAGCGAACCGCTGGACGGCCGGTCGGGACGCGCCGAGACATAGCGCACGCCGGCGCCGGCCTTGAGTCCCATCAGCACCCACTCCGACAGGTTCACATCGGTCCACAGGGAAGCAGCGTGCAGAGGCGTGTTGAAGCGCTCGCCCTCTTCGCCCGGCAGATTGCTCTTGACCACGCGGGCGTCGGTGTAGGTGTAGGCGGCAATCACATCGATTTGCGGCGTGACGCGTGCGCGCGCCTCGAGCTCCAGGCCGCGCGAGCGTACCTTGCCGGTCTGCACCAGAAAGGTCGGATCCACCGGATCCGGCGTGAGCACGTTCTTGCGCTCCAGGTTGAACAGCGCCGCGCTCAGCATGATGTCTTGACCGGCGGGCTGATATCGGATGCCGACTTCGTACTGCGTCCCGCGGCTGGGCTCGAAGGCGCCTTCGGTGCGGTCGCGTCCGCTGGTGGGTTCGAACGACTGGCTGAAGCTGACGTACGGCGCCAGGCCATTGTCCGCAAGATACACCACGCCGGCGCGGCCGGTGAAGGCGGTGTCCTTGTCGTTCGAATTGGTGGACGGCGCGTGCAAGGCGCGGTTCTCGGCGCGCACGTTGTCATAGCGTCCACCCAGCAGCACCACCACCTTGTCCGCAATCTTCAACTGGTCCTGGAGGTAGATGCCAAGGCGATGCTCGGTGTTGCGGCGCTGCTGCCAGGGCAGGACCACGACATCGCCGGGCATATACACCGGATCGAAGACGTCGATGGGCCGCAGATTGCCGCGCAGGCGGTCGCTGTTGTAAGTGGAGCGCGTGTAATCGAAGCCCGCAAGAATCGTCTGCGTCACAGGACCCGTTTCAAATCGCTTTTCGATGTTGGTATCGATCGTCTGCACCGTGGTGCGGTCATCGAAACCGCGTGCCGAACGCGCCACCCTGCGCTGCGTCGCGGCGTCCACGTCGCCTTGCAGCAGCACGTAGCGCATCGTCAGGTCCGCGTCGTAGTAGCGCATCGACTGGCGGAATTTCAGCGTGTCATTGAACGCATGTTCGATCAGCACGGCCAACGACGTCGATTCGACATCGAAGCGGTTGTTGTTGGGCTCGCCCAGAAAGCGCGAACGCGGAACCTGTCCGTTCGGATTGGTCCAGAGCGAGCCGGTGACCGGCACCTCCGTCGGATTGATCGTCTTGTTGCGCTGATAGTTGGCCAGCAGCGTGACCGAGGTGGCCGCTGACGGGCGCCACGTCAACGCGGGCGCGATGTAGGTGCGATCGTCGGCGCTGTAGTCGATGAACTGCTTGCTCTCGCGGAACAGGCCGGTCAGGCGATAGGACCACACCCCGGCCTCATCGATCGGACCGCCGATGTCCGCCGACACCTGACGGCGGTCGAAACTGCCGCCGTCCAGATTGATCTCGCCCATCGTTTCACCGGGCGGACGCTTCGTCACGGTGTTGACGATGCCACCCGGCGCGGCGGCGCCATACAGCACGGATGACGGCCCGCGCAGCACCTCCACCCGCTCCAGTCCGTACGGCTCCTGCTTGCCGTTGTACTGATTGATCATGTAGCGCATGCCGTCGCGGTAATAGCTGCCGGTCTGCGGGTTGGCTTCGAAGCCGCGGATGCTCATCGTGTCTTCGAACATCGAGCTCTTGGCGACGATGCCGGGCATGATGCCGGGCGTATAGCCCAGCGCCTGTTGCAGATTCTGCGCTTTCTGGTCGCTGATCTGCGCGGCGCTCACCACCGAGATCGACTGCGGCGTTTCGATGATCGGCGTATCGGTCTTGGTGGCCGTGGCGCTGTTCGTGGCGGCGATGCCCAGCACCGGCCCATCCGGGCGTTCGAACTGGGCGGTCACCGCAATCGGTTCCAGCAGCGTCACGTCCTGGCGGCCTTGCCGCAGGACGAAACCGCCATCGGGCAGACGTTCCGCCACGAGACCGGTGCCGCTCAGCAGTGCGGCCATCCCGGCCTCGGGCGAATACCGGCCGCGCACGCCGGGACTTTGCCGGCCGCTGCTCAGATCGCCGTGGCCGCTGACGAAGAGGCCGGCTTCGGCGGAAAACAGGTTGAGCACCTGGCTCAACGGACCGGCCGGGATGTCGTATTCACGGACCTGCGTCTGTGCGGACTGCGCGTACACGACGCCCAGGGGCGCCCCGCCGCTCAGCATCACGCCGATGGCAAGCGCCAGCGGGGCGATGCGCGCGCGGCGGCTCGGATGGTTGGGGAAAACAGTGAGGGGGTTGGTCATGCCACGAATCCGCGATATGGGTGTTGAATTGCCCATAGGCCGGATGAGCGCGGCAAAAACGGCAAACTATTTTGTAACAGCGAGGGTTCAGCGGGCTTGGAGGGTCGTCCACCACGGCAGCGGTTGGCTGATACGCACGGGCAGTGCCTCGCTCAGCAGGCGCAGCGCGCGATCGCTGTCGTGCAGCGGAAACGTGCCCGTCACGGGCAGCGCGGCCACGTCATCGGCATAACCGAGATGCCCGCGGCGGTAACGCGCCAGTTCCACTACCACCCGCGCCAACGGCGCCTCCTCGAACTGCACGATGCCGCGCGTCCAGTTGTGGTCGTCGGCCCGCAGCGCTGCCGGCGCGTCCATGCCTTGCGATCCGCCACGCATCCGCATGCCGGCATCGACTCGAACCCCGGCGGGCGGCGCCCCCGCAAAATGCGCCTGCACCGCGCCCTCCAGCACGGCGAGCGTGGTTTCGCCGTCAAGGGTGCGCACGTTGAACCGCGTACCCAGCGCCTGCAACCGCCCTTCAGGCGTGTCCAGCACGAAGGTACGCCCGGGGTCGGGCGCGGTGGCGATCATGATCTCGCCGCGCAGCAGCACCAAACGACGCTGGTCGCGGGTGTAGTCGACCTTCACTGCGGTATCGGTATTGAGTTGGATCTGCGTGCCGTCGGCAAGCCGGATTTCTTTCGATCCGCCCACCGGCGTGACCAGGTCCGCCTGCCAGGCCGCCCAGGTTCGACGGCCGGCTGGCGACTGCGCAATGCCCAGGCCCAGCAATCCCGTCGCGCCTGCAATCAGCGCAACCGTCAGCAGCCGGCGGCGCTCGCGCCGGCCCTGCGCGGCGGCATTAAGGCTGGCCAGGCTGGCCTCACGTCCCATCGGCTGGGCGACCAGCGCATCGAACTGCGCGCCCACATCCTCGACGCGTTGCCACGCCCGCCGATGCGCATTGTCCGCGTCCATCCACGCTTGCCAGCGTGCGCGCTCCTGCTCGCTGGCCGCCCCCGAGCTCAGCAGGGCATACCACTGCGCGGCAGCCTCAAGAATGCGCGGATCGACGGCGACGGCGCCCATCAACGTCCTGCCTCTTCGCCATGCACACCAGCGGGTTGCAGGTCCGTATCGAGCAAAAAGCACAGCATGGCCTGCGCGATGTCGTTGCGCACCGTCCGCTCGGACACGCGCAGCTCGGCTGCAATGGCGGGATGCGTCATGCCGTGGATGCGGTGCATCAGGAAAGCGGCGCGCGCGCGCACGCCCAGGCGATGCAGTTTGCGGTCGATCTCGACCAGCGCCTGGAGCGCCTGGACTTGCACTTCGGGGGATGGGTGGGTGATCTCGGGACGCGCGGCCAGCGTTTCGGCCCAGGCCAGTTCAATGTCCCGGCGCCGCCAGAAATCGATCAGCAGGCCGCGCGCGATGGTGGTCAGGAATGCCCGAGGCTCACGCACATCCGCGATGGCGTGCCGGCGCACCAGCAAGGTCAGGAAGGTGTCCTGCGTCAGGTCGGCGGCCTGGTGATTGTCCTGAAGACGGCGATTCAGCCAATTCTGCAACCAGCCGCAATGCGCGGTGTACAGGGCGGAAAGCGATGCGCCAACTGCGTGCTCTCGGTCCGACACGGCGAGCATCCAAAATGGAAATGATAGTTATTATTATACAAGCCCGACCGAACGCCGCCATGCTTGCGCCAGCCAAAAAAAACGCACCCCGTGGGGTGCGTTGTTCATGCATGCAGCGGCAAAGTTCAGGAGCGGCCCGCCAGGCTGCCACCACCGTCCACGCCCAGCACCTGTCCGGTAATGAAACCCGCGTCGTCCGACAGCAGGAAGGCGATGGCCGCGGCCACTTCGGCCGGGGTGCCCAGGCGCTTCATGGGCACGGAAGCCAGCGCGCGCTTTTCGTTGTCGCTGCCGGCGGGCCGGGTGGCGCGGAACATTTCGGTTTCGATGGGGCCCGGCGCCACCGCATTGGCCGTTACGCCGTATTCGGCCAGTTCCAGCGCCCAGGTGCGGGTGCAGCCCACCAGCGCGCTCTTGGCGGCCGAATACGCGGTGCGGTCCAGCGCGCCGTGGATGGAGCGGCTGACCACGTTGACGATGCGGCCGGCGCGGCGCACCTTCATGGATTCGATGAAGGCCTGCGTGACCTGCACCGCCACGCGCACGTTCAGGTCCAGCACGTTATACAGGGTGGCCAGATCGATTTCGCCCAGCGGCTGGGGCGACACGATGCCGACATTATTGACGACGGCGTCGACCGGGAATTTTTCGCGGATTTCGCGCAGGACCTCTTCGGTGCGGCCGGCGTCGGCCAGATCACAGGCGTACAGGTAGCCCGGGAAATCGACGTCGGTCGTGTTGCGCGCGATACCAACCACGTGACAGCCCATGTCGGACAACCGCTGAGTAAGCGCCCAGCCTATGCCTTTGGTGGCGCCCGTAATGAGCACGCATTTGTCCTTCATGGATTGAAACCTCGCAGTCTGTTTTCTTGGTCAAAAACGGGCGCCTGAGCGCCCGGTTTCCAAAGTAGACACCATCCGGCGCCGCGTGTCTTGTAATTTGCGTAGCAATTCTTGCCCCCTGGACGCCGTAGCGCGGGGGGGGATCAGACGTCCCGGGTGACCGGCACGCGCGGCGCCAGGGCGCACAGCAGTTCATAGCCGATGGTGCCGGCCGCGCTGGCGACTTCGTCCACCGAGGGGCCGTCTTCGCCCCATAGCGACACGGGCGAACCGACCCCGGCGGACGGCACGGGCCCCAGATCCACGACCAGCATGTCCATGGACACCCGTCCCAGCAGCTGGGTCCGGATACCCGCCACCACGACCGGGGTGCCGGTGGAGGCGTGACGCGGATAGCCGTCGGCGTAGCCGCAGGCCACGATGCCGATGCGCATGGCGCGTTCGGCGCGGAACAGCGCGCCGTAGCCGACGGAGTCGCCGGCCTTGATTTCCTGGACCCCAATGATTTCCGAGCGGAGCGACATGGCGGGCTTCAGGCCGAAAGAGGACGCTTCGGCATCCGCGAAAGGCGACGCGCCGTAGAGGCAGATGCCCGGCCGCACCCAGTGCGCCTGGCTTTCAGAGCCGACTGCGATGTCGGCAAAGCGCAGGGCGGCGGCCGAGTTGCACACGCTGATCGCGCCGGGCAGCTTATGCGTCACCGAATTGAAGACGCTGAGCTGTTCGTTCACGCCTTGCGGACCATCCGCGCAGGCGAAGTGGGTCATTTTGCCGACCGAGCCCAGCGTGCCCTGCTGTTGCAGCAGCGCGGCGCGCTCGTAGGCGGCGGGAAACGCCGCCGGGCTGAACCCCAGCCGGTTCATGCCGCTGTTGAGCTTGAGCATGATGTCCACGCGCCGGGAAAGGCGGGCTCGGGCCAGCATGTCGAGCTGGTCGCGGTGGTGGACCGTGCTACTGAGATGGTAGCGGTCGACGATGTCGAGGTCGGACGGGTTGAAGAAGCCTTCCAGCAGCAGGATCGGCCCGCCCCAGCCGGCCTCGCGGCAACGCACGGCTTCTTCGAGGTCCAGCATGGCCAGGCCCTGCGCCTTGGAAAAGCCCGCCACCGCCTGCTCGATACCGTGGCCGTAGGCGTTGGCCTTGATGACGGCCCAGATCGACGGCGGCAGCCCGGCGGCCGCGGCGGCGGTCTGGTCCAGGTGGCGGCGCACGGTGGCCAGATTGTGCGCAAGGGCGGAAACGGAAACGGTGGCGGATATTGGGCGCGGCATGGTGTGGGATCCTGTGGCGTCCAAGTCTAACTGATCGCCGCCCGCGGCGGCGGCGCGCCGGATCAAGCGCGGGCGACTACTCTAAAATGAGACCGTTTTCCGCTTTACGCCGTCTTTGCAGGTCCATTCCTGCCCACTGGCCTCTTTTTATGTCCATCGATCACTACGAGAACTTTCCCGTTGCCTCGCTGCTGTTGCCGCGCAGGCTGCGCGGCGCCGTGACCGATATCTACCGGTTCGCCCGTGCTGCGGACGACATTGCCGACGAAGGCAGCGCGACCGACGAGGAGCGCCTGGCCCAGCTCGCCACGTTCCGCACCGAGCTGCACCGCATCGGCGCCGAACCCGGCACGCCCCCGGCGCCCGGCCTGCCGCCCCTGTCCGACATCTTCGGGCCGCTGGCGCAGACGATCGCCCGGCACCAGTTGCCGATCACGCCGTTCTACGACCTTCTGTCCGCCTTCGAGCAGGACCTGACGGTCAAGCGCTACGAGGACTACACCACCCTGATGGATTACTGCAGCCGCTCGGCCAACCCGGTCGGGCGCCTGATGCTGCACCTGTTCGATGCCAGCACGCCGCAGAACATCACCGAGTCCGACGCCATCTGCACCGGTCTGCAGCAGGTGAACTTCTGGCAGGACGTTCGGGTGGACTGGCACAAGCACCGCGTCTACCTGCCGCAGGAAGACCTGCGCCGTCACGGCGTGTCGGATGAAGACCTGGCCGCCTGCCGGCTTACGCCGGCGTGGCGCGAGCTGATGGCCTTCCAGGTTGACCGCACACGTGCGCTGCTACACTTCGGCGCTCCGCTGGCGCGCCGCCTGCCGGGCCGCATCGGCCTGGAGTTGCGCCTGGTGGTGCAAGGCGGGCTGCGCGTCCTGGAGCGGATCGAGGCGAGCGGCTACGATGTATTCATGAATCGCCCCGAATTGGGCGCCAAAGACTGGGCCATCATGTTGTGGCGCTCCATCAAGTAACAGGCCGTGCCTAATGACCCCTGACGAGTATTGCCAGGAAAAAGCCGCCAAAAGCGGCTCCAGCTTCTACTACTCCTTCCTGTTCCTGCCTCCCGAGCGCCGGCGCGCCATCACGGCCCTGTATGCGTACTGCCGCGAGGTGGACGACGTGGTCGACGAGTGCACCGATCCGTCGCTGGCGCGCATCAAGCTCGCCTGGTGGCGCACGCAGATCGACCAGATGTTCGACGGCAAGCCCGACCATCCCGTCACGCGCGCGTTGCAGCCGCACCTGGAAAGCTGTTCGATCACCCGCGCCCGGCTGCAGGCCGTGATCGACGGCATGGAAATGGACCTGGACCAGACCCGCTATCTGGACTGGCCCGGCCTGCGCAAGTATTGCTGGCACGCGGCCGGCGTCGTGGGCGAGCTGTCCGCCGGCGTGTTCGGCTATTCCGATCCCAAGACGCTGGTCTACGCCGAAAAGCTGGGACTGGCGTTCCAGATGACCAACATCATCCGCGACGTGGGCGACGACGCCCGCCGCGGCCGCATCTATATCCCGGTCAACGACATGCAGCAGTTCGAGGTCAAGGCCTCGGACATCCTGAATGGCGAGTATTCCGACCGCTTCAGCGCGCTGATGAAGTTCCAGGCCGACCGCGCCCGCGAACTCTACCGCGAGGCGATGAGCAACCTGCCCGAGGCCGACCGCCGCGCGCAGCGTCCGGGACTCATGATGGCCGCCATCTACCATGCGCTGCTCGACGAGATCGAGCGCGACAACTGGCAGGTGCTGCACCAGCGCATTTCGCTCACCCCCTTGCGCAAACTCTGGCTCGCCTGGAAAACCTGGGTGGGCGGCGGACGCGGCCTGGTCCGCCGGTTGGCCCGGTGAAGGCGGCGGTCATTGGCGCAGGCTGGGCCGGCTTGGCGGCCAGCGTCGCCCTGCGTGAAGCCGGCGCCAAGGTCACGGTGTTCGAGGCCGGGCACACCCCCGGCGGCCGCGCGCGGCGCGTGTTCCACGGCGATTTTGAAGCGCCGCTCGACAACGGCCAGCATCTCTTGTGCGGCGCCTACAAGGAAACCCTGGCGCTGATGCGCCGCGTGGGCCGCAATCCCGACGCCCTGCTGATGCGGCGCCCCTTGCGGCTGGCAAGCCTGGACGGCCGCTTCAACCTGTCCGCCCCACGCCTGCCGGCGCCGCTGCACATGGCCATGGCCGTCCTGCGCGCACGTGGCCTGTCTTGGTCCGACCGGCTGGCGATGCTGCGCCTGATGCGCGGCTTGAAGACCATGTCCTGGTCGCCCCCGCGCGACTGGACCGTCCTGCAGTTGCTGCACTATCACGCGCAATCCGATGTGCTGATCCGGCAGATGTGGGAACCGCTTTGCCTGGCCGCGCTGAACACGCCGATCGCCACGGCCAGCGCAGTGCTGTTCGCCCGCGTGCTGCGCGACAGCCTGGCCGGCGCGCGTGAAGACAGCGATCTGCTGCTGCCATGCACGGACCTGTCGGCGCTATGGCCGGACGCCGCCGCGCGACAGGTCACCATGCGCTATGGCAGCACGGTGCGCCAGCTGCATCCGTCCGCCGACGGCATCGACATCAACCAGGAACGTTTTGACGCGGCCGTGCTGGCCGTGCCGCCCACCTTCGCCGCGCGTCTCTTGGACGGCCCGCTGCGCGAGGCCGGCGCCACGGGGCTGCTTGATGCGCTGAAGGCCTTCGACTATCTGCCCATCGCCACGCTGAACATACGGCTGGCTGGGCCGTGGCGGCTGCCCGAGCCAATGATGATGCTGCGCGAGGATTCGGCCCGCGGCCATGCCGGCCAATGGCTGTTCGACCGCGCCCAGCTCGCGGGCGACACCAAGGCCGGGGAACTGGCCCTGGTGGCCAGCGCCGCCATCGGCATGAGCGAACGCAACCGGCGGCAAACTATTGAAGCCCTGATCGATCAGGTGGCCGAACAGGCCGCGGCGCATCCGCTGCGGCTGCCGCCGATGCCCGAGGTGGCAGCGGCTGAACTGTTCATTGAAAAGCGCGCGACGTTTGCCGCGGTGCCGGGCCTGACCCGCCCGCTGAATACGACGCCGTGGCCCACGCTGGCATTGGCGGGCGACTGGACCGATACCGGCTATCCCGGCGTGCTGGAAGGCGCGGTGCGCAGCGGCCTGCAGGCGGCTCGCGTGCTGAATCCCCGCGCGGACTGAAAAGCGTCAGGCGGGCAAGCCGCCCGCCTTCCGCAGACCGGTCAAGCCGGCTTTGTCCCGAACAGGTCGGCCTGGCGCGGATCCGCCGCGGCGAGTTCATAGCCGATCTGCCCCGCAACCTCGCGCAGGATGTTCTGCGCAAGATTGAAGGCCGTGTTGGCCGCCGGCACGCCCGCGTAGATCGCGTTCTGCAGCAGCACTTCCTTGAGTTCATCGGGCGTCAGGCGCGAGGCATCCTGTGCCGTCAACGCGGCGCGCACGTGCAGTTCAAATTCTTCCCAGCGGCCCAGCGACAACGTCACCGCCAGCACCATCATGCGGCGCGCCTTGTGCGGCAGTCCGGGGCGGCTCCAGATATCGTGCCAGGCATAACGCGTGATCATGTTCTGGTAGTCGGCGGTGAACGTGGTGGCGCGATCCAGCGAACGCTGCACCCATTCATCGCCCAGCACGGCGCGGCGGTTTTCCAGGCCGCGCTCGAAATCGTCTTCCCGGCTCATCTGGTCAATCTCCATTCGGATCGGGGGCTGGCGCGTGCAAACGTTGCCGCGCCCGCCCCCGGATATCAATTCACCTGGATGTTATTGGTTTTCACGACCTCGGCCCAGCGGGTCTGTTCCGCGTCGACAAACTTGGCGAAGTCCTCGGCGCTGCTGCCGACCGGCGTCAGGCCCAGCTTGGCGAGCTTCTCGCGGGTATCGGGACGCGCCAGCGCCTTTTGCACCAGGTCCTGCAGCTTGGCCACCACTTCAGGGCTGGCGCCGGCCGGCAGGAAGAAGCCGTTCCACTCGACCACGTTGAAGTTCTTGATGCCGGCTTCGCCCACGGTCGCCACGTTGGGCAGTTCGGGCATGCGCTGCGACGACGAGACCGCCAGCGCCTTCAGCTTGCCGCCGGTGACGTAGTTCAGGCTGGACGCGGCGTTGGCAAAGTAGACGTCGACCTGACCGCCCATGACGTCCACGATGGCCGGCGCGCCGCCCTTGTAGGGCACGTGCACCATATCCAGGTTCGCATCCTTCTTGAGCAGCTCGGCGGCCATCTGCGCCAGGCTACCCGGTCCATACGACGCGAACGTCAGGCGGCCGGGCTTGGCGCGCGCGGCATCGATGAAGTCCTGCAGGTTGTTGAAGCTGGAACCGGGCGCGGCCACCAGGATGTTGGGTACGCTGACGGCCTGCGAGACCGGAACGAAGTCCTTCTTGGCGTCATAGGGCAGCTTGCGCAGCACCGGATTGATCGAGAAGGACGACGCGTCGTACAGCACCGTGTAGCCGTCGGGCTTGGCCCGCGCCACGAACGCCGCGCCGATGGAACCGCTGGCGCCGCCCTTGTTCTCGATCACGACGCTCTGGCCGGCGACTTCGCCCATGCCTTGCGCGATGATGCGCGCGGCGTTGTCCGCGCCGCCGCCGGCGGAATACGGCACCACCACGGTGATGGGCTGCTCGGGGTAGCCGGCTGCGTGCGCGGCGCCAAAGGCGGTGGCCAGACCGATGGCGGCGGCCAGCGGACGAATTGCGGCCAAGGCCGTGCGACGGGTTTTCTTCATGTGTGCTCCTCGGGTCTCCCCTGCGGGGATGTTCGATCGGTCAAGGGTCGTGGCGCGAGCCGTCGTCAGACGGTCGCGATGGGGTTGACCGGCGCGCCGACCAGACCGGGCACGTACATGGGCGCCGCGGTCAGGAAAAAGGCATGCCGGCCGTGCTGGCGCAACCATTGCGCCAGCGGGGTCAGGTGCCAG
>Ga0213828_1001946_pt1 | contig 15902 bp, 12 predicted proteins | sample MC6MC0897MG_FD_180664 | JGI IMG/M metagenome (GOLD analysis project Ga0213828, IMG submission 180664) | Enriched soil aggregate microbial communities from Iowa State University, Ames, United States - MC6-MC0897-MG | ecosystem: Environmental > Terrestrial > Soil > Unclassified | place: USA: Iowa... | reverse complement strand
TAATCGTTGATGACGCAGCCGGCAGAACGGGTGAGCCAGACGCCCGCGGTGAACACGAACAGGGTCCACAGCGGCGGCAGGCCGCCAGCGGCCAGCCACAGCGCCCACCAGGTGGGCCACAGCAGCAACAGGGTGCCGATCGGGCGATCGGCGCGCATCAGGGACCAGTAGTGACGCCAGCGCGGCGTCGGCGCCGCATGCGGCGCGGAAAGAGGGGTGTCAGCCATGGCGATAGGATACTCCTGCGCTGGAGGGACGGCGGCGCGGGCCCGGAAAAGACGGGGCCCGATGCGCCTGCGCGCACCGGGCCCCGGTGTCCTGCCCTGCAAAAAGATCAGGCCTTTTCGTCGGACTTGTACTCGTAGTAGCCGTAGCTGTAATAGCCCGTGGCACGCTTCTCGACCGCGTTGAAGATCGCACCCTTGATCTGCACGCCGTTCTGCTCGAAGCGCTGCAGCGTCAGCTCGATTTCCTTGGCCTGGTTCACGCCGAAACGGGTGACCAGCAGGCTTGAGCCAGCGTGGGTGGCGACCAGCGCCGGATCGGTCACGGCCAGGATCGGCGGCGTATCGACGATCACCAGGTCGTACTTGCCGGACATGTCCTGCAGCAGCTGCGCGAAGCGCGGGTGCATCAGGAGCTCGGCCGGGTTCGGCGGAATGTCACCACGCACCATGTAGTGCATGTTGTCCAGGCCGGCCACCGGATGGATCACGTCGTCGACGCTGAGCTTGCCACCCAGCACGTCTGACAGGCCCTTCTGGTGCGACACACCCAGGATCTTGTGCAGGGTGCCCTTGCGCATGTCGGCGTCGATGACCAGCACGCGCTGGCCCGCCTGCGCGATGACTGCGGCCAGGTTGGTGGACACGAAGGTCTTGCCCACGCCCGGGCGCGGGCCCGAGATGGTCAGGATGTTGTTCTTCGCTTCCAGCATGGCGAAGTGCAGGCTGGTACGCAGGCTGCGCAGCGCTTCCACGGTCGGGTCGGCCGGGGCGGTCACCGCCAGCAGGTGCTGGCGACCGTCGGCCACCACGCGCGTACCGTGCTTACCCTTGCGCAGCTTCGGCAGCGTGTTGGACACGCTGAGCGGGATGGCGGCGTAGACCGGCAGGCCCAGGGCTTCGATGTCCGCCGGGTCTTCGATGCCCGGATTGAGCATGCGCTGGAGGAAGACGAAGGCAACCGAAAGGAAGCCGCCGAGAAGCGTGGCGATGACTACGATCAGCTTCTTCTGGGGCTTGACGGGATTGGTTACGTCCACCACCGCCGAGTCAACGATGCGCACATTGCCGACGGCGCCGGCGCGGGCAACATCCAACTGCTGCGCCTGATTCAATAGTGCGGTGTAAAGCTCATTGCTGACCTGCAGATCGCGGGTCAGACGAAGCAACTCCTGCTGGGTATCCGGCAGCTGGCCGACCTGGCGCTGGAACCCGGCCTTGCGACCCTCCAGATCACCAATCTGCTTCATCAAGGCCCTGTAAGCGGGATGCTCGCGGGTGAAAGCGCGGTCCATCTCCGCTTGTTTCAGACGCAACTGCTGGATGCTCGCCTCGACAGCCACTTCCTGCTCAAGCAAGCCCCGGGTCTGCATGGTGATATCTACAGCGTTCGAGCGCGACTGATAGGCACTCATTGCTGCTTGGGCCTGCTCAACCTGCTTGCGAATTGTCGGCAGCTGCTCTCTCACGAATTGAAGCTGGGAAGCGGCTTCAGCCGAGCTTCGCTCCACATTCTGGCGGACATAGGCCTCAGCGACTCGCTGGACCAGCGCTTGCGCGCGAACCGGGTCTGCATCCTGATAGGTGACCTGCAAGATGCCCGAATCCCGCCCCTGCTCAGAAGCAAGCACCAGCTGCTGGAGATCCGAAATAACACTCAGCCTGCGCTGCTTCACAAGCTGGAATCTCGTGCCGCTCCGCGCGTTCAGCTTGGACACATCGACGGAGACACCGTGGCCGCTGGCACGCTCGCCGACTTTGCCGCGCAGGAGCTCCTCGTCATCGTCACCAAGAACGACGAACGACCCCGAGGCGTCACCAGCAGCGACCAGAGTCAAGGGAATGTCGAACAGAGTGGCCGGCACTTCCAGCCGATCAACGACGATCTTCTCTCCACCCCAAGCGTAGCTCGACATGCCGAAGAGAGGCGAAGCGACGGCATCAGGCGTTTCGGGCTGAAAGCGCTTGGCAATGAAATCGCCAACAACGGGGAAACGCACGGGCGTGGCAGAAATATCAAGGTGGAGCTCGTCCACGGCCTTCCCCACCACCGCGCGCGAGGTAAGAAGAGCAACTTCGGTGGTAGCCATCGTGCTACCGCTTCCGCTCAGCGAGGAAAGATCGGCCAAACCGGGAAGCGAGGGGACCTTCGACTCCACCTGCACCATGGCCTCAGCCTGATAAATCGGCTTGGCCAGGAGGGCATAAAGCACGCCGAGTACAAGAAAGACGGCAGTCGTGATCACGATCCACCACTTTCGATCAAGCAGGACTCCGATCAACTCCCGCAGATCGATATCATCATCCTTGACTGCTCGGGATTCCGTTTTATTGGTCATCGCTTCCACTTAAATTCGGGAACAACTCCAACGACCCAGGGCAGTTCGTTTGGAGATTGGTTGAATCCAACTGCACGCTCACGGTGCGGCTGAGCACCACACAGATGAGCACGCAGATACTGAGGGAGGTCAAGCACCGACAGGTGACCCCGGAACCCCCTACCCTCGCCTAGCCCCCCAGTCTACCTCCAACGGGTGGCCGGCGCGAATCACAGCTCTTGGGAGGCCTGGGTGCCCAGAGCAGCAAGGGCCGCCTCATGTCGCAGCCCGCAGGGTCTGACCCTTCTGGCGGAGGCCGGATCCACGCTTGCAGCCCTGCCCTGCTATCATCCCGTCCCCTCTGCAGGGCCCCTTGGGCACTGGGCTGACGACCATACGCCGCCGGATGATCTGGCCCATGCTGAACGGGAAATGCCGGGCAATCGCCAACCGGCGTGTAGTAGGATTCCCGACGCATGGCAGGGTGGACCCCTACATTGATGGCTCCTCCACTTGCCGGAAATCTTGAGACTCGACCAGCATCGCAACCAGCTGGCGATTGAACAGCTCCGTCAGATTGGTTGCGGAAAAAAGGGATTTTTTGAAATGAAGATTGCTGTGGCCGGAACTGGCTATGTAGGCCTCTCCAACGCCGTCCTCCTGGCCCAGAACCACGAAGTGGTTGCGTTTGACATCAATCCTGAGCGGGTTGCAAAGATCAACGCTCGCCATTCGCCCATCGAAGACCGTGAGATTGAAGATTTTCTGGCAAACAAGCCATTGAATCTGACCGCAACGCTTGATCGGAAAGAAGCGTATCACGGCGCTCGCTTCGTCATCATTGCAACGCCTACTGATTACGATCCTCAGACGAACTACTTCAATACTGGATCGGTTGAGTCCGTAATCAAGGATGTAATCGACATCAACCCTGACGCTGTCATGGTGATCAAGTCGACGGTGCCGGTTGGCTGCACGCAAGAGCTGCGAGCCAAGTACGGATCAAACAACATCATCTTCTCGCCTGAGTTTCTGCGCGAGGGCAAGGCGCTGTATGACAACCTGCATCCAAGCCGCATCATCGTCGGCGAACGCTCTGAGCGTGCAAGCACATTCGCCGAGCTTCTGAAGGAGGGCGCCATCCGCAAGGATGTCGAAACCCTCTTTACTGATGCTACTGAAGCAGAGGCCATCAAGCTTTTCGCCAATACTTACCTGGCAATGCGCGTTGCATATTTCAACGAGCTCGATACGTACGCAGCGACGCACGGACTCGACACACGCCAGATCATTGATGGGGTCAGCATGGACCCGCGCATCGGCAGCCACTACAACAATCCCTCGTTTGGATACGGCGGATACTGCCTCCCCAAGGACACCAAGCAGCTCCTCGCGAACTACACGGATGTCCCGCAGAACCTGATCCACGCAATCGTCGAATCCAATCGGACCCGAAAGGACTTCGTTGCGGATGAGGTCATCCGACGCAACCCCAAGACTGTTGGCATCTACCGACTCGTCATGAAGTCGGGATCGGACAACTTCAGGGCATCCGCGATTCAGGGGGTCATGAAGCGGATCAAGGCCAAGGGCATTGAAGTTATCGTCCACGAGCCGACGCTCAACGAAGAAAACTTCTTCAACTCCCGCATCGTCAACGATCTAGCTGCATTCAAGCAGGAAGCAGACATCATCATCGCCAATCGGCACTCGAGCATTCTTGATGACGTGGCAGCGAAGGTCTACACGCGAGACCTGTTCGGATCCGACTGAGCGAGCAACCCCAGCGCCCACCAAACTTCATATCGCGAGGACATTCCGTGCCTCGCGCGACCATCCTTGGCAGCACCTGTAGGCATCACCCCGTGAAGCTCTTTCAAAAACTGCGAGATCGCTTCAAGGGCAAAGATGCCTCTGGCATTCTGCGGGGGACGATCTCACTGACCATGGGCGCCGGGTTCGCGAAGCTGATCGGAATTGCATCAATCGCGGTCCTTGCACGCATCTATAGCCCTGACGACTATGCAGTCCTGGCCATCTACAGCGCACTGGTAAACATCATCGTTCCGGTGATGACCCTCAGGTATGTCATTGCGGTGCCGCTCCCGAAGACGGATGCAGCAGCCGCCAACGTCATGGCGCTTTCCGCACTGCTTGTCGTAGCAATTTCCATGCTTGGCGGTGCGGCAATGTGGCTGCTTGGACCTGGACTGCTCGGGGCTTTGGAGATGGACGCCCTTACGCCGTGGCGCGGCCTTGTGATCGTCGGGGCTGTGGCTGTTGCCGTCTACGAAGGACTGACCATGTGGGCGACTCGAAAGCATGCCTTCTCGATTATTGCCCGCACCCAGGTTGTCCAGTCGCTAATGGGAGAGGGGCTGAAGATCGCACTGGGACTCGCAGGCCTCCGGCCATTTGGCCTGATGCTCGGGCAACTCGTTTCCCAGAGCGGGGGAATTTCGTCACTGGCGCTGACTCAGCGCAAGGAATATCGCCGACTGGCCAGGTTCGTGTCAGTGACACGAATGAAGAGGCTGGCAAAGCGGTACTGGTCGTTCCCAGCGTACAGGCTCCCCTCGCAGGTACTGCTGATTGGCTCAGCGCAGATGCCCGTGCTTCTTTCAGCCACCTTCTACGGAAAGGACGCGACAGGACAACTCGCCCTTGCGTTCACAGCGCTGGCTGTTCCTGCAACGCTTATGGCGGATAGCGTAGGCAAGGCATACTTTGCTGGGATCTCCAAACTGGGCCGCAGAAAGTCAAGGGAGATCCGGGCTCTCACATTCTCTGTGATTCGCACAGTGCTCCTGCTCGCTCTTGCACCGACAATTGCCCTGATGTTTGCGGGCGAATGGATCTTTACCCATGCATTCGGAAGCAAGTGGGCACTTGCTGGGCACTTCGCCTCATTCCTATCGATACTTATGATTGCGCAGTTCGTCAATCGCGCAACCGTTTCGTACCTGATGTCAGTATTCGACGGACAACGGGAAGTACTGTTCCTGAACATCCAAAGGGTTCTGCTGACGTTCGGCTGTTTCTGGATAGGCGACCAGGTCGGCGCGACCATCGACCAAGCACTCCTCGCGTATGCACTGTTGCTTTCCGCCCATTACACAGTCGGGGTGTGGCTTGCAATGCGCAAGCTGCGCCCGGGCGCCAACGAATAGCTACTGGACTTTCAGATGAATCTACGAGTTTTTGTTTCGAAGGTCCTTCGACGCAGCGGATTGAACGTATTGGTCAATCACGCATACGACCTTTATCGCTTCCAACGCTCCAGGAACTCACGTTCGGACGTTCGTCGAATGGACAAGGAGGCAGCAGCCATGCACCTTCTTCGCCTCACCCATTCGCTGGAGAAGGGAATGGCGCTTCCTTCGCCGACGCCGGGGTTTGGCAAAGCGAAGGCCAACAATATCCGGAACCAAGCGGCTTGGTACAAGGATCTCCATGGCGATGACGAAGTCTATCGACTCTGCATGGCGACCTTGGCTTCCCACCGAGCGTTCCAGCCCAACGGCGGGACGGGGACCAACGCTGGGGCCGGCGAGGATCAGCTCGACCCTGCTGCCCAGGCTCTCGCAGGCTACGTCGACGTGACGCGGGAAGAGTTTCTGTCCCGAGCGAACTTTGACTTTCGATCATTCGCACTGGAGAGATCGAGCGTGCGCAACTTCACCGGCGAGGCAATCAGCGAGTCCGATCTGATCGACTCGATACACATTGCAAGAAAGTCCCCGTCTGTCTGCAATAGAGCCTCTGCGCGCGCCTATTTCTCTAACGACAGGACAGTCATCGACCGAGCCCTCGCTCGTCAGAGCGGAAACAGAGGTTTCGGCGATCTCGCTGGCGCCCTGTTCATTGTGACCAGCGACATGCGAGCCTTCTACAAGTCCGGCGAGCGCAATCAAGGCTGGGTTGACGGCGGTCTTTTCGCCATGTCGCTCAACTACGCCCTGCACTCCAAAGGCTATGGGGTCTGCATGCTCAACTGGAGCATGGATGCACTGGATGATCACGCGCTTCGCTCAGAGTTCGGCATCCCGGCAGAGCATGCCGTTGTGATGATGATGGTCGCGGGCCACGTCCCGGACAGCTTCAGAGTAACGGTTTCGCCCCACCGTAGCACCGACGAATTCGCGATCCGCCTAAACTGACTTCTCACATTCAAGGACTATCAAATTGAACAGCGTAATCAAAGTTCGCAAATCTCAACTGTCGGGGCAGGTAACGCTCGCTGGAGCCAAGAATTCTGCGCTTCGCCTGCTTGCCGCTTCGCTGCTCACAGAGGGCGACGTCGTATTGCGCAACTACCCGTCCGAGCTGCTTGACGCACAAGTCCATGTTGACATGCTTTCCGCACTCGGCAAGTCGGTCGAGCTGATTGATGCCACAACCATTCGAATTTCCGAGAACAGGAAGCTCGAGTCGAGCTTGATCTGGGAAGGCAGGTCTATCCGCAACACCCTGCTGATCCTGGGCGCACTGACCGCGCGTCTTGGCGCAGGCAGCGTCCCGCTGCCGGGCGGCTGCAAGCTTGGTGAAAGAAAGTACGACCTTCACGTAATGCTTCTGGAGGCCTTGGGCGCGCGCATCTGGGAAGAAGGCGATCAGCTCTGCGCGGAGGCGCCGAACGGCCTTGTCGGCGCGGAGATCCACCTGCCGATGCGCTCAACCGGTGCCACTGAGAATGCCATTCTGGCCGCAAGCTTGGCAAAGGGTGTATCTCGGATCTGGAACCCGCATATCCGACCCGAGATTCTTGATCTGGTTTCGATGCTGAAGGGCATGGGAGCAAAGATTGTCGTGCATGGCCAAGAGCACATTGAGGTGATCGGCATGGACGCGCTTCACGCCGTCGATCATCGAGTGATTCCGGACAACATGGAAGCCATCACTTGGCTCGTGGCGGCTTCCATGACCGGTGGTGATATCGAGATCCGCGATTTCCCCTACGCAGATCTCGCAGTCGTCCTTGCTCACCTGAGAGAGGCAGGAGCCAAGCTCTATCAAGGCGAAGAGTCGCTGATCGTTCGTGGAGATCGCTGCTACCCGGTTGAAATCAGCACCGGACCGCATCCCGGAATCAATTCTGATGTGCAGCCGATTCTGGCAGCGTGGGCAGCGAAAGCCCGTGGCGAGTCCCGCATTATCGACCTCCGGTTCCCGGGACGATATGGCTACGCGGAAGAAATGGCGAAGATGGGCGTCAAGTACAGCGTAGATGGCGACATGCTGCGGTTGCACGGACAGGGCGGCAACCTCGTGGGCGCCAAGGTCCGCGCACTGGATCTTCGCGCGGGCGCTGCGCTGACGCTGTGCGGCTTGATTTCGGAGGGCGAGACGGAGATTTCAGACGCCTGGCAGATATCCCGAGGTTATGTCGGATTCGTCTCCAAGCTCCGTTCACTTGGCGCTGACGTCGAGGCGTAAGTAGCCGTACTCTCCCCGGTCAAATACCTAGAATCTGCAATGCGGCGGACTCAATGAGACATAGCGTGATCTTCCTGGTGTCATCTCTCAAAGGTGTCAATACTGGCATCGGTGGGCACTATCGCTCCATCAAGGAGATCTCCGACTTGCTTTCAAGCGAGCTGGACGTTGATGTCTTGACGTGGGGAGACGTTCCGTCGCCAGTATTTGACGGAGATCCACGATATCGCCACATCCACACATGCAGCCCATTTTCCCCAATTGGCATTCATGGACTTCGAAAGGCTGTCAGGCACATTATTGACGGCCGTTCGGAGCGTCGCGTCACTCTTGTGACCGTCGGATGGATGTTTAGCTGCATTTCAGCTCTTGCTGCAACCGGTCTCCAGGTGACACACGTCCACTTGAAACCGGGCGGTGACGCAGCCCGCCATCCGCGGCTGCTGGCAGGCATTTCAGTCGCAGTCTTTCACTTGAAAGACTACGACGTCTATCGACAACTCGAACCCAATCGGCATATGGCGCTGGTCCCTGGCCGGGTCACTCCGCCGGCGTTTGACCAAGAGTACTTGGGCAAGGCTACCGTACCCGATAGAGGGCCGGGGCGCGTCGCGATCGCTACCGTGATGAGAATCGCGTCGGATAAGCGTCGCCCCGCAATGATGCTTCACCGCGCCCTCTCCCATATGACCTCTCCGGCCATTGCGGAGCGGATCTCCTTTACGCACCTGGGAACGGTACAGGACGAAGCTCTGCTGCGTGACATCCAGTCGATCCAGATCCCATTTCCTCGCTACATGGTTTCGGATGCCGCCTCCACGGAATCTGGCCCGAAGTACTTGCACAGCCAGGATGTATTCGTCGGGATCGGCAGAGGCGTGATGGAAGCCATGTCTCTCGGAAAGCCATCATTTATCCCGGTCGATGGCCCGGATGGCATCCCCGCCATTTGCGCGGTGACGGGTGCAAACTGGAAGACCTTCCTCAGGGAGAATTTCACCCATCGAACAGCCTACAGCGAGCTTCTTGAGGCTGGAGAGATGATTCGCCTCGAGGAAGCAATTGGCAACAGTGCGATGCTTGAGAGGCTGGGCAAGGAGTGCCTGGTTGTCTATGAGGAGAATCTGTCGCCACGAGCATCACTGGACAGCTGGCTGGCATTCCTTGGCTCAGAACACCCTGCTGCAACGCGATTCGATACCGCACGCCGGCTCTCCTATCTGACGGGAATCGAGCTGAAGCGCCTTGCGCGGCGTCTTATCTCCGCAGTAAAGCAACCGTCACTGCGGAGCCAAGGGCAATGACCATGCAGGACGAATCCGTGCAGCGCGGCTTGAACACAGAGCAGTTGAAGAAGGTGATGGCAGTTTCTTCTCCGGGGGGCCATTGGGAGCAGCTGACCTCAATTCGAACCGCGTTCGAAGGGACTGACGTTCTTTACGTCACTACTTCCGAAGAACTGGCGAAGTCCCTGGGACATGTCGAGTACAGAGTTGTGAGCGACTGCAACCGGGATCAACCGTTGAAGCTCGTCCGATGTTTTATTGAGACGTTTCTTATCGTGTTGAAGACACGCCCCGACGTGGTCGTCACCACTGGTGCCGCTCCGGGACTCTTTGCTGTGGCGTCCGCGCGCATGCTGGGCGCGAAGACCATATGGATCGACAGTCTCGCAAACACGGAGCGCATGTCCATGAGCGGCAGGATCGCGGCTCGATTCGTGACCCTTACCGTTACCCAGTGGGAACACATCTCGCGACCGGACGGCCCTCGATATTTTGGAGAGATCCTTTGATCTTCTTGACCGTCGGGACACAGTTGCCGTTTGATCGACTCGTTCGCGCTGTTGACGAGATGGCACCCCTCCTGGGCCATCGGGTCTTCGCCCAGATTGGGGAGGGCGCCAAGTATGTGCCCAGGAACCTGGAATATCAGGCCACGCTGGATCCCACATCCTTCAGGCGAATGGCAGAAGGAGCGACGCTGCTGTTGTCGCACGCAGGCATCGGCTCAATACTCACCGCGAGAAAGTACAGAAAGCAGATTGTTCTTTTTCCCAGGTTGGCACGGCTGGGTGAGCATCGCAACGACCATCAGCTTGACACATGCAAACAGATGCAGTCTCTGGACGGCGTGCACGTTGCCCATGATGAGTCGTCGCTTGTGGCGCTGATGTCGGATAGTCGCTTGTACACTCCACCAAATGACTCATTTGAGAGCCCAGGAAAGAGAAATCTTGAATCCGCCCTGAGCTCATTCATACACACCGGCAAGATTCCGTCATGATCAAATATAGAAAAGACATCGACGGCCTTCGCGCATTTGCCGTGCTGCCCGTCGTCTTGTACCACGCCAATTTTTCTGGCCTCTCCGGTGGATTCGTCGGCGTCGACGTATTCTTTGTGATCAGCGGGTATCTCATTACCCAGATCCTGATCCAGGAGATGGAGGCCGGGACTTACAGTCTCGCCAACTTCTACGCACGCCGCATCAGGCGAATCCTGCCTGCTCTCATCGGCATGATCATCTTCGTGCTGGCAGCGTCACCCTTCTTCCTTCTGCCGAGCGAGTTCTCAAACCTCTGGAAGGAGGCCTTGGGAACGTTGTTCTTCGTTGCGAACATTGTTTACTGGCGTGATTCGGGATATTTCTCTCCCGACGCCGAAGCCAAGCCGCTGCTTCATATGTGGTCGCTGGGTATTGAAGAGCAGTTCTACATCTTCGCGCCCCTCGCCCTCTGGCTGGCTCTTCGCTACGGGCGACGGTATCTGCCGGCGCTCATTCTCGTTTCGCTCGCAGCCTCACTCGCAGCCTGCATCGTTGCCACGGAGCGCTTTGCAAGCGCCTCCTTTTATCTCCTGCCGACAAGAGCTTGGGAGCTTCTTGCCGGTTCCTTCCTCGCTTCACTGCGATTCCCTCGACCAGCCATTGGTGACATCACTGGTTTGCGCCAGGCGCTCTCCTGGCTCGGCCTTGTGCTGCTTCTTTCGGCCGTCTTCTTCTTTGACAAGAACATGGCGTTCCCGGGATACGCCGCCATCCTGCCTGTGGCCGGTACCTGCCTTCTGATTCGTTTCGCTGAAGGAACGACTGTGGGCAAGATCTTCTCCTGGGGACCGATAGTGTTCATCGGCCTCCTCTCATATTCGCTGTATCTCTGGCACTGGCCGCTGGTTGTGTTCTCGCGGGATGCCGGATTGCTCGAGTCAGTACCAGGCCGCCTCTTTGTCGTTGCACTTTCGATCCTGCTGGCCTGGGCGTCGTGGAGGTTCATCGAGAAGCCGACCAGGGACCGACACACCTTTGACAGTCGCAAGCTGACGGCCTTTTCGCTCATCAGCGTTTCCTTGGTCTGCGTAGTCTGCGCCGGTTATAGAATGACTGACGGCTGGCCATCCCGTGTGCCAGCAGACGTCGCCGCTTTTGATGCGGGCCGCTACGATATCAGTCCATCCCGAGAGAAGTGCCACGTCGATTCAGGGCTACGTTCCCCTCAGAGTTCCTGCGTACTAGGGGAAGGGGACAAGCCACACGTCGCAGTTTGGGGAGACAGTCACGGCGTGGAACTGGCCCAGGCTCTGAGTGAGCTGGCGCCCGGCGTACAAGCCATAACCTACTCGTCCTGCCCTCCCGAACGTGGCAATGTTGAGCGCTCGTATCGACCGCAGTGCGCTGCACATAACAGGCAGGTGCTCAGCTACATCCTTGGTCAGCCTGACATTCAGAGCGTTGTGCTTGTTGCCTACTACAAGGATGCAGGGCGAAGGATCAGCGAGATGACATCAGTCGCCCAGGAACTGCGGGACGCAGGCAAGCGCGTCGTTGTCGTCGGACCTACGCCTACACTCCCATCACAGGAGGATTTGCCCAGCTACTTGGCACGAGGCGGAACTGCAGTAGTGCCCGGCAAGCCAGAGCACGAGCGGTTCGCAGCTGCATTCAAAGGCATAGCCGATACCGTCATGCCCGAGGACATCTTCTGCTCGAGCGGCTCCTGCTCACTGGTGTATAACGGCACGCCTATACTCTTCGACGGGCATCACCCAAGCATGGTCGCATCTCGTGCGACCGCTGCCCGAGTGATCCAGTTCATCAGCCCGGCACCCGCTGCATCAAACTGAGCCCCAGATCAGATGGCACTGGCTCTACGCACTCCCAGCGAACTCCAATGAATACCGACACGCCGTACGAAACCCCCAGAAATTATGTCCAGGTATTCTCTTGGGGTGCCATTCTTTTCTTCATGGGCGCGCTCACTCACCTGATGGGATCGAGCGATGGCGACTCAGGACCGCTGGCGGCCCTGTATCAGCCGATTGCTGCGGTTTTCTACCTTGGCGCGATAGTCATCATTGCCGGAACGCCCAGATTCCGGCAGCAGACGTACTTCTACTTCAGAGAGAACCTCTGGATGACGGCCTCTTTGGTGATCGTGCTGTCGTCCACGGTATGGTCATTTGACCCCGCCGTTACGGCTCGCAAGTCTTTGGCCGTTGTTACCACGACCCTGACCGGCGTCCTTATCGGAATTGCATACGCGCGCAGCGATCTGTCCACGTTTCTAAGGCGGGTCTATCTGGTTTTCGTTTTCGCGTCCTTCCTTGTATCAGTACTCCTTCCGCAGTATGGGGTTCATCAAGACGGTGGCGAGCACCAGGGCAGATGGCGGGGCCTGATGGGCTTCAAGAACCAGATGGCGTGGGCGGCAGTACTGTTCCTGCTGGTCTGGATCGGTCGCTGGAAATGGTCGAGTCTGTTCCGTCCGACCCAGTTCGTCCCGTTTGCCATCGGCTTGGTGATGTTGGTCATGTGCGGCTCTGCGACGGGCCTTCTTCAGTTCGGATTCGGCGCAATCGTACTTTTCACCCTTAGATTCTATTTCAAGAAGAGATCGCTCCGTGTGCTCTTCGGCATGCTTGTCATGTTGGGTGTAGCTCTCCTCCTTGCCAGCTTCGACTACCTGCTTTCTGCATTTCTTGAGTCCTCGGGCCGTTCGGACACCCTGTCCGGCCGCACCGTCATCTGGGCAGAGCTTTGGCCTTACATTCTCCAGAAGCCTTGGCTTGGCTGGGGACAGTCAGCGTTCTGGAACGATCCGACCAAGTTCTTCGGCAACTACTTCTGGGTAGGTACCCGCAATCACTCTCACAACGCGTACATCGAGGTTCTTCTTGATCTTGGCGTTATAGGACTGTTCGCGCAGATGGCATTCGTTTTTGTATTGATGAGAAGTCTGTGGAAAGCCGGAAAGGCAGGGTTCGAGGAGGCCCCTGTACTTATGGCTGTCATGGCGAGCTTGTTGCTTACAGGTTTGGCCGGCGCCCTGTTCTTCAGGCCGAACACTGGTACATGGGTTCTGATCTGCATGATCAGTGCGTACTGCCACGCGCGCTTCGGCTTCCCATCGAGAAAGCGTTCCGGATCAAAGCTATCAAGCGCACGGTACGCGCGGGTGGCCACGCGATGAGCAGCGCTGATGAAAGAATCGATGTCCTTTGCTTGGCGAACAGCCACGGAATTGGCGGCGCACAGCTTAATGCTGGCCTGATCGCATCTGAACTCGCCAAGCTGGGACTGCGAACCAGTGTTGGATTTCTTTTCGAGCGAGAGATCGAGTCGACACATGGACATGATGATGTCTTCGTGATCGCGCCACGTGCACCTCGTGGCCCGATCAAGCTCGCCTCGTTCCTGCTTTCAGCACGCCGTGAAATTGCGCGTCGGAAGCCGCGGTTCATTATTGGATTCCAGCCTGCCAGCAACGTAATAGCGGCCGCGACTGCAAAACTCATTCCGGGGTGCCACGTCGTCGCCACGCAGCGTAACCCTTCTGCATTTCAGTCTCGGCCAGGGCGCATATTCGATCTGATAGCCGGTGCCTGTGGCCTCTATAGAGCCAACATCGCGGTAAGCGAGACGGTTGCCGGTAGCTTCGATTCGTACCCGCAGAGCTATCGCCGCCGGATGACCGTAGTACACAACGCCACCCCGTCGCTTGCGGCTTCGCTCGATGGCAAGGCAGCGAGCCGCGCGATCCTTGGTATTGAGCCTCATGCAAGGGTGATTGGTTGCGTCGGCCGCCTGCACCCTCAGAAGAATTTCATCCAAGCGATCCGCGCCCACGCTCAACTGCAGGATGATTCCCAGCTGTATCTAGCTGGGACAGGCCCCGAGGAGGGCAGCTTGCGTGAAGAGGCTGCTTCGCTCGGGACTACGGAGCGAGTACATTTTCTTGGAAGCCTATCGGGCGAGAATCTGACTCGTTTCTATCGTTCGCTGGACATCATGTTGTTTACCTCGCGGTATGAGGGATTTGGAAGGGTGCTGGTAGAAGCGATGTCGGAAGGAGTGCCCGTGGTATCGAGCGATATTCCAATCGCCCGAGAGGTTGGCGGAGACGCGGTTATTTTCTGTGGAGATGATCTCCAAGAGTGGAAGCAGCGGATCATTCAAGTCATTGATTCACCCGAGCTTAGAGTGCGCCTTGCCAGTGCGGGAAGGACTCGCGCCGCGTTCTTCAGTACCGAATCGATGGTCAATGGATATCTTCAGACGTTGAAACAGCCCTGAAGAACAGCCGGCAAGCGACGCCGCCTTACCCCTAGCTTCTGGTCGGGCGCGCGCGGCGCTTCACAAGCCGCGCTTTTCCGCTACACTATCCGGCCTGCGCGCCCGTAGCTCAGCCGGATAGAGTAGTGGCTTCCGAAGCCATTGGTCGGGGGTTCGAATCCCTCCGGGCGCGCCATCTTCCCCTGCTCCCGTCTGCCTTTGCAGGCCCGGCCTCCCAGCAGGACACCCCCCAGCAACACCCCGGCTCCCAGAGCAGCCCCACCGCCCAGCGCTTCAGCCGGCGGCGCAGCGCCATGGCCGGTCTTCAGCGCGAGCCTCCGCGCGCGCGCCCCAGTCACCCAAGCCCGTGCAGCGCCCGCAGCTCAGGGTCCTTCTCGATCTCGTACATGTTGAACAACTGCGTCGCATCCCGCGACCAGCCCCCTTCCAGCCAGCGCCACGTCGCCGCATCCACCCGCGGCAGCTTCCGTTCCAGGTAGTAGACCCGGCTGCCATCACCCGAGAAGCACCCGTCCAGCAGCTGCCAGCGCGCGCGAGCCACCCCGGGCAGCGGCTTCCCGTCGCAGTAGACGTTGCTGTCATCAACGGCGTACAGCGGATCCTCTGCCACACCCTGCAGCAAGTCGCCACGCAGGCAGTGCTTCATCCGCCGGCCGCAGTACCAGCCGCCCCGGTCATCGGCCCCGTAGCCGCCACCGAGATCGCGGAACGTCGTGCAGTCCGCCCCGGCCAGCGCCTTCAGCGAGGTCTCGTACTCGAAGTAGACGGCATGGTCGTCCAGCCAGTATTCGCCACACTGGCGAAAGCTGTCGCGGTCGATGGAAGTCTGTCGGGTCCACGCGTGATAGACCGCGTGCGCATCGCGCCCGATGAAGAAGTGCGCTGGAATGAACTCGAAGCTCGCTGCATCGGCCTTGCGCAGCAGCCGGCCCTGGTGGAACACCCGGCCCTCGTGGATGCGCCAGAATTCGATGCGAAACGGACCGAGGAAACGCTGGTCCGGCTGGTCGCTGATTTTCTGCCATGGCATGGTGTGAGACTCTGCCGGTGGTGGGAACCATAGTGTAGTGGGGCGGCTGCAGGAGCAGTCGAGCAAGCTCGACTCTACCGGGTGCGCGCTGGCAGCCGAGCGTGGGCTCGGCTCTACACCGGATCAGACAGCGACGCCGGGCATGGCCCGGCGCTACCGTGGGGGCAGAGATCAGTACTTGCCGTCGAAGGCGAAGATCGGCTTGCGCTGCTTCCATGCGCCGGCGGTGAAATCCGGGAATTCCAGCGTCTGGAAGCCGTTGGCGATCGACTGCTCGGACAGCGGCGTGATCGCGCTCCAGGTCACCGCGTCATAGATGTCGAT
>Ga0213828_1001945_pt1 | contig 15909 bp, 10 predicted proteins | sample MC6MC0897MG_FD_180664 | JGI IMG/M metagenome (GOLD analysis project Ga0213828, IMG submission 180664) | Enriched soil aggregate microbial communities from Iowa State University, Ames, United States - MC6-MC0897-MG | ecosystem: Environmental > Terrestrial > Soil > Unclassified | place: USA: Iowa... | reverse complement strand
GCCCACGGTGGAGGGAAATTCACCTGTTGGAGCAGAAACCTTTATTTATGGTATAAATGAGGATATATATGGAAAGACTATAGAAGTACAGCTTTTGCATTTTGTCCGTCCTGAACGGAAATTTGAAGGGCTGGAACAATTAAAGGCTCAGATCGGGAAGGATAGAGAATACGGGATGCGGTATTTAAAAGACCTTTCAGATCAGCAAATCACTCATTTGTAAAGGAAAGGCCATAACTTGCGAAGGAAAGTGCATATGACTGACAAAGCATGGAAGGTACTAGGCTTTGCTATAGCATGCGGCAGTGCCGTATGGATAGGAACAGCAGATGTACAGGCCGCAAAATCAGAGCCTTCCGTCAAGACCGGTTCGCCAGTAGCAGGCATTTCGGTCTACATGGATCAATATCAGGAATCCGTGAAACAGGAAGGATCGGAAACGTCGGCCGGTCTTACGCAGGAAAAAATGAGGTATGGAACCTTCAACTCAATCTTTCAGAATCTCGGAGTGAGTGTGGTGGAGGATTCCTTGAACATCAGAAAAGAACCAAAGAATGATGCGGAAATCGTGGGGAAATTGAGAAACCATGCCGGCAGCAGTGTGCTGTCAGAAGAAAATGGCTGGTATAAAATAAAGTCAGGGCAGGTAACCGGTTATGTATACGGAAAATATCTGACAACCGGACAGGATGCCAGAGCAATTGCCTACTATAACATGAAGCTGATGCTCCGGGTAGATACCGAAACCCTTCGGGTCCGCAGCAAACCGAATACGGATTCTGAAGTACTAGGCAAGATTTACGAGGGTGAAACATATCCTTTTATCTCCAACAACGGAGGATGGGCAAAGATCCAATATAATGGTCAGACAGCCTATGCCTATGTACCAGAAAATGCCACAGTCGCATTTACGATACCTGAAGCAGAACGATGCAGTGATATTCGCAGTCAGGTTGTAAACTATGCGGTTGGGTTTGTGGGGAACCCATACCAATGGGGCGGCACCAATCCCAATACAGGGGCGGACTGTTCCGGTTTTATCCAGTATGTAATGGAGCATGCAGCAGGAGTTCATTTAGACCGTACCTCCAGGCAGCAGGCCGAAGAGGGAGAAGTCATAATGGCTTCCAGCATGGAGCCTGGCGACTTGCTGTTCTATGCTAGCGGAAGGCAGATCGACCATGTAGCCATGTATATTGGAAAGGGAAAGATTGTCCATGCGGCAAACCGCAGGAGCGGAATCAAAATCTCCACCTGGAATTACAGAAAGCCAGTGACCATACGGCGGGTGATTCCATGACAATGAAAAGCAAAAAACAAATTCAAAGGTTGCAGATTGGCGCCCCGTAGGAAAGGGGCCTCCTGTCTGCAACCTTTGCATTTAATTTTTCTTTTTTCCAAGGTAAGCTGCTTTTACTGATTCATCAGCCAACAGCTTTTTCCCGGACCCTGTTAAGGTGATCCGGCCGGTTTCCAGAACATAGCCGATATCAGCCGTATGAAGTGCCATATTGGCGTTCTGTTCGATGAGAAGCACGGTAACACCTTTTTTATTGATCTCCCGGATAATGGAGAAGATATCTTTTACAATCAGCGGAGCAAGACCAAGGGAAGGTTCATCCATCATGAGGATCTTTGGCTGGCTCATAAGAGCCCTGGCAACTGCTAACATCTGCTGTTCGCCTCCTGAAAGGGTACCGGCAAGCTGCCAGCTCCTTTCTTTTAACCGGGGAAATAAATCATAAACCCAATCGATATCACCTTTAAGATCGTCATTTCTTAAATAGGCCCCGATCTTGATATTTTCAATAACGGTCATATCCGGAAACACATGGCGCCCTTCCGGTACCAGAGCAATTCCCTTAGATATGATATCCGGTGTATCCTTGCCGATCAATTCTTCCCCATCCAGGGTAATGCTGCTTCCGGCTGATGGCTTTACAAGACCGACAATAGATTTTAAGGTCGTGCTTTTTCCGGCGCCATTGGCACCGATCAGGGTCACAATGCTCTTATCCGGCACTTCAAAGGAAATTCCTTTAACGGCTTCAATTCCGCCGTAATTCACTCGTAAGTTATCAATCTTCAGCATCGTCGCTCACCCCCAGATATGCTTCTATTACCCGTTCATTATTCTGGATCTCATCCGGCGTACCGTGTGCAATCAGTTTGCCGAAATCCAGTACATAGATGCGGTCGGAAATCTGCATGACCAGATCCATATGGTGTTCGATCATGAATACGGTAAGATGGTAAGAATCCCGAATCTGCTTGATAAAATCCGTTAATTCCTGGGTTTCCTGAGGATTCATACCTGCAGCCGGTTCGTCAAGCAGCAGAAATTTTGGTTCCGTAGCAAGGGCTCTTGCAATTTCTAAGCGCCTTTGCAAGCCGTAGGGGAGGGAGGTGGCGATTTCATCCTTTAAATGAAGCAGGTTCTGTTCCTCTAAAAGTGCAATGGTTTCCGCCCGCATCCGTTCCTCTTCCTTGCGGTTTAAACGGAGGGTTGCGGAAAAAACATTCTGTTTTGCCCGCATGTGCTTTGCAATGAGTACGTTGTCAAATACGGACAGCTGCCCGAAAAGGCGGATGTTCTGAAAGGTACGGGCAATGCCCTTTTTTGTGATCACATCCGGCGTGCTGCTGATTACCGGAATGGGTCTTGGTGATACTTCCCCCAGATACGTTTTTTTCATTTTTCCCTTTGGAGTATTGGAAAGAATGGTTTCCCCCATAAAATCCACCTGTCCGAAGGTAGGCTCATAAATTCCGGTAACGCAGTTAAATGCGGTTGTCTTTCCTGCGCCGTTAGGGCCGATTAAGGCCACAATCTCTCCCTGGTTTACATCAAGGGTCAGACCGTTTACAGCCACAACACCTCCGAACTGCATGGTAATGTCCTGCATGTGAAGCACGTTAATTGGAGTTTTTGCTGTGTTTAACATTATGCGTTATCTCCTTTCTTACTGTCGTCCATGCTTTCTGGACATAAAGGGATACCCGCAGGGTGCTTCTGTGCTTTGCTTTTTCTCTTTATCCTGGATGGAATACTTCGGATAAGCCGTCCAAGCCCCTCCCACGAAAATTCGTTGCTGCCCATGATTCCGCGGCGGTAGAAGAGCACCACCATCATTAATAAAATAGAAAAGATGACCATACGGAAACCGGAGCGAAACAGAGGTACTTCGAATCCGCCGATAACCAGAGGATTATCAAAGAAACGAAGCCATTCCCTGCCGGCGGTGACCAGGAAGGAACCGATGACGCTTCCTGTTATGCTTCCGATTCCTCCAAGAACTACAATCAGCAGGATATCGTAAGTTAAGTTGATGGAAAAGGTCTTAGAGTCAATGGAACGCATGAATATGGCCAGAAGTCCTCCGCCTACGCCTGTGAAAAAGGAAGAGATGATAAAGGCCAGCTCCTTATAACGGAATAAGTTAAGTCCCATGGCCTGAGCGGCCACTTCATCTTCACGGAGGGCCTTAAATGCACGCCCGTAAGAGGAATTAATGAGAAGGACCATTAATAGGATGCAAAGGGCCGGGAGCCCAAAGGCTATAAACAGGTTGGGAAATCCGGGAATACTTTTTAATCCATAAGAACCATTGGTGATTCTGTCTAACTGGGGAGCAGCTATGACAGCCCGGATGATTTCGGAAAAGCCCAGGGTTGCAATGGCCAGATAGTCACTTTTTAACCGGAGAACCGGAATGCCGATAAGGGCGGCCAGGGCTGCGGCCAGGATCCCTGCGATAATCAGGGCCAGCCAGTAAGGGCAATGTAAGTTTGCGATAGCAGGAGAGATGCCGTTAACGTAGTAAACGCTGGCTCTGCTATCAACTGGTATGGTAAGTATGGCTACGGTATAGGCACCGATTGCCATGAAACCGGCCTGGCCTAAGGAGAATAATCCCGTAAAACCGGTAAGCAGGTTCATGGAAACGGCGACCACTGCGTAGATTGCACTTCGTTCCAGAATTGAGATCTGATAGCTGTACTGGGAACTGTTAGCCTGTAAGAAAGCCAGCAGGGCGATGATGACCAGAAGAGCGGCCAGGGTATAAAGTTTGTTTTTGGAAACTGCATTTTTCTTCATAGGGGGCACCTCACACTTTATCGGTCGTCTTCTCGCCGAACAGTCCCGTAGGCTTGATCAGGAGAATGATGATTAACAGAACAAAGGTAAATGCGTCGCTGAAGGTGGAATATCCCATAGCTACCAGGGCGGTTTCGCCAAGGCCCAGGATAAAGCCTCCGATTACGGCGCCTGGAATGCTGCCGATCCCGCCGAATACTGCGGCAACAAAGCATTTTAAGCCAGGCAGGGAGCCGGAGAACGGGAATACGGTCATACGGTCCGTAAAATAAAGCACGGAGCCGACGGCGGCTAAAAGGGAGCCAATGGCAAAGGTAAAGGTGATGATGCGGTTGATTTTAATTCCCATAAGGGCAGCAGTATCATAATCCTTTGCGACCGCGCGCATGGCCATGCCGATTTTCGTCTTATTGATCAGGATGATAAGCCCATAAACAATGATAAGGGTCAGGACCGGCGTTAAGAATGTGACAAAGGATGCAGAAAGACCGCCGATCTGGTAGATCTTCTTTAGAAACGGAATTTCCGGATATCCCTTTGGCAGAGCTGTGAACAGATAGGTAGCCAGATTCTGCAAAAGGTAGGAGACACCGATGGCAGAAATCATGACGGACATTCTGGGAGCGGTGCGTAAGGGGCGGTAAGCTACCCGTTCGATGGATACGCCTAATAATACGGTGACCAGTAAAACAACTGGAATGGAAATGTACCATGGAAAGCTTGCCATGGCAAATATCATGAAATAACCGGCCATCATAAAAATGTCGCCGTGGGCGAAGTTGATGAGCCGCAGGATACCGTAAACCAGGGTATAGCCGATGGCAATCAGCGCATAGGCGCCGCCTAGGGAGATACCGGTCAGGCACTGCTGTAAAAAGGTTGTAAGACTCATGTGGCGAGATGCCTCCTATCTGTTGAGTATGTAATGAAATATGCGCAAATGGAACGAGTGGGGAAGGAAATACGTCCCCACTCATCTGGTAATGACTGCGTTGCCACGGTATCTAAAATTATTTAACTGTAGTTGTCGTTAAGAATTTAAACTTGCCGTTTTCAATGGTCTTAATGAACGCCATGTCTTTCTTGGCATCCCCATTTTCATCAAAGGAAATGCTTCCGGTAACGCCGTCAATGGATACGCCCTTTAGTGCATCACGAATGGCGGAGCCGTCTGCGGAGCCAGCGGTTTCAATGGCCTTTATTGCGCAGAGGTAAGAATCATAGCCGAGTGCAGATACAGCTGGGATGATTTCGTCCTGCTTATTTTCCTTTAAGTAAGCTTTAAAACCGGAGATGAAGGAAGCTGCTTCCTCATTGGCTGGTTCCGCTTCGTCAAAGAAGGTAGAAAGAACAACGCCTTCTGCGGAAGTACCAGCGTTTTCGATGATGGTGGAATTCTCCCAGGTATCACCGGCAGCGATGGTAGCTGTAATTCCAAGTTCACGGGCCTGCTTGATAATAAGAGGAGCCGTAGTAATGGAAGATGGTGCAAAGATGATGTCAGGGTTCTGGGCCTTAATGTTTGTAAGGATTGCCTTAAAGTCGGTCTGATTGGTCTGGAACTGTTCTTCGCTGACAATATTGCCGCCTAAGCCTAAGAATGCTGTTTTGAAGAAGGAACCAAGGCCGGAGGAATAATCGTCTCCTAACTGGGTGATGACGGCAGCTGTCTTTGCCCCGTTGTCATTGGCATAATTGGCCATAACCGTACCCTGGAACGGATCAAGGAAACATACCCGGAAATAGAAATCATTTCCCTGGGTTACCTGAGGGTTGGTACAGGAGGCGCCTATGGCAGGAATTTTGGCATCTGCAAATATCTGTCCTGCGGCAATGGAAACACCGGAACCATAGCTTCCCAGCACAACGGAAACCTTTTCGCTTACAAGCTTCTGTGCAGCGTTGACTGCTTCCGTTTTATCGGATTTGTTATCCACTTCCACCAGTTCCACCTTGTACTCCTCTCCACCGATTTTAACAGTAGGATGAGTCTTGTTTGCGTAGCGCATTCCCATGAGTTCCTGTAACCCGCCCCCTCCATTCTCTCCGGTAGTAGGTTCGAACGCGCCGATCTTAATGACCTTTGCGCCGCCGGAGGCAGAAGATGAGGAACCAGTGCTGCAGCCGGCAACCATGCTGGCGCTCAAACATGCTGCAAGAGTGATTGCAAATACTTTTTTCAATTTCATAAATCATATCCTCCTTTATGTGTATCTCATACAAACACAACTGTCTCTCGTGCAGATACACGTTGCATTATATTATATACAGAAGATTGAAAAAGTGCAAGAAAAAAATGAAAGAAAATAATAATTTAAAGAAAAATATTTTTTTAACAATAAAACAAGGAGTCCGGACCCTTTGATAAGAGTCCGGACTCCCTGCTTTCATTTAAAATCTGATTGTTTAACGGTTTTCAATGGCTGCGCGGATGAAATCACGGAACAGCGGATGAGGTCTGTTAGGCCGTGATTTAAACTCGGGATGTGCCTGGGTGGCGATGAACCAGGGGTGAGATGGAATTTCCACCATTTCCACGATCCGTCCATCCGGGGAGATACCGGAAAGCTTCATCCCTGCTTTTTCCAGATCTTCACGGTATTCATTGTTAACCTCATAGCGGTGTCTATGACGTTCATGGATCAGTGTTTCCCCGTATACCTCATAGGCCTTGGAGGATTTGTCCAGCGCACAGGGATAGGAGCCGAGTCTTAAAGTTCCTCCGATGTCTTCGATGCCGTTCTGGTCCGGCATTAAGTGGATGACCGGGTGAGTGGTTTCTTCATCAAGCTCTGAGGTATGGGCATCGCCAAAGCCTGCCACATGGCGTGCAAACTCCACGATGGCCATCTGCATGCCTAGGCAGAGGCCAAGGAATGGGATGTTGTTTTCCCGGGCATAACGGATGGATGAAATCTTTCCTTCTATGCCGCGGCTGCCAAATCCGCCGGGGACTAAAATCCCGCTTACATCGCTGAAAAAACTGGCCGCATTATCATCGGTTACAAGTTCTGAATCAACCCATTTAATATGAACCTTGGCCCGGTGGAAAACACCGCCGTGTTTTAATGCCTCCACTACGGAAATATAGGCGTCGTGAAGCTGGATATACTTTCCTACCAGAGCGACCGTCACTTCCTTTTCCGGATGCTTCCAGTTATCGATCATGAAGGACCAGTCCGTTAAGTCTGGTTTGGGGCATGGCAGGTTTAAACTTTCACATGCGACTTCAGCTAAATGCTCTTCCTCCATGGCAAGAGGAAGTTCATACAATACTTCCACATCCAGGTTTTGAAGTACATGGGTCTTGGGAACGTTACAGAATTGTGCGATTTTGCTTCGGATTCCGTCATCAAGGGGCAGTTCGGAACGGCATACGATGATGTCGGGCTGGATACCCATTCCCTGTAAGTCTTTTACGCTGGACTGGGTTGGTTTGGTTTTCAGTTCGCCGGAAACCTTTAGATATGGAACCAGGGTCACGTGGATGAGAATAACATTTTCGTGGCCTGCTTCGTGTTGGAATTGACGGATCGCTTCTAGGAATGGCTGGCTTTCGATGTCGCCTACCGTTCCGCCTACTTCTATGATGGCGATCTCTGTTTCAGAGGAGTTGCTGTTACTGCAGTGAAAGCGGCTTTTGATTTCGTCGGTAATGTGAGGGATAACCTGTACGGTGCCTCCCCCGAAGTCCCCGCGCCGTTCACGGGTCAGTACGGTCCAGTAGACCTTACCGGTGGTAACGTTGGAATTTTGAGTCAGATTTTCGTCGATAAATCGTTCGTAATGGCCAAGGTCAAGATCGGTTTCAGCACCGTCCTCGGTTACGAAAACCTCACCATGCTGCACTGGATTCATGGTGCCCGGATCAATGTTGATGTACGGATCAAATTTCTGCATGGTGACCTTATAGCCTCTGGCCTTAAGCAGACGTCCAAGAGATGCTGCGGTAATACCTTTGCCAAGCCCGGACACAACTCCTCCGGTGACAAATACGTACTTCACTGACATAACAGTGTAACCTCCTTTTGTAATGGTATGGAATATTTTTAAAAAAGAAATTATACAGCTATTTAAAAAAAAAATCCAGTACCATATGAAAAAACTAAGAATATTAAGTGTAAAATTTTATAAAAAAGCTTTCATATGTTAAAAATACATGGTTGTTAAATAAAACCAGCCCAGGTGTTTATAAGGATTTAATAATTCTTTTCTTGATTTATGGAGAGACTGACACTATAATGATAGAGGTATAAAGTGGGTAGAAACTATCCGGATTGGAGAATTCACACAGATGGATAACAAGAATCAAAATAATAATAATAAGATGCCGAAGAATACCCAGGCTATCGCCATATGGGTCATCGCGTTTCTTATTGCGGTAGCAGCGATCTCTTATCTGCACGGCGCGATTACGACGAGGACCAATAAAGAACTGAGTTACGATATCTTTATGAATATGGTAGACGAAAAACAGGTGGAGTCGGTTAATGTAGAAGATACGAAGATTACCATAAACCCAAAGAAGACCTGGGAAGGATATAAACCTGGCGTTACCTATTATACGGTAAGGATGGACAACGATTTAAATCTGGCGGAGCGCCTTCGCACTGCCGGAGTGGAAACCTTGCGGACCCGCCGTGACGGTAACTTTTTCATTCAGACCATTGTCAGTTATCTGCTTTTGTTTGCAGCCATGGGATTCCTTTTGAACTTCATGATGCGCAGGGTCGGCGGAGGCGGCGGACTTATGGGCGTTGGAAAAAGCAATGCCAAGGTTTACGTACAAAAGGAAACAGGTATCACCTTTAAAGATGTGGCGGGGGAAGATGAGGCGAAAGAATCCTTGACTGAAATCGTGGATTTCCTCCATAATCCGGGAAAATATACAAAGATCGGTGCAAAGCTTCCTAAAGGAGCACTTCTCGTAGGACCTCCCGGAACGGGAAAAACCTTGCTTGCCAAGGCGGTTGCAGGAGAGGCCCATGTTCCTTTTTATTCTCTGTCCGGTTCTGATTTTGTAGAGATGTTCGTAGGTGTGGGAGCTTCCCGTGTCCGGGATTTATTTAAGCAGGCCCAGGAATCCGCTCCCTGTATCATTTTTATTGACGAGGTAGATGCCATCGGAAAGAGTCGTGATTCCAGATTCGGCGGAGGAAACGATGAGAGAGAGCAGACCTTAAACCAGCTGCTTTCTGAGATGGATGGGTTTGATTCCTCTAAGGGACTTTTAGTTCTGGCAGCTACCAACCGACCTGAAATCCTGGATCCAGCTCTTCTCCGTCCGGGTCGTTTTGACCGCCGGATCATCGTAGATAAGCCGGATTTAAAAGGTCGTGTGGATATCTTAAAGGTTCATGCCCGGGATGTGCTTCTTGATGAAACCGTTGATTTAGATGCCATTGCTCTGGCAACTTCAGGAGCCGTTGGTTCTGATCTTGCCAACATGATCAATGAGTCCGCTATCCTGGCGGTGAAAAACGGCCGTCATGCGGTAGCGCAGAAGGACTTATTTGAAGCTGTGGAAGTGGTATTGGTAGGGAAAGAGAAAAAGGACCGTGTCCTTAACAAAGAGGAGCGGCGCATTGTTTCTTATCACGAGGTGGGACACGCCCTGGTCAGCGCCCTTCAAAAGGATTCTGAACCTGTACAGAAGATCACCATTGTACCAAGGACCATGGGTGCTTTGGGATACGTAATGCATGTGCCGGAAGAAGAAAAATTCTTAAACTCCAGAAAAGAGCTTCATGCCATGCTGGTAGGCTATCTGGCCGGCCGTGCGGCAGAGGAAATCGTATTTGACACCGTAACAACAGGTGCGGCGAATGATATTGAGCAGGCTACCAAGGTAGCGCGGGCTATGATCACCCAGTACGGTATGTCGGAGAAATTCGGCCTTATGGGTCTGGCAGCCAGGGAAGACCAGTACTTAAGCGGACGTACGGTAATGAACTGTGCGGAAGCCACTGCTTCCCAGGTAGATGATGAAGTCATGAGAATGCTGAAAGAAGCATATGAAGAAGCCAAAACCCTTCTCTCAGAAAACCGGGATGTGATGGATAAGATCGCAGAATTCTTAATTGAGAGAGAGACCATTACCGGTAAGGAATTTATGAAGATATTCCGGGAAGCAAAGGGAATTCCGGAGCCGAAGGAAGAAAATAAGGATACTGAAAATGGGGAAGTGTCTAAAGATGTGGAAGACGAGCTTTCCGATTGGACTGATGAAAAGAAGGAAATAAAAGAAACTGTTATTGATGTTGGAAATGTGAAAGATTAATGATTAAGAATCATCAGGCAGCTGATGCATGGAAAGAGCCGTGCACCAGCTGCTTTTTTCGACCTTTCTATAATTTTATTGTAAGAAATAGGGATTTTTGCTATAATAGAAAGAATGAGGCCTTGGATTAAAAGAAAAACCAGTGAAAACGAAGATCAATCGGCTGTCAAAATGGAGATAGCCGTTTCTTTTTGTCTGCTTTTATAAGATAAGCCCGATAATTCATGGTTTTAGTCATAGGAAGCAGAAAAAACAGGAGATGAGATAGAAACAAATGATATTAATGAATGAGATACCGGACCGGTTCTGGGGATTGTTCCGTTCCATTAACCGTTCCACCTACATAGAAGCTTTGTTAAAAATCAATGAAGAATATGAATACAGCAACTACTTTTTAAGCCGTGAAGTCTGTATTCAGGTTTTAGAAGAATATTTTACGGCTAAACGGCTGGTCATCTGGCAGGATGAGCTGGAAGATGAGGCGGATGCCTTAGAACCGACCGCAGTCAGGGTATTAAACTGGCTGTTAAGGGCAGGCTGGCTCCGGAAGGTGGATGACTACGCCTCTATGACGGTCAATATCGTAATTCCAGATTATGCTGCCGTCATGATTGAGGCGTTTTTTAAGCTTACAAGCGATGAAGAGGATGAGACCCAGATTTATATCCAGAACGTTTATGCAATCCTCTTCTCTTTAAAAAATGATCCTAGGGCAGGTGTAAGCCTTTTGAATACGGCTTACATCAATACAAAGAGGCTCAATAAGACGTTGCAGGACATGCTTCACAACATGGACAAATTCTTTGCAAGCCTTTTGGAGAAGAAAGCATATGGGGATCTTTTGAAAGAACATCTGGAAGGATATGTGGATGAAATCGTAAAAAAGAAGTACCATATGTTGAAAACTTCAGATAATTTCTATCTTTACAAAAACGATATTAAGCGGTGGATCAGCTCCATGCGGGAAGATACAGAATGGCTGGAGCAGATGAGCCACCGCAGCGGACAAAAAGTGACGGCAGCGGATATTGTGGAAAAGCTGGACCAGATTGAAAGAGGATTTGACGATATCGAACACCGCATTGCCAATATGGACAAGGAGCATTCCCGGTATATCCGCGCTACGGTTACAAGACTTAACTATCTGTTAAATCAGGAAGACAACATGAAGGGGCTTGTTATCAGGCTTTTAAATCATTTGTCTGAAGCAGAGGATCCGGATGAGGCCATAAAGGATGTGGGAGGCCTTATGAATTTATCCCAGGTATCCATTCTCTCTGAAAAATCCCTTTATAAAAAGAGAAGGGCCAGGACATGTTTTAAAGAGAATTTGATGCCGGAGGAAGAGTCTGCAGAGCTTACCATGGAGGAGATCCTGAATTTAAACCGCTTAAAAAGCCGCTACAGCCGGAAGGAGATCGAAAGCTATATCGAAGCTCATCTGGAAAATGGCCGTATGGAGGTAAAGGAAGATACGGTTAATTCTCCTGAGGAGTTTGAAAAGCTGATCCTGGCCTATGATTACTCTACCAGAAGGAAAAGCATGTATCAGGTGGAGGAGCAGGAGACGGAGCTCATTGACAACGGCAGATACCGATATCCCAAGCTGGTATTTGTAAGGAGGAAAGAATCATGACCTATGAAGAAAGTGCTGGCCTCATCAGCCAGATTCCATATTTTGACGCTTTGGGACAGGGAGAAAAGGAAGAGGTAAGAGCAGGTTTGAGACTTCTTCTTCAGCAGACCTTTGTTCTGGAGCATAAGTACGACAAGCGTACCAACCGGTTTGCATATAACCCGGAATTTAAAATCTGCAACAAACATCTGGAATTTATCCGGGCCTATCTGGCAGTCAGCGGAGTGTCTGTTCTGGAAAACAGCCAGCTGGGTATTATTTATATCCAGGGAGAGAGCACGGTGGGAGATAAGCTTCCCAAACTGGCCACCCTTTATCTGCTGATCTTAAAACTGATCTACGATGAGCAGATGGCGGCAGTTTCTACCAGCGTCAACATCTACACCACATTAAGCGAGATCCATGAAAAGCTGGGAAATTACCGTTTATTTAAGAAACAGCCCTCACCGACGGAAATCCGCCGGGCAATTACATTGTTAAAAAAGTATCAGATTCTGGAGCCCCTTGATATTTTAGAGGACTTAGATGGGGACAGCCGCATGATCATCTATCCCTGTATCAATGTGGTATTGTTCGGAGATGACGTGCGGGCCCTGTTAGAAGCACTTGGAGAAGGAGACGAAGACGATGACGAACCAGAAATTTGAAGCCCTGTCCCGGATACTCCTTAATAACTGGCATTACATCAGCCGGAAGACCTTATCCTTTAACCAGGAGATCAACTTCTTTACCGGACATTCCGGCAGCGGAAAGTCTACGGTCATTGATGCCATGCAGATTCTCCTTTACGCCAACACCGATGGCCGGGGATTCTTTAATAAGGCAGCAGCTGATGATTCCGACCGGAGTCTGATCGAATATTTGCGGGGGATGGTGAATATCGGTGAAAACAATGAATTTGCCTATTTGCGGAACCAGAATTTCTCCACCACCATTGTGCTGGAACTGAAACGGACGTATACGGGAGAATGCCAGTGCGTCGGAATTGTTTTTGACGTGGAAACGACCACCAATGAGATATCCAGAAAGTTCTTCTGGCATAAAGGTCCCCTTTGGGAAAACGGTTACCGTACCGGTACCAGGACCATGACTATTCAGGAAGTAACTGCTTATTTGCAGACCTTATACCCCAAAGAAGATTATTTTGCAACCTCCCACAACGAGCGGTTCCGCAGGCAGTTGTATGATGTATACTTAGGCGGTCTTGATTCGGAAAAATTCCCCCTTTTGTTTAAACGTGCGATTCCCTTCCGCATGAACATCAAGCTGGAGGATTTTGTAAAGGAATACATCTGCATGGAGCAGGACATCCACATTGAGGACATGCAGGAAAGTGTCATGCAGTACGGGCGGATGCGAAAGAAGATTGAAGACACAGTTGTTGAGATCGGTTATTTAAATGGAATGAGGGAAAAATTCTCAGCAGTTCGTGAAAAAGAAGAGGAGATTAGTAAAAATACATATTTCTTCCGCAAGATGGAAATTCTGGATTATCAGGCAAGGATCCAGGCATTAACGGATAAGTCCAGGCTTGCCAGAGAGGATTTAGACCGTCAGGAAAATCAGCGGACAGCCTTAGAAGGACAGATGGAAGATTTGACCAGACAGGGAAATGAACTGCTTGGAAGGATTTCTTCCACCGGTTATGAGGATCTTAAGAATCAGCTGGACTCTGCAAAGGAATTATCAAATCATTTAAATAAAAGCTTTACCAAATGGTCTCAGACAGGAGAACGGCTGAAGGAATGGATAGAGGAAGAGGCTACCTCCAACCAGACCATATGGGACATCGAAGAATTTGAGAAGAATACCATTGATGAAGAGAAGCTAAACCGCCTGAAAAAATCCATTGCCGAAATGAGAAAGGAAACCGAAGAAGCTCAAAAAGAGGCAGAAGGAATTCTTCGGGATATTCGGAAAAAAGAGCGCCATACAAGTGAAGAGCTGGCCCAGCTAAAGGCCGGTAATAAGGCATACCCCAAATATCTGGAACGTGCACGGTCCCTGATCCAGCAGCGGCTTTTGGAAGAAACCGGCAAGGCGGTGGAGGTCCATGTGCTTGCAGATCTTCTGGACATCAGGGATGAGACCTGGAGAAATGCGGTGGAAGGCTATCTGGGGAATAATAAGCTGTCCCTGGTAGTAGCTCCGGCTTATGCAGAAGCAGCTATGGCGGCTTATGGAGAATTGGACCGGGCTGAATATTTTAATGTGGCAGTTCTGGATACAGAAAAGGTAGGGCAGAATACCTATGAAGTATTAAAAGGCGGTCTTGCTGAAGAAATTACAGTGAGAGAGGCTTATTTACAGCCGTACATTGACTTACTTTTGGGCAGAGTCGTCAAGTGCACGAACTTGGAAGAGCTGCGCCGCAGCCGCATTGGAGTGACCCCTGACTGCATGCTATACCATACGTTCCGCCTGCAGCATATGAATCCCGATAATTATACGAAATTTGCATATATCGGCAAGGACAGCGTCAGGAGAAGGATCCGGCTTCTGGAAAAGAATCTGGTTTCCATGGAAGAAGAGAAAAAGCCTCAGGAACAGGTTTTAAAGGAATGCATACGTATCTTATCCATGGAAGACTTAGGAGAAGACACGGGCGTTTACCTGGAGTGGCAGCAGGATATGGAGGCCTTTAAGGAAAAGGAAAAAGAAATCAGGCGGCTGGAACAGAAGTTTGAAAAGCTGAAGGCCCAGGATGTAGAAGCGTGGGTGAAGGAAAGAGAAGCCATCTTACAGCTCTGCGATAGAAAGAGGGCGGAGCAGAGTGCAGTTGCAGAGTTGATTTTTGGTATCAACAGCGAGATCGAACGCTTCCGCAGAGAATCCCTGCAGCTGCAGGAAGAACTGGTCGCAAAAGAACGGGAATTTGAACCGGATGAGGAACTGGAAGCCAAGGTTCATGAAATTTTGGAAAGCAGAGAAAATTGCCGGTACGACCGTCTTAAGAATGAATTTTTTGGAGAATGCAGGAGGTCTGAAGAAGCCCGTGATCAGGCGTTCCAGGCTCTTGTAGGTTCCAGAGGTGAGTATGCAAGAAAATATCCCAATCGGAATTTTTCCCTGACAGCAAAGGATAATGGGGAATATGACCGTCTTCTTGAGACCATGGAGTGCGGAAATCTGGAGGAATATAAAAAGATGGCTGCTGAGCAGGCTAAGTCTGCTGTCCTTCATTTTAAGGATGACTTTATGTTCAAGATCCGAAGTGCCATAAGGGATGCTCTTTTACGAAAAGATGAGCTGAACAAGATCATCAGTAAACTGGATTTCGGCAAGGATAAGTATCAGTTTGTCATTGGAAGGAATAAAGGGCCGGATGGGAGATATTATGACATGTTCATGGATAATTCCCTGGAGGTAAATCCCGCCTATCTTACGGATACCCTGGATAACCAGATGAACTTATTCACTATGGAGCATGAGAACCAGTACGGGGAAATCATCAATGACTTAATAAACATCTTCATCCCACCGGAAAATGCCACGCCGGAGGAGATGGAAGAGGCCAAACGGAACATGGATAAGTATGCGGATTACCGGACATATCTATCCTTTGATATGCAGCAGATCATCCAGAACGAGGATGAGGTCATTAAGATCCGTTTAAGCAAGATGATCAGGAAGAATTCCGGAGGCGAGGGACAGAATCCACTTTACGTAGCCTTATTAGCCAGCTTTGCCCAGGCTTACCGGATCAGTTTATCACCTAAGATACAGAGAAATCCCACCCTTCGCCTGGTGGTGCTTGATGAGGCGTTTTCCAAGATGGATGCGGAAAAGGTGGCAAGTTGTATTGAGCTGATCAGAGGACTGGGCTTCCAGGCTATCATCAGCGCAACCAATGACAAGATCCAGAATTATGTGGAAAACGTGGACAAGACCTTT
>Ga0213828_1001944_pt1 | contig 15909 bp, 10 predicted proteins | sample MC6MC0897MG_FD_180664 | JGI IMG/M metagenome (GOLD analysis project Ga0213828, IMG submission 180664) | Enriched soil aggregate microbial communities from Iowa State University, Ames, United States - MC6-MC0897-MG | ecosystem: Environmental > Terrestrial > Soil > Unclassified | place: USA: Iowa... | reverse complement strand
GCCAGCCTGCGGCGGGTTGCTCAACTGGAAGTTGAAGGTGAGGTTGGCATCACCTTCCTTCGCAGCTTCGGCAGTGACGGCCACAGTCGTGGTGTCGATGGTGTCTTCGACAGCAACAGTAGTGTTTGCGCCGGTCAGATCGACGACTTCGAAGTTACCGCCATTGACCGCAGTGACGGTCGCAGTGACTTCACTGCCGTCTTTGTAGACGTCTTCGATGTTGGTGTTAGGGACCTCGAGGGTGCCCTTGCCATCGGCGCCAACGTTGACGGTGTAGTTAGTGCCACCGACATTTACAGTCAGAGTCGTGGTGCTGCCAGCCTGCGGCGGATTGCTGAGCTGGAAGTTGAAGGTGAGGTTTGCATCACCTTCTTTAGCTGGCACCGCGGTCACGGCAACAGTGGTGGTGTCGATGGTGTCTTCGACGGTGACGGTGGTGGTTGCACCACTCAGGTCAACTGCCTCGAAGTTACCGCCGTTCACTTCTGTGACGGTCGCAGTGACTTTGCTTGGGTCAATGTAGACATCAGCGCCGTTGGTGTTTGGCACCAGTAAGGTGCCTTTGCCCGAAGCGTCGATATCAACGGTGTAATTGGTGCCACCGACGTTCACGGTCAGTGTGGTGGTGCTGCCGGCTTGAGGCGGATTGCTCAGCTGGAAGTTGAACGTCAGGTTGGCGTCACCTTCTTTCGCCGGCACAGCTGTTACAGCAACGGTCGTAGTGTCGATGGTGTCTTCGACAGTGACCGTGGTGGTTGCGCCAGCCAGGTCTACAGCCACGAAGTTACCGCCGTTCACCTCGGTGACAGTTGCGGTGACTTTACTTGGATCAATGTAGACGTCAGCGCCGTTGGTATTTGGTACCAGCAAGGTACCTTTACCAGACGCATCGATATCGACGGTGTAATTGGTGCCACCGACGTTAACGGTGATCGTGGTGGGGCTGCCGGCTTGAGGTGGATTGCTCAGCTGGAAGTTGAAGGTGAGATTCGCATCACCTTCTTTCGCTGGCTCAGCCGAGACTACAACAGTGGTGGTTTGGATAATGTCTTCGACAGTTACTGTAGCCGTAGCTCCGGAGAGGTCAACGGCCTCAAAATTACCGCCCCTCACTTCAGTGACGGTCGCGGTCACTTGGCTAGGGTCGATGTATGCGTCGGCGGCGTTGGTGTTGGGCACCAGCAAGGTGCCTTTGCCGGATGTGTCTACATTAACGGTGTAGATCGTGCCACCAACGTTAACGGTCAGGCTAGTGGCACTGCCCGCTTGCGGCGGATTGCTCAGCTGGAAGTTGAAGGTGAGGTTGGCATCACCCTCCTTAGCTGGCTCGGCAGTAACAGCCACCGTCGTGGTGTCGATGGTGTCCTGGACAGCAACCGTGGTGGTCGCGCCAGTCAGATCGACTGCTTCGAAGTTGCCACCGTTCACAGCAGTGACGGTTGCAGTGACTTCGCTGCCGTCTTTGTAAACGTCTTCAACGTTGGAGTTCGGCACCTGAAGGGTGCCCTTGCCATCGGCACCAATGCTGACGGTGTAGTTAGTGCCACCGACGTTGACGGTCAGCGTCGTGGTGCTGCCGGCCTGAGGCGGGTTGCTCAGCTGGAAGTTGAAGGTGAGATTCGCGTCACCCTCTTTCGCAGGCTCGGCAGTAACAGCCACGGTCGTGGTGTCGATGGTGTCCTGGACAGCAACAGTGGTGGTCGCGCCAGTCAGGTCGACGGCTTCGAAGTTGCCGCCGTTCACAGCAGTGACGGTTGCAGTGACTTCGCTGCCGTCTTTGTAAACGTCTTCAACGTTGGTGTTTGGCACCAGCAAGGTGCCTTTACCCGAAGCATCGATATCAACGGTGTAGTTAGTGCCACCAACGTTAACGGTCAGAGTCGTGGTGCTGCCGGCTTGCGGCGGGTTGCTCAGCTGGAAATTGAAGGTGAGGTTGGTATCGCCTTCCTTTGCTGGCACCGCGGTCACGGCAACAGTCGTGGTGTCGATAGTGTCTTCGACAGTGACAGTGGTGGTCGCGCCAGCCAGATCGACGGCCTCGAAGTTGCCACCATTTACGCCGGTCACAGTTGCGGTAACCGAAGACGGATCGATGTAGACATCGCTGCCGTTGGTATTCGGGATCACCAGCGTGCCTTTACCGCTGGCATCAACGGTAACGGTGTAGTTGGTACCGCCCACATTCACGGTCAAGGTGGTCGGGCTACCGGCCTGGGGCGGGTTGCTCAACTGGAAGTTGAAGGTGAGGTTAGGGTCGCCTTCCTTCGCAGGCTGGGCGGTCACCGATACCGTTGTGGTGTCAATGGTGTCGACGATCTGGGTGACCGCCGGGGTTAGGTTCGGCACAACGACCAAACCACCACCGGTGGTGCCGGTGATGGTGACGGAAATCTCGCTGCCGTCGATGTAAGGGGTATCGTTAGGCGCGATCGGGACATTGACAGAGCCGGTGGTCTGGCCTGCACCGATGATGATGACCTGGCCATTGGAGAGAGTAACGGTCAGGTCGGTCAGCGGCGGTTGGCCAACGGTCGCGGTGTAAACGATGACGCCACCCGCCTCGGTGATCGAAGGCGTAGCCGTCAGTGTCACCCCGGTGGTAACCGGCGTGGTCACCGGCGGAGTTACGGCAGGATCAGTCGTGGTGCCATCGTTGACATTGGTATCGACAGCGCCTGGCTCCAGGTCGGCGGCAAGCGTCTGGAAGCCGATCGGGCCAGTCGGGAAACCAATAGTCGGGTCGACCGCGCCTGCAGTCTCCTCAAGCATCACAAAGGAGTGACCGCCGCCAGCCGCGCCGCCATTACCGGCCGCAGTCGGGCCCGCCGCCGTTGCTTCAAGCTCGGTGGTCGGGTCGGCGCCAGCGGCGATGGCTTGCTGCAGTTCTTCGACCGAGGGCGCTGCCTGTGCGGTGGCCTGACTCAGATCGGCGCTGCTGTCCGGAGTGTCCGCACTCCATTGCGAGTCGCGGCCCAGGTCGAGCATGCGGCCATCGGCCAGCTCCAGAGTTACCGCGCCACCTGGGCCGGTCAGGACTTGCTCGCCCGCCATCAGACGGTCGCCTTCAATCAGAACGCGACGAAAGCCCTCTGGGGATACCGCGATGACCTGGCCAACAATGCTTTTGACGATGGCAACAACACTGCTCATTGGACTCTCCGGATCTAGCCATTTTGTTGGCTTCATGCCTAGCAGACGAAAATTGCTGCTAATGCTGAGTAACTATGAATATAACTTTTTGACGTCAAATATATGTCTATTACTTTTAGCTATTAAGCATATGCCAAAGTATTGACCGAAACTGCGTCATCCTAAACAATCACGCGGGTAATGTCACATTGATATTTTCACCGCCCGTCAGCTGCTTCAAGTCCCCCTCTCAAAAAGCGCTTAGCCCCCGAATCACGAAGCCTTGGAGCCTGACGGGTAACAGGGAAAGACACCCCTGCAGATGATTTGGAACAAGCTTTGCAAACAATGAAAAAATAAAAAAAGAGCCATTGTTTTGACTGCTATAAGGTGCTGCCGATTACAAGCACTGGTCATGCCAGCTTCACACCTGAATCGGCTGAAAAAACTGCATTACCCAACAGCCAAAAATGAAAGATTTCCAGTCTTCAGCCGATAGCACGTGAAGGGTGCTAAACCGCTAACCCACTGGCAAACCGACTGTTTTCAAGCGAAACATGGGTCAGCGCTGTAGTCACCAGCCCGCCGTATTGAAGCCACGGGGTGGTCGCGCCCATGGCCATCAGTGCAAAATGACATCAAACCGCATGTGCACCGCCCGGCCGAGAGCCAAGGTGGGCATCGTCCCAAACACCGCAAGGTCTGAAGAGAGCGCCGCGTGGAATCCGAAGTCAGTCGAGTCCAACTCAGTCACGATCCACGCAGCCAGCATGACGATCCTCTACTGGATAGCCTGCTGACCCTGTGTGTCCTGCACCAGAAGCCAGCCAGCCGGGCGATGTTGACCACCGGGCTGCCCTTGCCGTCCCAGCGCCTGAACGCTGAGCTGCTGCCGCGCGCCGCCGCTAGGGCCGGCCTGCAAGGGCGCCTGTTGCAACGCAAGCTGGAGCAGATCCCGGCCATTGCCATGCCAGCCATGTTGCTGCTCAACGAAGGGCGCAGCGCAGTTCTGCTGGGCTGGGAAAACGACGACACTGCGCGTCTGCTGCTCAGCGAGAGCGACGGTGGCGAAGTCCTGGTCAGCCGCGAGGCGCTACTGGGTGACTACAGTGGCAAGGTCTTCTTTGCCCAGCCACAGCACAAATTCGACGTTACCCACGGCAACCTGATCCCGCGTACCCGCTCGTGGTTCCGCGACACGCTGCTACGCAGCAAGTGGCTGTACATCGATGCAATCGCCGCCAGCCTGGTGATCAACATCATCGCTCTGGCTGCACCGTTGTTCGTGATGAACGTCTACGACCGGGTCGTACCCAACCAGGCCACCTCGACCTTGTGGGTGCTGGCCATCGGCATTGCCGGTGCCTACGTGTTCGACCTGGTGCTCAAGTTGCTGCGCAGCCTGTGCCTGGACCTGGCCGGCAAGAAAACCGACTTGATCGTGTCGGCCACGCTGTTCGAGCGCATCGTTGGCATGTCGATGAAGCATCGCCCGGCACGGGTGGGCAGCTTCGCCCAGAACATCCACGAGTTTCAGAGCCTGCGTGACTTCCTCGCCTCGCTGACCCTGACCAGCCTGATCGACCTGCCGTTCACCATTCTGATCCTGATCGTCATCGCCATGCTCGGCGGCCACCTGGTGTGGATCCCGATCATTGCCTTCCCGCTGGCATTGGGCATTGGCTATGCGCTGCAGAAGCCTTTGATGTCGACCATGGAGCGGACCATGGCGCTAGCCTCCGAGCGCCAGTCGAGCCTGATCGAAACCCTCGCCGGCCTCGATGCGGTCAAGGTCAACAATGCCGAGAGCGAGCGCCAGTACATGTGGGAGCAGACCCTGGGCACCCTCAGCCGCCTCGAGCTGCGGGTCAAGGTGCTGTCGGGCCTGGCAATGAATATCACCATGCTGATCCAGCAACTGGCAGGCGTGGCGCTGATCTGCGTGGGCGTCTACCAGATCATCGATGGCAACCTGAGCATGGGCGGCCTGGTGGCCTGCTACATGCTCAGCGGCCGTGCACTGGGCCCGCTGGGCCAGCTCAACGGCTTGCTGGCACGTTATCAGCAGGCCAGGGTAACCATGGTCGCTACCGACCAGATGATGGACCTGCCGCAGGAGCGCAATTTCGAAGAGCGCCCGCTGAGCCGCCAGGTACTGCAGGGCTCGATCGAGTTCCGCGGGGTCGACTTCACCTACCCGAACCAGCAGAACCAGGCGCTCAAGGGCATCAACCTGAACATCCGCCCGGGCGAGAAAATCGGCATCATCGGCCGCAGCGGCTCGGGCAAGAGCTCGCTGGCCAAGCTGATCGTCGGCCTCTACGAAGCAGACAACGGTTCGCTGCTGGTCGATGGCGTGGACATCCGCCAGATCGACGTCAGCGAGCTGCGCCACAACATCGGTTACGTGCCGCAGGATATCCAGCTGCTGGCCGGCACCCTGCGCGACAACCTGGTCAGCGGTGCGCGCTATGTCGAGGACGAACTGATCCTGCAGGCGGCTGAGCTGTCCGGAGTACACGAATTCGCCAGGCTGCACCCGGACGGTTACGAGCTGCAGGTTGGCGAGCGCGGGCAAAACCTGTCCGGCGGCCAGCGGCAGAACGTTACCCTAGGCCGGGCATTGCTGCTCAACCCGCAGATCCTGCTGCTCGACGAGCCTACCAGCGCCATGGACAACACTGGCGAAGAGCGTCTGAAACAGCGCTTGCAGGCGGTTATCGAACACAAGACCGTGGTTCTGGTCACCCACCGCGCCTCGCTGCTGTCGCTGGTCGACCGGCTGATCGTGATCGACCGTGGACAAGTAGTTGCCGACGGCCCGAAAGCCTCGGTCATGGATGCGCTGAAAAAGGGGCAGATCAGTGTCGCGTAAGTTGGATATAAACGGCTTCAAAGATAGCTTGCGCCGCTACTTCAAAGGTTCGGAGTCGTTGGCCGGCGCGCCTTTGCCAGAAGTGCGCAAGTCGCTGGTCGAGGATGCACCGCGGGTGGTGCGCATGACCATCTGGGGGGTGATCGCGTTTTTCCTGTTCCTGATCCTCTGGGCCAGCTTTGCCCACATCGATGAAGTGACCCGCGGTGAAGGCAAGGCCATCCCGTCGTCCAAGCTGCAGAAGATCCAGAACCTGGAAGGCGGCATCGTTTCCGAGATCTTCGCCAAGGAAGGGCAGATCGTCGAGATCGGCCAACCTTTGCTGCGTCTGGACGAGACCCGCTTCGCCTCCAACGTCGGCGAGACCGAAGCCGACCGCCTGGCCATGGCCATGCGGGTCGAGCGCTTGAACGCCGAGATCGAAGACCGTGCGCTGCAGATCGACGATGTTCTGCGCAAAGCCGCACCGCAACAGGCGAGCAACGAAGAGTCGCTGTTCCAGAGCCGCCGCCAGCAATTGCGCGATGAAATCGGCGGCCTCGAGCAGCAATTGGTCCAGCGCCAGCAAGAGCTGCGCGAGTTCACCTCCAAGCGTGCCCAGTACGCCAACAGCCTGCAGCTGCTGCGTCAGGAGATCGGCATGTCCGAGCCTTTGGTGGCCCAGGGTGCAGTGTCTCAGGTCGAGGTGCTGCGTCTGCGCCGCTCGGAAGTCGAGGTTCGCGGCCAGTTGGACGCCACCACGCTGGCGATACCGCGCGCCGAAGCGGCGATCAAGGAAGTGCAGAGCAAGATCGAAGAGACCCGGGGCAAGTTCCGCAGTGACGCGCTGACTCAGCTGAACGAGGCGCGCACCGAGCTGAGCAAGGCTACCGCCACCAGCAAGGCCCTGGATGACCGTGTCAACCGGACTCTGGTGACCTCGCCAGTGCGTGGCATCGTCAAGCAGCTGCTGGTCAATACCATCGGCGGCGTGATCCAGCCTGGCAGCGATATCGTCGAGATCGTGCCGCTGGACGATACCCTGGTGGTCGAGGCGAAGATCCTGCCCAAGGACATCGCCTTCCTCCACCCGGGCCAGGAAGCCACGGTCAAGTTCACCGCCTACGACTACACCGTATATGGCGGGCTCAAGGCCAAGCTGGAGCAGATCGGCGCCGACACCATCACCGATGAAGACAAGAAGACCACCTACTACCTGATCCGCCTGCGCACCGACCGCAGCCATCTGGGTACCGACGAGAAGCCACTGTTGATCATCCCGGGGATGGTTGCCACGGTCGACATCATGACCGGCAAGAAAACCATCATGAGCTACCTGCTCAAACCGATTGTCAAAGCTCGTGCAGAGGCGTTGCGCGAGCGCTGATCGGTAGCCGCAACAACGCAGGCCCACGCGAGCAGTTAGCTCAAGTGGGCCTTGTTGCCTATGCTGGCTAGTCAGGGCAGGGATTCAGGATAACCGGAGGCAGATCATGTTCTACGTGCAACGCGACGAAAAGGGCCAGCTGTTGCGGGTGGAAGCCGCCGAGTTCGAGCAGTACAACGAAATGGTCCCTGCCGACAGCGCCGAAATTCAGGAATGGTTTGCTGGCGATCAGGTTGAAAACAGCCTGAAGCAGCTCAAACAGAGCGACCTGGACATGATCCGTGTGCTCGAAGACCTGATCGAAGTACTGACCACCAAGGGCGTACTCAGCATCACCGACCTGCCGGCAGGCGCGCAGTCCAAGCTGCTCAACCGCTCCACAGCGCGCAAATCGCTGGGCAGCCTGAACAGCCTGATCGACGATGACGACACCAGCGGCTTGATCTGAGGGGCCAGCAGCGGCCCCGGTCGTCAACGCCAGGGCGCGGGCTCACCCACCAGTTGCCCCTGAATACCCTGCACCCCCATCTCGCGCAGTACCTGCAACTCACCCTCGGTCTCGACCCGCTCGGCAATCAGCGGCAGGTCGATGCTGTGCGCCGCACGCTGAATGGCCTCGATGAACAGGCGTTTGTGCTGCTCGCGGTCGATGCTGCGGATATAGCTGCCGTCGATCTTCAGATAGGCCAGGCCCAGATGGGCAAGGTTGCCGATCATGCTGAAACGACCACCGAAGCGTTGCAGCGCCAGGCCGAAGCCCAGTGCATGCAGGCGGCGGGTCAACTGCTCCAGGGCGGCCTGATCGGGCAATTGCTCTTCAGCCAGTTCAAAGGTCAGGCGCGGCCCCAGGGCACGATGCTGGGCCAGCAGATCAAACACCCGCTGCAGCGTTTGCGGGTCGGCCAGGGTTGCAGCCGACAGGCTCAGCGACAGCGACTCCTGATGACCTTGCACATGCTTGAGGACTTTCTCCAGCACCAGCAGGTCAAGCCGTGGCACCCAACCGAAGCGCTCCAGCCACGGCAGGAAGCGGCCCGCCGCCAGCGCCTCGCCCTGCTCGTCATGCAGCCGCGAGATCACTTTGTAATGGAGGATCTGTGCAGGCGCCTCGCTGGCGACCACGGGCTGGAAGTACAGCTCGAACTGGCCGCCGCTCAGGGCCTGATCCAACCGCGCATGCCAGGCATGATGGCTGTCTGCAGCCTGAGCAGCGACGCCCTGCTCCAGGCACACCCAACCGGGTGCCGGCTGACTCTCGGCACGGGCCAACGCTTCGTCGGCAAGTTTCAGCAGCGCCTGCGGCGCATCACCGGGGCTGTAGGGCGCCAGGCCAATGCAGGCAACTGGGTCGACGTCACTGGCCCCTGTTTCGTGCAGGCTGTGCAGGGTAGCTTCCAGCGCCTGGGCCAGCTGGATCGCTTCTTCGTGGACCATGCCCGGCGCCAGCACGGCAAACTCACCGCCGCGGCTACGGGTGATCAGGTCATTGGTCTGCGGGAAGCTGGCACAGGTGCGGCGTAGCTGCTCACCTACTGCCTGCAGCAACTGGTCGGTGCGCTGGCCGCCCATGCGTGCGTTGAGGCCGGCCAGGTCCATTACCCGCAGCAACAGCAGGTAACCGGCGCGGGCTTCTTCCATGTTGCTGACGCGGGCTGCCAGTTGCATCTCGAAGTAGCGCCGGTTGGCCAGCCCGGTCAGGCTGTCCTGGTAAGACTCGGCCCGCAGCTTGTCGCTGCGCTCGGCCTGTTCGGTGAACAGCGCCTTGAGCTTCTCGACCATCTGGTTCATCGCCTGCACCACGCGGCGCAGCTCGGGGGTGCGCGGCAGCTCGGGCAGGCTGAGGAATTCGCGCCGGGCGATCGCATGCGACTGCTCGACCATGTAATCCAGCGGGCGCAGCTGCCGGCGCAGCAGCAATGCGCCAAGCACTGCACTCACCGCGCCACACAGCAACAGCCAGCCCAGGCTGCCCAGCGCGCTCTGCCACAGCTTGGCCAGGGCAAACATCGGGTGGCTGATCACTTCGACTCGCGCCGCCTGCTGCCAGCCACGACTGACGATCGCGTCACCTCCCGCAGGCTCCAGGCCGATCATGCCGATGAACCAGGCCGGGACACCGCCGCGGTCAGGCTCGGCGTGGCGCTCGACCAACACCGCATTGGACTGCAGGTCGACCACCTTGATGCTGGAGTAATAGCCACTGTCGAAAATCGAGCTGACCATCAGCTCGACCATCGCCGGGTCGTCGATATTCGGCGTCAGCGACAAGGCCAGGGCGGTCGCCGCATCCTGAGCATGGGAACGCAGCTGGTTCACATACTGGCTACGTGAGCTTTCCAGGCTGACCATGAAGCTGCCGCTGAAGGCAACGACGAGGAACAAGCAAATGGCTAGCAGCAATTGTTTGAACAGTGACATCGGTGCTCCTTCAGTAGACCGGCTCCGCCGGGAAGCCTTCGGCCTGCATTTTTTTCAGCAAATCCTGCCAGCGCGACAGGCGCTTGGTATCACCGACCTTCTTGTTGCCCGCCGCGCCTGTCAGCCACAGCCCTTCACCGTTGAAGGAATACACCGGCAACAGGTCGGTACGCTGGCTGGCCGGCTTGATCGCATCCATCAGGCTGTCCAGTACCAGCGGCTGCGCCTGTGGATTGGCATAGTAGGTCAGGACCATGTGCGCGCGGTTCTGGCGTAATGCCTTGACGTAGGTAATGCGCAGCTTGTCACTGGCAATGCCCATACGCCGCAGGCTGAAGTACTTGGCGATGGCGTAGTCTTCGCAATCGCCAGCGCCTTTGAGCAGAGACTGGATCGGGGTAGCCCAGTAATCGACCTCATGCCACAGGTCGATATCCTCGGTGTAGCGCAACTGCTGGTTGAAGAAGCGGTTGACCACTTGCAGACGCTCCAGCTCACTGCCCTGTTGTTGCGTCGCCAGCAGGTTCTGCCAGGCATCGATGCGTTCCTTGCCTGCACCTAGCGGCCCATATAGCTTTTGCGCCCGCTGGCTGATCTGAGCAAAGTCCCAATCCGCATGCAAGCCGCCCAGCAGCATGCATGCCAGCAAGGCAGCAAGGCCGAGCCGACGCATGACAACACTGAGCATGCTGGGTATCGCCACTGCGAAGACCTGTGCAGACCAATCGGGAGCCGCGATGGTGCGGCCTGTGGCGGGAAAAGACAATGGCACCTTGCAATCACTGCGTGCTGAATCAATAACAGCCCGAACGTCGCACCGGCTTCCCCTCGGCATGGACTTCCTTCACCATAGCCGCCTCCCGCAAAACGGGCGGCAAAACTGTTTTGTCACCCTGGTTTGACACCCCTCCAGCAAGCCCCTAACTTGATTGGATCCAATACCGCCAGTTGTAGAGGCAGACTCCCTGTGGCCGAAAAAATCAAACTGTTGTCTGCCGTGCTTGGCACTGAGCAAGTCCCGGCACATCTGGCTCGCAGTGTCATTGAAGAGCGCTTGCGTAGCGCGATCATCGACGGGCGCCTGCCTCCTGGCACTGCCGTGCGCCAGCAAGAGCTGGCGACACTGTTCGGCGTCAGCCGGATGCCCGTGCGCGAGGCGCTGCGCCAACTCGAAGCGCAGGGTTTGCTGCAAGTGGTCATGCACAAGGGTGCGGTGGTCGCGCCGCTGATCGGTGAGGATGCCGTCGACAGCTACGCCCTGCGTGTGCTGCTTGAGTCGGAGGCGCTGCGCCAGTCGGTTCCGCTGCTGGAGGCTACCGATATCGCCCTCGCCCGCAGCTACATCGAGCAACTGGAAAACCAGACTGGACACGCCGAGATCGGCCGCCTCAATCGTTTGTTGCACATGAGCCTGTACTGCAAGGCACACAATCAGAAACTACTGCGCTTGATCGACAGCGAGCTCAATGAAGAAGAACGCTTCCTGCGCTTTCACCTGTCTGCGATGGGCTTGGGCAAACTCACTCAGGATGATCACAACGCGTTGGTCGATGCAGCCAGTGAAAAGCGGGTGGATGACGCGGTCGAGATCCTCGCCGAGCATTTGAATAAAGGCGCCCGTACCATTCGCCGCTATCTGGATGCTCAGCAGAGCAGCTGACATTGCGGTTGCAAAATCGGCGCTGACCGCAAACAATGAGACTAATTATCATTCATGCAGCAGTGCTGGCGGCGTATCTTCATGTCTTCTCACGACTCCGTGCACACGCTCTACAGCGAACATCACGGCTGGTTGCACAATTGGCTCCGGAGCAAGCTGGGTAACGCTGCCGATGCCGCTGACCTGGCGCAAGATACCTTCGTGCGCCTGCTCCAGCGCCGCGACCAGTTGCAGCTGAATACCCCACGAGCCTTTCTGCGCACAGTCGCCCGCGGACTGGTCATCGACCATTGGCGCCGCGAAGAACTGGCTCGCGCCTACTGCGAGGCGCTGTCGCATTTGCCCGAAGCGCAGGCACCCTCGGCAGAAACTCGCGAGCTGCTGCTGGAGTTGCTCGAGCGTATCGCGCGCATGCTCGACGGCCTCAAACCGAAGGTACGCCGTGCGTTTCTGCTGGCCCAATGCGAAGGCCTCAGCCACAAGGCGATTGCCGAGCAGATGGGCATCTCGCTGCGCTCGGTCGAGCGTTACATCGCCGATGCGCTCTACCACTGCTATCAACTGCGCTTTGAGAACGAGCTATAGATCGATGAGCGCTGCGCAGCCTTCGGCAACCGTCGTCAAACAAGCGATCCAGTGGATGCTGCGGCTGCGCGAAAGCGGGCCAGATCAGCGTTTGCAGCGCAAGTGTGAACAATGGCGCGAGGCCCACCCGGAACATGAGCGCGCCTGGCAGCGAGTGCTCAGCCTGCACCAGGATCTCGACCTGCGCGCCATCCCCGGCGCAGGCCTGGCGCTGCATACACTGGAAACCAGCGAGCGCCGCCTGCATCGGCGCCAGACCCTGAAACTACTGGGGGGAGCTGCGCTGATTGGCTCCGCGAGCTGGTTGAGCAAGGACCTGCAATTACTGACTGACTGGCGTTCCGACTACAGCACTGGCACTGGCGAGCGGCGCAGCGTCACCCTGCCGGACGGCTCGCTGCTGCAACTCAACACACGCAGCGCTGCCGACCTTGCCTTTGATGCCCGCCAGCGCTTGATTCGCCTCAACCACGGCGAGCTGATGCTGACCTGCAGCGACGCTCAAGCCAACGGCCGACCGCTGCTGGTGCAAACGCGCGACGCTTTGCTTGAAGGCGTGAATGGTCGTTTTACGGTGCGTCAGCGTGACGACTGTACACAGGTGAATGTCAGCGCCGGCCAAGTAGCGCTGCATGGCCCTGGCCCATCTGCTCTGCACTGGCTGGGCAGCGGCCAGCACTGGTCGATAGACGCGCATGGGCCCCGCGTGGTCGAGCAGCCCGACATGGACGCGGCCGCCTGGGCTGACGGCCTCATCGTGACTGGCAACATGCGCCTGGCGGACTTCGTCGCCGAGGTGGCCCGCTATCGACCCGGGTTCCTCAGTTGTAGCGACGACGTGGCCGATCTGCGCTTGTCCGGCGTGTACCGCCTGGCAGACACCGATGCGTTGCTTGAGCTACTGCCGCAGACGCTGCCGGTGCGCCTGCATCAACGCACCCGCTGGTGGGTGCGGCTGGAGCGGGCAGCCTGACGCCAGTTTTTTTGGCGGGAAGCGCTGACACGTCCGGCTTGGACAGTAAGCACCATCAACTGCCCTTAATCAGCCTACGGATCCCTCATGCCCGGCCAGCGTTCACCACACCGCATCAACGAGAATGATTTTCGACCTGTCTTGAATTCAGCCCTTCTAGGCAGAGCCATACGCGCCGCCTTGTTCGGCACTGCATTGGGCATGGCCGCTGTCGCGCCCCTGAGCCAGGCGGCAGAAACCGCCAGTGCCTCTCGGCAGTACAGCATCGCCGCCGGCAACCTCGATGATGTGCTCAATCAGTTCGCTCGCCAGGCTGGTATAACACTGTCGAGCACCCCGCAATTGACTGCCGAGCTGCAGTCACCTGGCCTGCAAGGCGCGTACTCGACCAACCAGGCACTGCGCCAGTTGCTCAACGGCACGGGCCTGCAAGCTGACAGCAGCGATGGCAGCCGCTACGTACTGCGCGAGCAAGCCGCAGACGCTGCGCTGGCCTTGCCTGACACCGATGTACGCGGTTTCGCCCTCGGCAACGCGCTAGGCAGCATGGAGGGCTACAACGCCACCCACAGCCAGATCGCCACCAAGACCAGTACGCCTATTCTGGAGACCACCCAGTCGGTGTCAGTGGTTACCCGCCAGCAAATGGACGACCAGGGCTCGCAGACGGTTGCCCAGGCCATGCGCTACACGCCCGGGGTGCTGACCAACCCATATGGCGCCACCCACCGCTATGACTATGTGGCCATGCGCGGCTTCAACGATGGCTCGGTGGATAACATCTATGTCGACGGCTTGAAGTCGATGGGTGATAACGGCACCTACAGCACGATGCAGGTCGATCCGTATTTCCTCGAGCGTATCGATATCCTCAAAGGGCCATCCTCGGTCCTCTACGGCCGCAGCTCGCCAGGCGGCCTGGTTGCGCTGACCACCAAGAAACCGACCTTCGAGGCCTTCCACCAGGTTCAGGCAACCGTCGGCACCCAAGGCCAGCGCGGCATGGGCTTTGACTTGAGCGGGCCGCTGGATGACGACAAGCGCATTGCCTATCGCCTGACCGGCCTTGCTGATTCGGCTGACACCCAGTTCGACCACAACAAGGAAGAACGCTATGCCATCGCCCCAGCGATCAGCATCGACTTCAGCGAGGATACTTCGCTGACCTTGCAGGCCTACCTGCAGAAAGATCCCAACGGCGGCTACCACGGCGGCCTGCCCGCTTCTGGCGTGCTGCACAAGCGCAATGGTCAGCGGCTGTCAGATCACTTCTTCGAGGGTGAGCCGGGCATCGATAACTATGAACGCACCCAGCAGTCGTTCAGTTATCAGCTGGAGCACCGCTTCAACGATGTGTTCACCGCTCGACAGAACTTCCGCTACCAGGATTCCGACGTGTCGATGGATCAAGTCTACTTCGCCGGCTGGGGCGCGACCGACAGCAACATCATGAACCGGGCCTACACCGGCGGCGACGAGCGCCTGCATTCGTTCATCATCGACAACATGCTGCAGGCGGAATTCTTCACCGGGGCGGCCAAGCACACGGTGCTGCTGGGTACCGACTATCAGCGGCGTAAAGCCGACGTAGCCTGGCGCTATGGCAGCGTCGACAGCCTGAATGCGGCCAACCCGCAGTACGGCAACGGCAACTTGCAGATACTGGGTGAAAACAACTACACGCGGCGCCTGCAGCAGACCGGTGTGTACTTGCAGGACCTGGTCGAGCTCGACCAGTGGCGCTTTTCACTGGGGCTGCGCCAGGACTGGGTCAAGGTCTCCGAAGAAAACCGTGACAGCGACACCCGGGTCAGTGACGACCGTTCAAGCTTCACTACGCGCGCAGGCGTGCTCTACCTGTTTGAAAACGGTATCGCTCCGTATGTGAGCTATTCCGAGTCGTTCAACCCCAATACCGTTTCTGATCAGAACGGCCGGCCTCTGGCGCCGACCGAGGGCACCCAGTGGGAAGCCGGGGTCAAGTATCAGCCGCCGGGTAGCGACAACCTGTTCACGGCCTCGGTGTTCCGTATTGAACAGGAAAACCTCGCGTCCAAACAGCCCAACGAGGAGTTCTACCGGGCAGTAGGCCAGGTGCGCTCACAAGGCCTGGAACTGGAAGCGCATGTGCAGGTGACCGATAACCTGAAGCTGCTGGGTGGCTACACCTTCACCGACATCGAGTACGCCAAGTCGATGCCTAGCCTGGCTGCGGCAACTGTAGACAACAAGGGCAACTCGCCGACGCAGGCGCCCAAGCAGATGTTCTCGCTGTGGGCCGACTACGACTTCCGCCAGGGCGCTCTGGATGGCCTTAGACTGGGCGGCGGCATGCGCTATGTGGGGTACAGCTGGGTAGATGCTGAAAACAGCATGAAGGTGCCCTCCTACACCTTGTTCGACGCTTCCATCGGTTACGACCTGGGCAAGGTCGGCCTCAAGGGTGTAGATCTGCGCCTTAACGCCAACAACCTGACCAATGAGAGCTACATCGCTTCGTGTGCCAGCCTGAGCTACTGCTACATGGGTGAGGAACGCAATGTCAGCGCTACCGTCAGCTATCAGTTCTGACCGCACTGGCTGAAAGCCAAAAGGCCCGCTCCTGGATTCAGGAGCGGGCCTTTTTATTGGGCTGTTGTCTTGGCCGGGGCCTGACAGCAAAGCAGTCCGCCGAGAAAGACAAAGCCCCTGTCAGCAACGCTGACAGGGGCTTTGGATTTGAATCTTGACGATGACCTACTCTCACATGGGGAGACCCCACACTACCATCGGCGATGCATCGTTTCACTGCTGAGTTCGGGATGGGATCAGGTGGTTCCAATGCTCTATTGTCGTCAAGAAATTCTGTGTGCCGAACCGTCGGTAGACGTGTCAGCGAAACTTGAGTCTCTCTACTTAAAGAC
>Ga0213828_1001941_pt1 | contig 15956 bp, 13 predicted proteins | sample MC6MC0897MG_FD_180664 | JGI IMG/M metagenome (GOLD analysis project Ga0213828, IMG submission 180664) | Enriched soil aggregate microbial communities from Iowa State University, Ames, United States - MC6-MC0897-MG | ecosystem: Environmental > Terrestrial > Soil > Unclassified | place: USA: Iowa... | reverse complement strand
CGTGGTGCATGATTTCGGCCGCGCCGTGACGTTCAACGGGGTGACCGGGCAGATGCTCGGCAGTACACCGGAACAACCGATGGCGATGGCGGTGGGGGGCGCGTTCTATGGTTTGCACATGGGCCACTTTGCCGGGTCGGTGTTGCGCTGGCTGTATTTCATCTGTGGGCTGGCCGGCACCGCGATGATCGGCACCGGGCTGGTGATCTGGCTCGGCAAGCGTCAACTCAAACACGCCAAGAGCGGTGTGATGCCGTTCGAGTTACGGCTGGTGGAAGTGCTGAATATCGCCAGCATGGCCGGGCTGGTGTCGGCGGTCGCGGTGTTCTTTCTGGCCAATCGTCTGTTGCCGGTGAGTCTCGCCGAGCGTGCAGATTGGGAGGTGAACGCGTTCTTCATGGCCTGGGGCCTGAGCGTGCTGCACGCGCTGTTACGGCCGGGGCGCAAGGCCTGGATTGAACAGCTTGTGCTCGGTGCCGCGCTGTTTGTCGCGGTGCCGCTGATCAATGCGCTGACCACCCCTTGGAACCTCGGCGCGGCTTTGATGCAGGGCGATTGGGCGTTGGCCGGTTTTGATCTGACCTGCCTCGCCACAGGTCTGTTTCTGGCATGGGCCGCATGGAAAATGCAGCGCGCCGGCAGCACCGTCAGCGTTAAAAAGCCACGTCGCGAAACGCCTTGGCCGATCACTCTTGAGCAAGGGGCTAACTGATGCTGCTGGCACTGTTGCTCACATACGCCGGATTCACCGCGTTGTGCCTGTCGATGCCTCGGCACCACGATGAATTGCTCAGCCGCAAGCCTTCCACGCGTCGCCGTCAGGGCCTGAAACTGGCCGGGTGGTTTTTGTTGGGCTTGTCGCTGTGGGCCGCCGTTTCTGCCAATGGCTGGAGCTTCGGTCTGGTCGACTGGTTCGCCGTACTGATGCTCAGCGCCCTGGCGTTGGTATTGCTGCTGCCGTATCGCCCGCGTTTCGCATTGGCACTGGCTGGTGTCAGTCTGCTGGCCAGCCCGGTTGCCGCATGGGCGCAGTGCTGACGTGCTGATCGGTCTGCCGCCGGAATCCCGCGACGACGAGCCGCGCGGGGCGCGAGCGCATTTTCTCCAGGTTTTTCTGTCTCAGCGTTCGCAAATGGAAGCGCTGGTGAGCCGGCGCGTCGGTTGCCGGGCGACGGCGGCGGATCTGGTTCAGGACCTGTTTTTGCGTTTCTGGCGGCGGCCGCTGGTGCAGGTCGAAGAGCTCAGCACCTATCTTCTGCGCTGCGCCGGCAACATCGCCATCGACCATCTGCGCAGCGAAGGCACGCGCACGCGCGTCAACGAGGGTTGGCAACCGGACGCGCCGGACAGCCATGGCAGCGAACCGCAAGCGGCGCTGGAAGCGGGCAATGATCTGAAGCATGTCGAAGCGGCGTTGCGCGCCTTGCCCGAGCGTACCCGGCAGATCTTTTTGCTCAATCGCATCCACGGCCGCAAATACGCGGAAATCGCCAAAGCCATGGGCCTGTCCCAAAGTGCCGTGGAAAAACATATGATGCGCGCCCTCGAGGCCTGCAAGGCCAGCCTGCGCGAACCCGCGCCACGCCTGCCAGGGAAAGCACCGTGAAGCCATCCGACTCCATTGTTCCGACGCTCGCGCAAGAGCAGGCCGCGTTTGCCTGGCTGAGCTTGCTGCACGATCGGCCGAGCGCCGGCGATCAATTGACCTTCAGCCAATGGCTACGCGCTGATCCGGCGCATGCCGAAGCGTATGCGCAGGCGCAAGTGGTCTGGGAATTGAGCGAAAGCCCGGCGCGCACGCTGGCCGATGAAGAGGCTTTGGCGTTGCAGGGCTTTCTCGATGCGATGGATCGCCCGCGCCGTCCGCAGCTTTTGCGTTGGTCGGGCGCGCTGGCGATGGCGGCGTGTCTGCTGCTGATGGTCAGCCTCGGCAGCGGGTGGCAGCCGCAGCGCTGGATCGATGATCTGGGCGCGGATTATGTTTCGGCGCCCGGCGAAATCCGCACGGTGATACTCGCCGATCAATCGCAAGTGACGCTGGATGGCGACAGTGCGATTGCCGTGGATTTCAGCCATGGCGAGCGGCATGTGCAATTGCGCCGGGGGGCCGGTTTTTTCAGCGTCACACATACGGGAGATCCGTTTGTGGTCGCGGCGGAGAAGGGCGAAGCGCGGGTGCTTGGCACACAGTTCGAAGTGCGACTGCAGCCTCACGGCGCGCAGGTCACGGTGTTGTCCGGGCGCGTTGGAGTGACGGCGGATCGTGGTGGTGAACAGCAGATTCTTACAGCCGGCCAGCAGGTTGCTTACGGCGAAGGCACAGCGCAAAAGCTTCAGGCGGTGGACAGCGAAGCGCAATTGGCATGGCGTCAGGGCTGGCTGACTTACTACAAGTCGACGCTGGGCGATGTGGTGGAGGATCTGCGGCGTTATTACCCGGGGCGGATTGTGTTGCTCAACGATGAGCTGGCGGCGCGCAAGGTCAGTGGCAGTTTTCCGAGCAAGGATCCGCAGGCGGTGCTCAGTTCCCTGCAAGGGGTGATGGGATTTGAGCAGCATCAGGTGTTGGGGCATCTGATTATTTTGCGTTAGGGCTGATGGCCTCTTCGCGAGCAAGCTCGCTCCCACATTGGATCTGTGATCGACACAAACCCCCTGTGGGAGCGAGCTTGCTCGCGAAGGCATCAGACCCGACAACACGTCTGCAAAAATATTTTCAGATTTGTGGTGAGGTAAACCCAAGCCCCATCCGTGTAGTGACTGAAACTGCGATTCATTCGCATCCGTTGCGGTTCTACACAGGTCATTGAGTCATGAAGTCCAGGGCAAAATCGGGTTCGGTCAAACAGTGGTTGGGCGTGTCGGCATTGAGTTTTTCGGCATTGGCATTGCTGCCGATAAGCGTGTCTCTGGCCGCTGAAACCGCCAGCAGCCAAGCGCAAAAGCAGTTCAACTTTTCCCTGGCCGCCAAACCGCTGCCGCAAGCCTTGAGCGACTTCAGCCGCATCACCGGGCAGAGCGTGGTCTACACCGACGAAGCGCCGTACGGCCTCACCGCGCCGGCCGTCAATGGCCAGATGAGTGCCGAACAGGCGCTGCAACGTCTGCTCAGTGGCTCCGGCCTCAACTTCCGCCGCACCGACAGCCACACGCTCGCACTGGAACCCAAACCCACCGAAGGCGCGTTGAACCTCGGCGCCACCACCATCACCTCGACCCGCGACGAATCGATGAGCTATCAACCACCGGAAACCAGTTCGGTGATGCGTTCCTCAGCGTCGTTGCAGGAAGTCCCGCAGACCGTCAACGTCATCCCGGCGCAAGTGATCCGCGATCAGGCGCCGCGCAATCTGGATGACGCGCTGGCCAATGTCAGCGGCATTACCCAGGGCAACACCTTGGGCAGCACGCAGGATTCGGTGATGACCCGCGGTTTCGGTGACAACCGCAACGGCTCGATCATGCGCGACGGCATGCCGATCGTGCAGGGGCGCGGCATGAATGCCACGGTCGATCGGGTTGAAGTGCTCAAAGGCCCGGCATCGCTGCTGTACGGCATTCAAGACCCGGGCGGCGTGGTCAACCTGGTCAGCAAGAAGCCTGAACTGACGCAATACAATGCGCTGACCTTGCGCGGCTCGACTTACGGCGAGGGCAAGAACGGCAGCGGCAGCACCCTCGACAGCACCGGCCCGTTGGGCGATTCCGGGCTGGCCTACCGCATGGTGCTCGATCACGAAGACGAAGATTACTGGCGCAACTTCGGCACCCACCGTGAAACCCTGATCGCCCCGTCGCTGGCCTGGTTCGGCGAGAGCACCAAGCTGTTGTTCGCCTACGAGCACCGCGAATTTCTCACGCCGTTCGACCGTGGCACGCTGATCGATCCGCGCACCAATCATCCGCTGGACATCTCGCGCAAGGAGCGTCTGGACGAGCCGTTCAACAACATGGAAGGCCGCTCGGATCTGTACCACTTTGAAGCTGATCACGAGCTCAACGACGACTGGAAAGCGCACTTCGGTTACAGCTGGAACCGCGAAACCTACGACGCCAGCCAGGTCCGCGTGACGGCCATCGACACCAACAAGGGCACGCTGACCCGCAGCATGGACGGCACCCAGAACGCGATCAGCACCGACCGTTTCACCACCGCCAGTCTCGAAGGCAAGGTCAACGTGCTGGGCATGCAGCATGATCTGGTGTTCGGCGTCGATGACGAGTACCGCAAGATCTACCGCGCCGACCTGATCCGGCAGAAAAGCCTGACCACGTTCAGCTACCTCAATCCGGTGTATGGCCGCGAAGTCGCCGGCACGACCGTCAGCGCCCCCGACAGCGCGCAGACCGATGAACTGCGCAGCGATTCGGTGTTCATGCAGGACTCGATTCACCTCAGCGACCAGTGGATTCTGGTCGCCGGCGGGCGCTTCCAGGAATACGACCAGTACGCCGGCAAAGGCGTGCCGTTCAAGGCCAACACCGACAGCAACGGGCAGAAGTGGGTGCCTCGCGCCGGTCTGGTGTATCGCTATACCGACGCCTTGTCGTTTTACGGCAGCTACACCGAATCGTTCAAACCCAACTCGACCATCGCCCCGCTGAGCGGCAGCAGCACCGTGCTCGACGGCAGCATCGCGCCGGAAGAAGCCAAGTCATGGGAGCTGGGTGCGCGCCTGGATATGCCGGGGCGTGTCACCGGCAACATCGCGTTGTTCGACATCAAGAAACGCAACGTGCTGGTGGCCAACTCTGAAGGCCCGACGACGATTTACAGCGCCGCCGGTGAGGTGCGTTCGCGCGGTCTGGAAATGGATCTGACCGGCCAACTGACTGATCACTGGAGCATGATCGGCAGCTACGCCTACACCGATGCCGAAGTGACCGAAGACCCGGACTACAAAGGCAAGCGCCTGCAAAACGTGGCGAAGAATTCCGGCTCGTTGTCGGCGGTGTATGACTTCGGCAGTGTGATCGGTGGTGACCAGTTGCGCGTGGGGGCTGGAGCGCGTTATGTCGGTGAACGTGCCGGTAATGCGGTGAATGATTTTGATCTGCCGAGCTATACCGTGGCGGATGCGTTTGCCACTTACGACACCAGGGTTGAGGGGCAGAAGGTCAAGTTTCAGCTCAATGTGAAGAACCTGTTTGACCGCACGTATTACACCTCGGCGGCGAGCCGGTTCTTTGTGTCGATGGGGGATTCGCGGCAGGTATCGCTGTCGAGCACGTTGGAGTTTTAAGGCAAGATCAAAAGCCCCTCACCCTAACCCTCTCCCGGGGGGAGAGGGGACTGACCGTGGGATATTCGAGAGATACACCGACCTGAAAGTAATGCTTGGAATCCATAATCGACTCGATCATTCAGGTCGATGTACAACGCCAGACACCTCGGTCGGCTCCCTCTCTTTGGGGGAGAGGGGACTGACCGGGGGATATTCCAGAGGTACACCGACTTGAACGTGATGCTTTGAATCCATAATCGATTCGGTGTTTCAGGTCGATGTACAACGCCAGACACCTCGGTCGGCCCCCTCTCCCTCTGGGAGAGGGCTGGGGTGAGGGAAAAGGGCTCAACGCAAAAACGCCTGCCGATACTCTCCCGGCGTCCCGCCCAACACCTGCTTGAACCGATTAGTGAAATGACTCGCGCTGGCAAACCCGCACGCCAGCGCAATCTCACCCAATGGCAACGCCGTCCCGCGCAACAACTCCCGCGCCCGGCTCAAGCGCCGCGCCAGCACATATTGATGCGGCGGCAGGCCGAAGCTCACGCGAAACATCCGCGCAAAGTGGTATTCCGACAGCGCGCACAACCCGGCCAGTTGCCCCAGGCTGATCGGCTCGGCCAACTGAGTGTCGATGAACTCCACCAATTGCCGCCGCTGGTGTGGCGCCAATCCACCCTTCAACCGCAAACCCTGACGCGCACCCACTTGGCTGAGCAAGGTGTGGCTGATCAATTCATGGGCGAGGCTGCTGGTCAGCAAGCGCTCGCCGGGTTCGTCCCAGTTCAGCGTCAGCAATTGCCGAAAGCGCTGCGCCTGTTGTGGGTCTTCGAGAAACGTCTGCTCGCGCAATTGCATCTCACGGGGTTCGCGATCAAGCAGCGTGACGCAACCGAGGGCAAATTGTTCGGCGCTGAAATACAGGTGCGCCAGGCGGATATCGCCGTTGATCACCCAGCCTGACTCATGATCGGCCGGCAGGATGCACAACTTGTCCGGCCCGCCTTTTTGACCGGGTTGATCGCGACGGAATGTGCCGGTACCACCGGCGATGTAGCAGGACAGCGTGTGGTGACTCGGCGCTTCATAATCCTGCGCATCGTGGTGGTTGGTCCACAAAGCGGCAGACAAGCCGTCGCCGAGCTCGGCGCTGTGCACAAGGCGTGCGTTGGGCGAGCTGTTTAACGCTTGAAAGACTTGCAGGGTATCGATGGCGGCCATGGTCGGTTCTCTTCAACGCTTTGCATCCTACTCCGTAGACGTCGCGCTGCCAGCCTGCCGCCAGACAAAAGCGCAAGAATCTGCAAGCGCACAAGCCAGATCCGGGCAGACACTCAAGGCCTATCGAGGAGTGTGTGCCATGAACCTGTCGTTGTATTTGTTGACCGTGCTGATTTGGGGCACCACCTGGATTGCCTTGAAATGGCAACTGGGCGTGGTGGCTATTCCGGTGTCGATCGTCTATCGCTTCGGCCTCGCCGCATTGGTGCTGTTTGTGCTGTTGCTGCTCAGCCGGCGCCTGCAACCGATGAACCGCCGTGGGCATCTGATCTGCGTGGCTCAAGGGTTGTGCCTGTTCTGCGTCAACTTCATGTGCTTCCTGACCGCCAGCCAATGGATCCCCAGTGGTCTGGTCGCGGTGGTGTTCTCAACCGCGACGCTGTGGAACGCGTTGAATGCGCGAGTGTTCTTCGGTCAACGTATCGCGCGCAATGTTCTTATGGGCGGTGCACTCGGGTTGTTCGGCCTGGGCATGTTGTTCTGGCCGGAATTGGCGGGGCATCAGGCCAGCCCGCAAACCTTGCTCGGTCTCGGCCTGGCGTTGTGCGGCACGTTGTGTTTCTCGGCGGGCAACATGCTCTCGAGTCTGCAGCAGAAAGCAGGTCTCAAACCGCTGACCACCAACGCCTGGGGCATGGCCTATGGCGCGGCGATGCTGTCGGTGTGGTGCCTGGTCAAGGGCATTCCGTTCGACATGGATTGGAGTCCGCGTTATGTCGGTGCGTTGCTGTATCTGGTAATCCCGGGTTCAGTGATCGGTTTCACCGCGTATCTGACGTTGGTCGGACGCATGGGCCCGGAGCGTGCGGCTTACTGCACCGTCCTGTTCCCGGTCGTGGCGCTAAACGTCTCGGCATTTGCTGAAGGTTACCAATGGACAGCGCCGGCGCTGGTCGGTCTGGTGTTAGTGATGCTGGGCAACGTACTGGTGTTTCGTAAACCGAAATCGGTGGTGGCGCCGGTACAGGGAAAGTTGGCTTGAAATAAACGAGCGCTGAACTTCAGCGCTCGACTTTCAGGGTGATGTAAATCATCACCGGGAAGATGAAGTCAACGATATGTCGCGCCCAGTCCTTGGCATTCCATGATTGCGAAGTGTCCATGTCAAACCATTCCACTCCAACTGTTTGCAGGCAGACGTAATAAATGAAAATGGCCGCCAGTATGCCCATGATCGAAAACTTCTTCGCCTCGTGGAATATTTCTGCGGGGGCGTTGATGTTGCGATACAGCTGATAGGTGCCGATCAGGCACAACACGGTATACGTGACTTCCAGCGTGATGATGAACCAGTAGATCCGGTGATGAATCATCGGTGATTCAATGGCTCGGTACTTGATGGTTTCACTGGCGGTGGTGGTGTCCATGCTCAGGATGTGCGCCACGTAAGTGTAGTTTGAGTCATAGTCGGTGAAGTTATGGATCATCACCAGCACGCCAAAGAAGCTGATGTAGGCCATCAAAATAACTTTGCTGTAACGGATAAGTTTGTCAGTGGTCAGGGCGTTCAAGGTTTTTGCTCTCCATAGCGCTTGTCGATAATTCGATGGCCAGGCAGAGCTTATAATGCTGTTGTTTAATTTTGTTTGTTGTTCGATTTCAAGTTGTGTATTGGCGTAACTAACGGGCAAGTGCAGTGGTGCACTTGCCCGTATTCTTTTATCGGCGCCAGACTTGCGGGTTGACCAGATCCTGCGGACGTTCGCCGAGCAGGGCGCTGCGCAGATTGGCCAGCGCACGATTGGCCATGGCTTCGCGGGTTTCATTTGTCGCCGAGCCGATGTGCGGCAGGGTCACGGCATTGCTGAGCTGGAACAGCGGCGACTCGGCCAGCGGTTCTTTTTCGTAAACGTCGAGGCCGGCACCACGAATGCGCTTGTTCTGCAGGGCTTCGATCAGGGCCGGTTCATCGACTACCGGGCCACGAGAGATGTTCACCAGGATGGCGTCCGGTTTCATCAGGGCCAGTTCGCGATGGCTGATCAGGTGGCGGGTCTTGTCGCTGAGCGGCACCACCAGGCAGACGAAATCGGCTTCGGCGAGCAGTTGATCGAGGCTGCGAAATTGCGCGCCGAGTTCTTGTTCCAGGTCGGTCTTGCGGCTGTTGCCGCTGTAGATGATCGGCATGTTGAAACCGAAGCGGCCACGGCGGGCGACGGCGGCGCCGATGTTGCCCATGCCGACAATGCCGAGGGTTTTGCCGTGCACGTCGCAACCGAACAGTGGCGCGCCGACGCTGGCTTGCCATTGGCCGGCCTTGGTCCAGGCGTCGAGTTCGGCGACGCGGCGGGCGCTGCTCATGATCAGGGCGAAGGCGAGGTCGGCGGTGCTTTCGGTGAGCACATCCGGGGTGTTGGTGAGCATGATGCCGCGTTGGTTGAAGTAGTCGAGGTCGTAGTTGTCGTAGCCGACGGAGACGCTGGAGACTACTTCGAGTTTTGTTGCGGTTTCGAGTTGGGCTTGGCCGAGTTTGCGGCCGACGCCGATGAGGCCGTGGGCGTGGGGCAGGGCTTCGTTGAATTGGGCGTTGATGTCGCCGTTTTTTGGGTTGGGGACGATGACGTCGAATTCCTGTTGCAGGTTTTCGATCATGGGAGGGGTGATGCGGCTGAAGGCCAGGACAGTCTTTTTCATCGTTTTTGGCTCTTGTTCGGGCTTGATACCAAGCACGCTAACATTTCTGGCTTGGGGTTGTCTTGGCGGCTTGTGCGCCGATCTGCCTCTCGGGCTTTTGGGCCAATCTACGGTTTTTCGGGGGGCGGCTCCGTGTTCATCCCGAGTCTCTCCTAGTGTTGCTGTTCTAAACGTGCGCTGAACTTTTGATGACTTCGCTTATAACAAAAAAGATCGTCGATAAAGGCTTTTATTGCGAATAGGTCTCTAAGACTGTCAGTTCTGACAGGTGCGGGTAAAACATAATAATGGCAGTCTTTTATTTCGTATTTTCCGCGACAGTCAACTTTGATAAAAGGACTTCTCATGAAAAATGAATTTTTTCTGTTTTCAAACAAACAGAAAAATGTGAGCGGTACGGCCAATGTTCTCATTGATAGTCTTGCACCTTTCAACGGCGTGGTTGAAACCTTCGCAACGAATGGTGAGGAAGTTTACGTTAATGCACGTCAGCAATTTGATGCCACGCGATCAGGGTCTCTGACGTTCAGGTTTAAGGCTGATATCACTAATGGTAAGCATGATTATGAGGCTGATTCAGGGCTGTCTATTTTTTATAGTTTGGTCGAAAAGTCCGATGACTGGACAAAAATCACGCCGTATCCGGCTGTTTATGGCAGTGGAGCTGTAACTGTGAGTTTCGACTATGCTAAAGGTACATTGGCAGTGGGGTTTGACTTGGAAGTTCAAAACCATTCAACAGAGCCAAAGTTAAAAGCGATTGGTGCATTCAGAGATGTTTCAGGTCTTGAGCATGTTAAGAAATAACACGACTCTATTTTTATTCAATCAATGTTTTTTTGAGCGATCGCCGTCCATCGGGACGTCCACGTTTATCGATAGATGTGGACGTCCCGCGCTGGACTCAGGCTGCTCCTACGGATTAGCGATGCGTGGCGGGCAGTGTCACTTCCACATTATCCAGCACGCGATTCACCGCCAGTTCGGCGAGCATGATGATCTGCTGAATCGCCAGAATCGTGCGCCGTTGCGGCAGGTCGATGTAGGCGGCGATGTCGCTGGTCATCAGGCTGGCCTGTGCCAGTGATTCGCAGGCGTGAACCAGCAGGCTTTCGCTGTCCTGTTCCGGGGCGACCTGAAACATGGTGCTGGGTTTGTGGAAACGCAGGGTGAGTGCGTTGGGTTTGAGGTAGTGGTCGAGGGCGCGGTCGGCGGCTTCGTGGAATTTCTTTGAACCGGGGAATTCGTAGGGGGTGGTGTTCTCCGCTTCGGGCGGATTGGGACTGTGTTTGATCATGGCAAATATCCTTTTAAGAAAATGGAGCTGCCATGTTTCGTTTTCCAGGCGAAAGGGGTGGCAGCTGTACGCGGACTGGAAAAACCGGCAAAGGATCAAACCCGGCAGACCCGAAGGTCTCCCACGTACAGCCGCCATAACAAAACTTCGGCGCCGAAAAAGCGCGGCATTATGTCATGTGCTGTGATCCTGCGGGTTTTCCAGACCCGGTCGCTGATGCGTCAGCGACACCCAAATCCTAGCCACCGCACTTCCGACGGACAACCGTCAAAACCTGTCGGAAAGATCCGCGAAACCCTGATTTCTGTAGGCTCTGCCGTAGGCTGCGATCTGTTGATTTTTAAACATCAAGATCAAAAGATCGCAGCCTGCGGCAGCTCCCACAGGGTTCGTGGTGTGTTGAAAATCAGTTGGCGACGCGCACGCCGGCAAGGCTGCCGCTTAATTCGTAAGCCGCCAATTCCGCCTGATGCGCCGCCAAAATTTCCGGCAACGACCCACGCAAATACTCAACCCACGTCTTGATCTTCGCATCCAGATATTGCCGCGACGGGTAAATCGCATACAGGTTCAGCTCTTGCGAGCGGTAGTTCGGCATGACCCGCACCAGCGTGCCGTTGCGAAGACCTTCGATCGCGGCATACACCGGCAACACGCCCACGCCCATGCCGCTGGTGATCGCGGTTTTCATCGCGTCGGCGGAGTTCACCAGAAACGGCGAGCTGTTGATGGTGACCATTTCCTGGCCTTCCGGGCCGTCGAAGGCCCATTTTTCCAGGGGGATCACCGGGCTGACCAGGCGCAGGCAGGCATGGTTGAGCAGGTCGCTGGGCTTTTGCGCGGCACCGTTGGCTTTTACATAGGCCGGCGAGGCGCAGACGATGCTGTAGGTGATGCCAAGGCGTTGCGAGACAAAACCCGAGTCCGGCAATTCGCTGGCGAGCACGATGGACACGTCGTAGCCCTCGTCGAGCAGGTCCGGCACGCGGTTGGCCAGGGTCAGGTCGAAGGTGACGTCCGGGTGGGTCTTGCGGTAGCGGGCGATGGCGTCGATGACGAAGTGCTGGCCGATGCCGGTCATGGTGTGCACTTTCAGTTGCCCGGCCGGGCGCGCGTGGGCGTCGCTGGCTTCGGCTTCGGCCTCTTCGACATAGGCCAGGATCTGCTCGCAGCGCAGCAGGTAGCGTTTGCCCGCTTCGGTCAGGGCAATGCGCCGCGTGGTGCGGTTGAGCAAGCGGGTTTGCAGGTGGGCTTCCAGGTTGGAGACCGCGCGCGAGACGTTGGCGGTGGTGGTGTCGAGTTGCACGGCGGCGGCGGTGAAGCTGCCGGCTTCGGCGACACAACTGAAGGCGCGCATGTTTTGCAAAGTGTCCATGGGGTGCTCTCAAGGGAGATGGCAAATTGTGACACGAAGTTTCAGGGGCGAGACCCCCGACCAAGGGATTATCTCGTTAACCGTAACAAAGATTCACAGAAATCCCAGCTTATCGCCATTGAGGGCGCCCCCTAGAATTGCGCCGATCCCGGTAGGAGCTGCCGAAGGCTGCGATCTTTTGATTTTGTTTTAAGGGAATCAAGATCAAAAGATCGCAGCCTGCGGCAGCTCCTGCACGGGTCCTCGATCTACCCCTCTCTCAGGAATTCGCAGCTGTGCCGCGTCGCATCAACAGAGCGCTTTTGCCGCTCAGTGTTCTGGCTTTTACCCTGGGTCTTGGCGGCTGCATCTCAACGGACGGAATTGCCCCGCAGGGCAACGCATTGGAGGCCAATTCTCTGGCCACCGACGACGCCATCGCCCATGCCGCCCGTGACGCCAACTGGCCCACCGCGCAATGGTGGCAAGCCTACGGCGACCCGCAACTCAATCGCTGGATCGACCTTGCCGTGCAAGGCAGTCCGACCATGGCCATGGCCGCTGCTCGAGTGCGTCAAGCCAAAGCCATGGCCGGCGTCGCCGAATCCGCCGAGTCATTGCAGATCAATGGCGAGTCGACACTCAAGCGGCACAACTGGCCGACCGATCAGTTCTACGGCCCCGGCGATCTGGCCAACACCACCACCTGGGATAACAACGCCGCATTGGGTTTCAGCTACGCCCTCGACCTCTGGGGCCGTGAAAGCAACGCCAGCGAACGGGCTGTGGATCTGGCGCACATGAGCGCCGCTGAGGCGCGATTGGCGCAGCTCGAATTGCAGAACAACATCGTCCGCGCCTACATCGAACTGTCGCTGCATTACGCCCAGCGCGACATCGTCGCGGCGACGCTCAAGCAGCAGCAACAGATTCTCGATCTGGCACAGAAGCGTTTGAACGGCGGGATCGGCACGCATTTCGAAGTCAGTCAGGCGGAAACGCCGCTGCCGGAAACCCATCGGCAAATCGATGCGCTGGATGAGGAAATTGCCCTCAGTCGCAATCAACTTGCAGCGCTGGCGGGGAAAGGGCCGGGGGAGGGCGCGCAGTTGCAGCGTCCGACCCTGTCCCTTGGTGCTGCGTTGAAACTGCCGTCGGCATTGCCAGCCGAGCTGCTCGGTCAGCGTCCGGACGTGGTCGCCAGTCGCTGGCAAGTGGCGGCGCAGGCGCGCGGGATTGATGTCGCGCATGCCGGGTTTTATCCCAACGTCGATCTGGTCGGCAGCCTCGGCTACATGGCCACCGGCGGTGGCGCGCTGGAGTTTTTGACCGGCAAGAAACTCAACTACAACGTCGGCCCGGCGATCTCATTGCCAATCTTCGACGGTGGTCGATTGCGCTCAGAGCTGGGTGAAGCCTCCGCCGGTTACGACATCGCTGTCGCGCATTACAACCAGACGCTGGTGAATGCGCTGAAGAATATCTCCGACCAGTTGATCCGCCGCGAGTCGATGGACAAACAGCAAGGTTTTGCCGCCGAGTCGGTGGCCACGGCGCAGAAGACCTACGACATCGCGATGATCGCGTATCAGCGCGGCCTCACCGATTACCTCAACGTGCTCAATGCGCAGACGTTGCTGTTCAAGCAGCAGCAGGTGCAGCAGCAGGTGCAGGCGGCGCGATTGAGTGCGCATGCCGAGTTGGTAACTGCGCTGGGCGGTGGCCTCGGCGCTGGCAACGATGTGCCGACTGCCGAGAAAACCCAGGCCCCGAAAACCCCGATGCTCCTGCGTTGAACACACAACCCATTGTAGGAGTGAGCCTGCTCGCGATGAGGGCCTGTCAGTCTGCATTTATGTTGGCTGACACACCGCTATCGCGAGCAGGCTCACTCCTACAGGGACCGCGTCTTGCCTGAATCCATGAGCACAATTAAATGACTCCCTTGCCCGCAGCTCTGCGCTGGCTCTACTCCCTGGAATGGCGCCGTGGTTTTTTCGACTGGGCGCGCAGCGATGGCGTGACCTGGGTCTACATCTTCAAGGTGCTGATCGCGGCATTCCTCACCCTGTGGCTGGCCATGCGCCTGGAATTGCCGCAGCCGCGCACGGCGATGATCACCGTGTTCATCGTCATGCAGCCGCAGAGCGGCCAGGTGTTCGCCAAGAGTTTCTATCGCTTCCTCGGCACGCTGGCCGGGTCGGCGATGATGGTCACGCTGATTGCGTTATTTGCGCAGAACACTGAGCTGTTCCTCGGCTCGCTGGCGATCTGGGTCGGCATCTGCTCGGCCGGTGCCGCGCGTTGCCGCAACTTCCGCGCTTACGGTTTTGTCCTCGCCGGTTACACTGCCGCGATGGTCGGTTTACCGGCACTGGCGCACCCGGACGGCGCATTCATGGCGGCGGTGTGGCGGGTGCTGGAGATCTCGCTGGGGATTCTCTGCTCGACTCTGGTCAGCGCCGCGATCCTGCCGCAAACCGCCAGCGCCGCCATGCGCAACGCCTTGTATCAGCGCTTCGGCGTGTTCGCGCTGTTCGTCACCGATGGCCTGCGCGGACGCAGCAAGGCCGAGTCTTTCGAGGCGAGCAATGTGCGCTTCATTGCTGAGGCCGTGGGACTGGAAGGGCTGCGCAGCGTCACCGTGTTCGAAGACCCGCACATGCGTCGGCGCAACGGTCGCCTGAGCCGTTTGAACAGCGAATTCATGGGCATCACCACACGTTTTAACGCCTTGCATCAGTTGCTTGAACGCTTGCGTGGCAATGGCGAAGAACATGTGGTCGCGGCGATCAGACCGGGCCTGCAGGATCTCGCCGAAGTGCTCGATGGCTTCAGCGGCCGCGCTCTGACCAGCCCTGATGCCGCCCGTTTGGCGACGGCATTGGCATCCTACAAGGAAGGCCTGCCGTCACGCGTGCGAAGCTTGCGCGCCATCTTCCAGGAAACCGATCCGAGCGACGCCGAACAACTGGATTTCCACACCGCGTACGAATTGCTCTATCGCTTCGTCGATGATTTGCACAGTTATGCACAGACCCACGCATCCTTGGCCGATCACCGCCACGAACGCGAGCGCTGGGACGAGCCGTTCACCCCGCAAACCAATTGGTGGGCAGCCGCTGCGTCGGGCATTCGCGCTTCGTTCATTCTCATCGTGCTGGGCAGTTATTGGGTCGCTACCGCTTGGCCAAGCGGCGCGACGATGACCCTGATTGCGGCCGCCACCGTGGGCCTCTCCGCCGCCACACCGAACCCGAAACGCATGGCATTCCAAATGGCTTGCGGCACCTTCCTCGGCGCCCTGATCGGCTTCGTCGAGATGTTTTTCATCTTCCCGTGGATCGATGGCTTTCCGTTGCTGTGCGTGATGCTCGCACCGGTAATCGTGCTCGGTTCGTTCCTCACCTCGCGCCCGCAATACGCCGGGGTCGGCCTCGGTCTGCTGATCTTCTTCAGCACCGGATCGGTGCCGGACAACCTGACCATTTACAACCCGTACACCTTTATCAACGACTACATCGCCATGGTCATGGGCATGCTGGTCTGTGCCGCTGCCGGGGCGATTATTCTGCCGCCGAACAGTCGCTGGCTGTGGAAGCGTCTGGAGCAGGATCTGCGCGGCCAAGTGGTCTACGCGATCAGCGGCAAACTCAAAGGCCTGGCGTCGAGTTTCGAGAGCCGCACACGTGATCTCTTGCATCAGGCTTATGGCCTCGCGGCCGGCCAGCCGAAGGTGCAGAAGAACCTGCTGCGCTGGATGTTCGTGGTCCTGGAAGTCGGCCACGCGATCATCGAGTTGCGCAAAGAGCAGGCGATCCTGCCGGTGCACCCGGCCTATGCCGAGTCGCAGCCGTGGCGCCAGGCGATCCGCGTGATGGGCCGCGCGCTGGTGCGGCTGTTTCTGCAACCGAACGCTAGCAATCTCGAACGTGCGCTGGTGGCGGTCGACCACGCAATCAGTCGAGTAGCGGCCACTGACGAACCGTTCGCCCCACACTTCGATACCTCGGCATTGCGCCGGGTGAAGAGCTATCTGCACTTCATCCGCACCTCGTTGCTCGACCCGCAATCGCCGCTTGCTGCCTACGCCATCGCCAAGCCCGAAGGACTTGCCCATGCCTCGTGAAATCGCCTTCCACGGCGTGTACATGCCGACCAT
>Ga0213828_1001940_pt1 | contig 15957 bp, 14 predicted proteins | sample MC6MC0897MG_FD_180664 | JGI IMG/M metagenome (GOLD analysis project Ga0213828, IMG submission 180664) | Enriched soil aggregate microbial communities from Iowa State University, Ames, United States - MC6-MC0897-MG | ecosystem: Environmental > Terrestrial > Soil > Unclassified | place: USA: Iowa... | reverse complement strand
ATGTGCGACTGGCCAGCAACGTCTGGTCACGCGCCGACCGGTAGAACCGGCTCGACTGTTCCTACGGCTTTGGGAAGACTCCAGTGATAAAAAAAATCCTGATCGCCAACCGAGGTGAAATCGCAGTCCGCATCGTGCGTGCCTGCGCCGAGATGGGCATACGCTCGGTAGCGATCTATTCCGACGCCGACCGTCATGCGCTGCACGTCAAGCGCGCTGACGAGGCCCACAGCATCGGAGCCGAGCCACTGGCCGGTTACCTGAACCCGCGCAAGCTGGTGAACCTCGCTGTCGAAACCGGTTGTGATGCCCTGCACCCAGGTTACGGTTTCTTGTCGGAAAACGCTGAACTGGCAGAGATCTGCGCCGAGCGCGGGATCAAGTTCATCGGCCCGGCTGCCGAAGTCATTCGCCGCATGGGCGACAAGACCGAAGCGCGCCGCGCCATGATCAAGGCCGGCGTACCGGTCACACCGGGCACCGAAGGCAACGTTGCCGATATCCATGAAGCCCTGAGCGAAGGTGACCGCATCGGCTATCCGGTGATGCTCAAGGCCACTTCCGGCGGTGGCGGCCGCGGCATTCGCCGTTGCAACAGCCGTGAAGAACTGGAACAGAACTTCCCCCGCGTGATCTCCGAGGCCACCAAGGCTTTTGGCTCTGCGGAAGTGTTTCTGGAAAAGTGCATCGTCAACCCCAAGCACATCGAGGCGCAGATCCTGGGTGACAGCTTTGGCAGCGTGGTGCACCTGTTCGAGCGCGATTGCTCGATCCAGCGCCGCAACCAGAAGCTCATCGAGATTGCCCCGAGCCCTCAGCTGACTCCCGAGCAGCGCGCCTACATCGGCGACCTCGCGGTGCGTGCAGCCAAGGCCGTGAATTACGAAAACGCCGGTACCGTGGAGTTCTTGCTCGCCGATGGCGAGGTGTACTTCATGGAGATGAACACCCGGGTGCAGGTGGAACACACCATCACCGAAGAAATCACCGGCCTGGACATCGTTCGCGAGCAGATCCGCATCGCTTCGGGCCTGCCGCTGTCGGTCAAGCAGGAAGACATCCAGCACCGCGGCTACGCGCTGCAGTTCCGTATCAACGCTGAAGACCCGAAGAACAACTTCCTGCCCAGCTTCGGCAAGATCACCCGCTATTACGCACCCGGCGGCCCAGGCGTGCGCACCGACACGGCGATCTACACCGGCTATACCATTCCGCCCTTCTATGACTCCATGTGCCTGAAGCTGGTGGTCTGGGCGTTGACCTGGGAAGAAGCCATGGACCGCGGCCTGCGGGCCCTGGACGACATGCGCGTGCAGGGGGTGAAGACCACTGCTGCGTATTACCAGGAAATCCTGCGCAACCCGGAATTCCGTAGCGGCCAGTTCAACACCAGCTTCGTCGAAAGCCACCCTGAACTGACCAACTACTCGATCAAGCGCAAACCCGAAGAGCTGGCCCTGGCCATCGCCGCCGCCATCGCCGCCCACGCAGGCCTATGAATTCAGCTGCAAGCTGTAAGCGGCAAGCTACAAGTAAAAGCAGACCAGCTTTTCTTGGCGCTTGTAGCTTGAAGCTTGCCGCTATGAGGAGATAACAATGTCCAAGAAAATTCACGTAACCGACACGATCCTGCGCGACGCCCACCAGTCCCTGCTGGCCACCCGCATGCGTACCGAAGACATGCTGCCGATCTGCGACAAGCTCGACAAGGTCGGCTACTGGTCGCTGGAAGTCTGGGGTGGCGCCACCTTCGATGCCTGCGTGCGCTTCCTCAAGGAAGACCCGTGGGAGCGCCTGCGCAAACTGCGCGCCGCACTGCCCAACACCCGCCTGCAAATGCTGTTGCGCGGCCAGAACCTGCTGGGCTACCGCCACTACAGCGATGACGTGGTCAAGGCCTTTGTCGCCAAGGCTGCGGTCAACGGCATCGACGTCTTCCGTGTTTTCGACGCGATGAACGATGTGCGTAACCTGCGCGTGGCCATTGAAGCGGTCAAGGCCGCCGGCAAGCACGCCCAGGGCACCATCGCCTACACCACCAGCCCGGTGCACACCATCGAAGCCTTCGTTAACCAGGCCAAGCAGATGGAAGCCATGGGTTGCGACTCGGTGGCGATCAAGGACATGGCCGGCCTGCTGACCCCCTATGCCACGGGCGAGCTGGTCAAGGCGCTGAAAGCCGAGCAGTCGCTGCCGGTGTTCATCCACTCCCACGACACCGCTGGCCTGGCTGCCATGTGCCAGCTCAAGGCCGTGGAAAACGGCGCCGATCATATCGATACGGCAATCTCCAGCTTCGCCTGGGGCACCAGCCACCCGGGCACCGAGTCGATGGTCGCCGCGCTCAAGGGCAGCGAGTTCGACACCGGCCTGGACCTGGAACTGCTGCAGGAAATCGGCCTGTACTTCTACGCCGTGCGCAAGAAGTACCACCAGTTCGAAAGCGAATTCACAGCGGTGGATACCCGAGTACAGGTCAACCAGGTACCGGGCGGCATGATTTCCAACCTGGCCAACCAGCTCAAGGAGCAGGGCGCCCTCAACCGCATGAACGAAGTGCTGGCGGAAATCCCGCGCGTGCGTGAAGACCTCGGCTTCCCACCGCTGGTAACCCCGACCTCGCAGATCGTCGGCACCCAGGCGTTCTTCAACGTGTTGGCCGGCGAGCGCTACAAGACCATCACCAACGAGGTGAAGCTGTACCTGCAAGGCGGTTATGGCAAGGCCCCAGGCGTGGTCAACGAACAACTGCGCCGCCAGGCGATCGGCAGCGAAGAAGTAATCGACGTGCGCCCGGCCGACCTGCTCAAGCCAGAAATGACCAAGCTGCGTGGCGACATCGGCGCCTTGGCCCGCTGCGAAGAAGACGTGTTGACCTTCGCCATGTTCCCGGACATCGGGCGCAAGTTCCTTGAGGAACGCGAAGCCGGCACCCTGACCCCGGAAGCCCTCTTGCCGATCCCTGAAGCCGGGGCCATCGCCGCACCCGGCGGCGAAGGCGTACCGACCGAGTTCGTCATCGACGTGCACGGCGAAACCTATCGCGTCGACATCACCGGTGTGGGCGTCAAGGCAGAGGGCAAGCGTCACTTCTACCTGTCGATCGACGGCATGCCGGAAGAAGTGGTGTTCGAGCCGCTCAACGAGTTCGTCGGCGGTGGCGGCAGCAAGCGCAAGCAAGCCACCGACCCAGGCCACGTCAGCACCACCATGCCAGGCAACATCGTCGATGTACTGGTCAAGGAAGGTGACATGGTCAAGGCCGGCCAGGCCGTGCTGATCACCGAAGCCATGAAGATGGAGACCGAAGTGCAGGCGGCCATCGCCGGCAAGGTCGTGGCCATCCACGTGGCCAAGGGCGACCGCGTGACGCCGGGCGAGATCCTGATCGAGATCGAAGGTTGATGGAAACCTTCGTTTAACTAGCGGTTTACCTCTGGGGAGCGGATGCTCCCCTTTTTTATGCATTAGATTGCATATTATTGAAGATAATTGTCAAAAATGTGCATTTTAATGCATATTTTTAGCGTTCAGAACGACTGAACGAACGGGGCGAGGGGAACCCTACCCTCAAATCAATGAATGCGGTACTTCGCCCGTTCGGCTTGCAGATAGGTGTGGTCAGGCGCCAGCGTCAGATCACCTGACCCTCACTGCTGATAGCCCTTGCCAAAGTGCCTTTCCAGCTTGGCCTGCACCAGCTCCAGCAGAATCGACAGCACCCAGTAGATCACCGCTGCAGTCGTCAGCATCTCCAGGTAGCGGTAGCTGGAGCGGCCGTAGGACTGGGCCAGGAACATCACTTCCCACACGCCCATCACCGAAATCAGCGATGAATCCTTGAGCATCGAAATGAACTGGTTCGCGCTCGGCGGGATGATGGTGCGCATGGCCTGGGGCAGGGTGACGTGCCAGAAGATCTGCGCTGGGCCAAGGCCCAGGGCCATTGCCGCTTGACGTTGCCCAGGCGCCACACCGAGGATGCCGGCGCGGAAAATTTCGCTGAGGTAGGCGCCATAGTTCAGCGACAGGGCAATGATGCCGGCGCTGATGGCCCCAGGGACCACGCCCAGCTGCGGCAGGCCCAGGTAGATCAGCAGGATCTGGATCAGCAGTGGCGTGCCACGGAAAAACGACGTGTAGAAGCTGGCGATGCCCAACAGCACCGCGCTGCTCGACAGCCGTGCCAGCGCGGCGGCGAAGCCCAGTGCCACGGAAACCACTATCGAGCACAGGCACAGGAACAGGGTCAGTGCCGCGCCTTGCAAAAAGCCATTCGGCCCCAGCTTGAACCCCGCCAGATACGGGAATTTTTCGACAATGATCGAAAACTTCAAGTCAAAGCTGAGGAAGAACGCCGCAAACAGCACAAACAACCCGACCCAGGTCAGATACAGGCGTGTGCGAAAGCCGAACAGTTGTGTGCCCGACGCTTTGACGGCGGGACGCGGGGCAGGTTGTTGAGCACTCATTTACTGATATCGGCGCCGATCCATTTCTGTGACAGCTTGGCCAAGGTGCCATCGGCCTTCAGCTCGGCGAATACCTGACGCAGCTTGGCATCCCACTCGGGGTCGCCTTTTTCAATCGCCACCGAATTGGGTTCTTCGTACAGCGGCGCACCGGCCAATTTGAAGCGCTTGTCCTGATCCAGGCGCGGCTGGGCGGTGACCAGGTTGGTCAGGATGGCATCCAGGCGCACACCTGCGCCCAGGCCCAGGTCCTGGAAGGCGACGTTGTCAGTGTCATAAGGGGCGATCTGCACCATCTCGAAGGGATAGTCGATCTTCTTGTCCTCATCACCCTCGATGACCAGGTTCTTGTTCAAGTAGCTCTCGTAGCTCGAGGCGCTGGTCAGGCCGACCTTCAGGCCGTCCAGGTCTTTGGCCGAATGGATGCGTTCGTCCTTGGCGTTGACCACGATCACCGCAGGCGAGGCGTAGTACTCCACCGGGAAATCAAACACCTCGGCGCGCGCCTTGCTTGGGGTCATGGAGCACACACAAAGGTCATAACGGCCGCTCCAGCGCCCTGCGGCAATCACATCCCAGGAGGGTGTTTCCAGGCGCAGCTTGACGCCCAGCTTGTCGGCGACGGCCTTGGCCACATCCACGTCGAAACCATCCAGCTGGTTCTGATCGTTCAGAAACGAGAACGGCGGATAGCTTTCCATCAGCACGTTGACCATTTCCTTGCGCGCTTGCACTCGGTCCAGCGTGGCACCTGCGAAGGCCTGAGTGGTGGCACACAGGGCGATGAGGCCGGTGCCGAGCAAGGGAAGCAAGCGCATGGAGGTACCTGAAAAAGTTGTTGGACAATCCGTGTCGGGTATTTAATAGTTATAACAAGTTACACACTAATGAATTTTATTTATAAACATATAAGTGATAGGCATATGGGCGAACAATCGCTGGTAATTCTGGATGGCGGTATGGGGCGAGAGCTGCAGCGTCGTGGTGCGCCGTTCCGGCAGCCCGAATGGTCAGCGTTGGCCTTGAGCGAAGCACCTGAAGCGGTGGTGGCGGTGCATGCGGCGTATATCGAGGCCGGGGCGCAGGTCATCACCAGCAACAGCTATGCGGTTGTGCCGTTCCATATTGGGGAAGCGCGCTTCGCCCAGGAAGGGCGCGCATTGGCCGCAACGGCAGGGCAACTGGCCCGTGCCGCAGCCGATGCGGCTGCTGTACCTGTTCGTGTTGCCGGGTCGTTGCCGCCGCTGTTCGGCTCTTACCGCCCGGACCTGTATCAGCCGGAGCGGGTCAGCGAAGTACTGACACCGCTACTGGCAGGGCTGGCGCCTTATGTGGACCTGTGGTTGGCCGAAACCCAGAGCTCGATTGAAGAAGTGCGGGCCATCAGCTCGCACCTGCCGCAGGACGGCAGGCCGTTCTGGGTGTCGTTCACCCTTGAAGATGAAGGCGTCGTGGACGTGCCGCGCCTGCGCTCCGGGCAGACCGTTGCCGCGGCAGCCGAAGCGATTGCCGAGCTGGGTGTCAGCGCGTTGTTGTTCAACTGCAGCCAGCCCGAAGTGATCGGTGCTGCGCTGGATGTTGCGCGCCAGGCCTTCGAGCGCTTGGGCGTGGACATCGCCATTGGCGCTTACGCCAATGCCTTCCCCCCGCAACCCAAGGACGCCACCGCCAACGATGGCCTGGATGAGCTGCGCGAAGACCTCGACCCACCGGGTTATCTGAGCTGGGCCAGCAGCTGGCGCCAACGCGGTGCCAGCCTGCTCGGCGGTTGCTGTGGTATCGGCCCGGAGCACATTGCAGAACTCAGGGCCAAGCTGGCCTGATCACGCGTTGCGGCAGGCTTCCAGCGTCCTGGCTTGCCCTTCAGGGCGTTGGTTGTCGGCACTCAACCAGCGCTCGAACCCCGCCGCTACCGTTGGCCACTCGTCATCGGTGATCGAGTACCACGCGGTATCCCGGTTGTGGTCCTTGACCACCAGGTGCTTGCGGAACACCCCCTCATAGACAAAGCCGAACCGCTGCGCCGCGCGCTTGGAGCGGGCATTGGCGTTGTTGCACTTCCACTCGAGCCTGCGGTTGCCCAGCTCGAAACCCAGCTTGCCCAGCAGGTACACCGCTTCGGTCCCCTTTGGCGTGCGCTGCATGGCGGCGCCGAAGGCGATGTGGCCGATCTCGATGCGGCCATGGTCGGGCACGATCGACATCAGGCTGAGAATGCCCTGGGCCTGGCCGGTTGGGCGGTCGATAACGGTGTAGAACAACGGATCAAGGCTGGCGGCATGGCCTTGCAGCCAACGGTCGAAGGCGCCGCGTTCGGGGAATGGGCCATAGGGCAGGTAATCCCACAGGGCCGGGTCGGCTTGCGGGCCTTGCAAGACGTTCCACAGGTCGTCGCCGTGACGTGCCGGGTCGAGTTTTTCAAGGCGGATGAAGCGGCCCTCGATGGTGTCTGCCGTGGGTGCCTTGGCGGGTTTCCAGTTCAGTGCGTCGGTCATGTCGTGCCTACAACCCTTTGCGGAATTGAATGAAGCCCGGCCGCTCGGCAACCTGCTGGTACAGGCTGATGGCGGTGGCGTTGGTTTCGTGGGTCAGCCAGTGCACCTTGGCACAGCCGGCAGCCTTGGCGGTGGCGTAGACATGCTCGATCAGCTGGCGACCGATGCCCAGGCCGCGTTGCGTGCCATCCACATAGAGGTCCTGCAGGTAGCACGAGTTCTCGATGCTCCAGTTGGAACGATGGTAGATCCAGTTGACCATCCCCACTGCCTTGCCATCGACCCAGGCCAGGGCAGAGTGGGTCGGCTCGTGGCTGTCCAGCAGGCGCTGCCAGGTACTGGTGCTGACCGCTTCGGGCAATTCGGTCTCATAGAAGCGCAGGTAAGCCTGCCACAGGGCAAGCCAGGCGGGATGGTCGTTGGCGCTGACGGGGCGCAGAGTGACGCTGGGCATGGGCTTTTCCTTCAGAGTTGGCGCATGTGCGCTGCAAGTTGGTTGTCCTGGTAGTCGGCACTGTCGCCGAGGCTTTGACGCACCCCGGCGATGTCCTCGGCCGAACGGTTCTGGCTGAGCTTGCGGGCCCCTTGCAGGCGCGTGATCGGCAGGCGAATGCCGACAATGGCGCGGAGCATGCCTTCAAGGTAGTCGCTGGGGGCGTCGGACACTTTCCAGGGTTCGCTGCGGCCGTGCTCATGGCGCTCGGTCAGGCGGCTGACGATCTGCAGCAGCGGCTCGGCCTCGTGGATGACTTCGACTGGGCCATAGGCGTGCACCGCCAGGTAGTTCCAGGTGGGGACCACCTTGGGGTTGTCGGCCTTGCTGGGGTAATAGCTCGGGCTGACATAGGCGTCGGCACCGGGGAACACCAGCAGCGCTTCAGCGCCTTGCTGCAGGTCTTGCCACTGAACGTTGGCCCGGGCCAGGTGCGCGTAGACCGTGCCAAACTCGCCTTGCTGGGTGTCGACCAGGACGGGCAGGTGGGTCGCCTGCAAGCCGTGTTCCCCGTGGCTGATGAGGACGGCGAGCCGCGTATCGGCCATGTGCCGGTGCAGGCGTGCTAGGTCATGTTCCTGGTGGGGCTTGCTGTTGTACATGGCGGGTTCCTTGTCGAATGGCTCCATCCTAGGCAGGCTATTGGTTCTGTGTAAGATCCATTTATGGCTGATTTGATAGGTCCAATACGGTGAACAAGCGCCCCCTCATACTGCCTTTCGACCCGGCTGGCATCGTGCTCGACCGCCGCCGCGGGCTCAGCCAGCAGCTCTACCAGGCCTTGCGTGCGCGGGTGTTGGATGGGCGCCTGAGCAGTGGTACGCGATTGCCGGCCAGCCGTGACTTGGCGGCGATACTGGCGCTGTCGCGCAACAGCGTGGTGCGTGCCTATGACCAGTTGTATGCCGAGGGGTATATCGAAAGCCGGGTGGGCGACGGTACCTATGTGATTCAGCTTGAAAAACTATCCACACAACTGTCCACAGGGTTATCCCTAGGGTTATCAACAGGTTTATCCACATTTTCTTTAGAAAATGCTGAGGATTTATCCAGCTCTGAGCGCTCCAGCGAGGCGCTTGAGCGTCTGAAAAGTAACCACTTGCCCGTTCCTAGAAGTGGCGCCCCACGTGCGTTCAGGGTCGGCATCCCGGCCTTCAATCTGTTCCCGTTTGACGTGTGGGCCAAGCTGCAAGCGGCTTTCTGGCGTAACCCGGACCCTGCGCAGCTGGGTTACGGTGACCCGGCGGGTGAGCTGCAGCTTCGTGAGCTGATCGCGGCCTATCTGCGGCGTTCACGGGGCCTTTCGTGCACGGCTGAACAAATTGTGATCACCAGTGGTGCACAGCAGGCCATCAGCCTTTGTGCACAGTTGCTGTTGCAGCCTGGCGAGGGGGTAGCTGTGGAAAACCCTGGCTATCGGGCCGCTGGGCATACCTTTGCCGTGGCAGGGGGCAAGGTGATGGGCGTACCGGTGGATGAAGAGGGCATGGACTGTGAGCGCCTCGTACAACTGGCGGACTGCCGCCTGGCCTACGTCACGCCGGCGCATCAGTACCCCACCGGCGTGACCATGAGCCTGGCGCGACGCCTGGCATTGCTGGCCTGGGCCGAGCGCAACGATGGCTGGATCATCGAAGACGATTACGATGGGGAGTACCGCTATAGCGGTGCGCCATTGGCACCGCTGGCGGCGCTGGACCGACAGGGGCGGGTGCTGTACGTCGGCACGTTCGGCAAAATTGCCTTCCCCGCGTTGCGTCTGGGCTACCTGGTGTTGCCTGCGCGCCTGGTACAGGCGTTCAGCCAAGGGCGGGCGCTGGCCATGCGGCATTCGGAAGTGGGCAGCCAATGCGTGATGGCCGAGTTCATGGCCCAGGGGCATTTCCAGCGCCACATCCGGCGTATGCGCCGGGCGGCGTTGAGCCGGCGCAATGTACTCAAGGCTGGTTGGCCGCTGGATGTGCCTGGGTTGGGTGGTATGCCGGAAGTCGCGGCGGGGCTGCATGTGAAGGTGGATGTGGATAACTTTGCGCGCGAGCAAGAACTGGTCGCCACGGCAGAAGCGGTAGGGGTTGAGGTAAATCCGCTGAGTAGCTATTGGCTGGAAGACAGCCAGGTGGCTGTGGATAACCGTGCGGGGTTGGTGCTGGGGTTTGCCGCAGTGCCAGAGGCCGACATTGCCAATGCGCTGATGCGCTTGCGCCGGGCCTGGAAAAAGTGAGCGGGGCCGCCTAGCGACCCCGCCACGGCTCAGGTGCCGGACTTGATGCGGGTCCAGGCTCTGGTGCGTGCCCGTTCGGCATCACGTGGCAGTGGTTTGAGGGTGTACAGCTTGGCCATCGCCTCTGCCGTCGGGTACAGGTTGGGGTTATTGCGAATCGCTGGGCTGACCTTGTCGGTCGCGTCCTTGTTCGGGTTCGGGTACCCGACAAAGTCGCTGATCGGCGCTATCACCTCGGGGCGCAGCAGGTAGTTGATGAACGTGTGAGCCTCTTGCGGGTTGGCGGCGTTTTTCGGAATCGCCAGCATGTCGAACCAGATCGGCGCGCCTTCCTTGGGCAGGCGCATGTCGACCACCACGCCGTTCTTCGCATCGTGAGCCCGATTGGCGGCTTGCGAGAAGCTGCCGCTGTAGCCCACCGCCACGCAGATATCGCCATTGGCGATGTCGGCCATGTATTTGGAAGAGTGGAAGTAGGTGATGTGCGGGCGAATCTTAAGCAACAGCGCCTCGGCCTTCTTGTAGTCGTCGGGCTTGGCGCTGTTGGGGTCCAGCCCCAGGTACTTCAGGGCCAGCGGCATAATCTCGGAAGGCGAATCGAGCAGGGCAACGCCACACTGCTTGAGCTTGGCGATGTTCTCTTCCTTGAAGATCAGGTCCCAGCTGTCCACGGGTGCGTTTTCACCGATCGCCGCCTTGACCTTCGCCGGGTTAAAGCCAATCAGCACGGTGCCGTACATGTAGGGCACGGCAAACTTGTTGCCGGGGTCGTTGGCTTCGATCAGCTTCATCAGGGCCGGGTCCAGGTGTTGCCAGTTCGGCAGCTTGCTGCGGTCCAGCGGCTGGAACACACCGGCTTCGATCTGCTTGGCCAGGAACACGTTGGACGGCACCACCACGTCATAGCCGGAGTTACCGGTAAGCAGTTTGGCTTCCAGCGCCTCGTTGGTGTCGAAAATGTCGTAGATCAGCTTCACGCCGCTGTCTTTCTGGAAGTCGACCAAGGTCTGCGGGGTGATGTAGTCGAACCAGTTGTAGACGCGCAAGGTACGCTGCTCGGCCTGGGCCTGCAGGGCACCGGTGAACAGGGTGGCAGCGATTAACGGGGCGAGCAGACGCTTGAGTCGGGCCATTACCGGGCTCCTGGCTGGGCGTGCTGGAAGCCTTCCAGCACATTGACCGCGTTGATACCGATTTCTTCCACAGCGTAGCCGCCTTCCATCACGAACAGGGTCGGCTTGCCGAGCTGGGCGATGCGCTTGCCCATCGCCAGGTAGTCCGGGCTGTCCAGCTTGAACTGCGAGATAGGGTCGTCCTTGAAGGTGTCCACGCCCAGCGAGATCACCAGCACATCGGCGTCGTAGTCGGCGATGCGCTGGCAGGCGTCCTCCAGTGCGGCGCTCCAGGCTGCCCAGTCACTGCCGGCCGGCAAAGGGTAGTTGATGTTGCAGCCTTCGCCGGCCCCTTCGCCGGTTTCGTCGGCGTAACCGAGGAAGAACGGGAACTCGGCTTGCGGATCGCCATGAATCGAGGCAAACAACACATCGTTGCGGGCGTAGAAGATGTCCTGGGTGCCGTTGCCGTGGTGGTAGTCGACGTCGAGGATGGCGACTCTGCGGCGGCCCTGGTCAAGGAAGGCCTGGGCGGCGATGGCGGCATTGTTGAGGTAGCAGTAGCCGCCCATGACTTCGGCGGCGGCATGATGCCCTGGTGGGCGACACAGGGCGAATGCCGAATGGGCGCCTTGCTGGATCGCCGCCTGGGCGGTGAGTGCGACCTGGGCGGCGCTGTAGGCAGCCTGCCAGGTACCGGCGGTGATCGGTGCGCCTGCGTCGAAGCTGTAGTAGCCGAGTTCACCATGCAGGCCGGTGGGTTTTACCTGGCGCAGGGTGCGGGCTGGCCAGGTGAAGGGCAGCAGGTCGCCGTCGTGGCCCAGTGCGGCCCAGCGCGCCCAGGCGCCCTCGAAGAAGTCCAGGTAGTCGGCGCTGTGGATTCGCAGCAGCGGTGCGCGGCCGAAGTCGGTCGGGCCCTGTACATCGCCGAGCTGGCGTTTGTTCACTTGATCGAGCACATGGTCGGCGCGCGAGGGCATTTCGAAGCAGGGCATCAGCTTGCCGTCGATCAGCTCGCAGCGGCCGTGGTGCAGGCGGTGGTCATCGGAATAGATCGTCAGCATTGTTGTTCTCCGGTTGAACTGGCGTGGGCCCATTTTCAGTGCAGGCCCTGCCTGGGAGAACGACGCAAACGGCCAAAAGGGGATCGATGTGGCCAAGCTCGCTGGCCACTTTTGCGGGCTTACCCGCGAAAATGGCTAGGCGCCACTCCGCTCCAGCGTTGGAAGGCATGGCGGAAGCTGGCCGTTTCGCTGAACCCCAAGGTTTCGGCAATGCGGTAGATCGGCATGTGCTCATCGGCCAGCAACTGCTTGGCCCGCTCGAAGCGCAGTTCATCGAGCAACTGTTGATAACTGCTGCCCAGTGCCTGCAGGTGCCGGCGCAAGGTCCGCGATGAGCAGTTCATCTGCCGCGCCAGGCCCTCAAGCCCGGGTGCTGCATCCAGTTGTTGGGCCAGTAGTTGGCGAATCCGCCCGAGCCAGGCCTGGCGCCCTGTGAACTCCAGGTTCAGGCGCCGGCAGCGCTCGCCCATGGCTTTATGGGTGATGGGGTCGGCCAGCGGTAGCGGCATGTCCAGCCAACGCCGTTCGAAGGCAAAGGCGTTGTCCTCGGCAGCGAAGCCGATCGGGCACTGGAAGGCACGGGTATATAGGCTGTGGTAGCCCGGCCGGGCATGTTCGAAACGGGTGCCGAGCAGCGGCAGTGGGCGGCCAAGCAAGTCGTCGCAGATCACTTTCAGCGAGACCAGGCAGAACTCGGCGTTGAAGGCGGTCAGCGCGGGGCTGTCACGGTAGTCACTGGCGCTGAGCCAGACGCGCTGGCCATCGTCGATCAGGCGTAGCTCGAAGACTGTTCCCAGCAGTGCCGGAAAGCGCAGCGCCAGGCGCAGGGCGTCACCCAAAGTGGCACTGGAGAGCAGGGCGTAACCGAGCATGCCATAGCACGACACATGCATGCGCTGGCCCAGCTCCAGGCCGATGTCTTCACGCCGAGCAACGGCATTGGCACACACTTGCAGCTCTTGCTGGGTGGTGATGCGTGCGTCGGCATGCCCCAGGTCCGCCGGGCCGATGCCGCTGCCGGCCAGCAAGGCCGCCGCCTCGCAACCCTCTGCCTGGAAGACGTTGAGGATCAGCGAAACCGCGTTGAGGGTGGTCAGGTGGCTGTGCAGCATGCTCGGTATCCCGTTGGGTGGGATGCATTATGGAGCAAGTTGTGTGCCGGGATGCGCGGGTTGCACGGCGGCTCGAAACGCGCAGGCAAAAAAAAGGCCCGAAGCATGCGCTCGGGCCTTTGAAAGGTTGAGAGGTGTCTAGTCCCTCGACCTGGTGAGACAGGTGAAGCGGTCGGTTACGCCTTCAGCGGAACCAGACGCGGTGCGATCATGTTTTCCGGACGCAGGATGTCGTTGAGCATCTCTTCGTCCAGCAGCTTCTCTTCGCGCACCAGTTCCAGCACACCGCGGCCTGTTTCCAGGGCAACGCGGGCGATACGGGTGGCGTTTTCGTAGCCGATGTAAGGGTTCAGGGCGGTGACCAGGCCGATCGAGTGCTCGACCAGTTCACGGCAGCGCTGTTCGTTGGCAGTGATGCCGACGATGCAGTGCTCGCGCAGCATGTCCATGGCGCGCTGGAGCAGGCGGATCGAGTCGAAGATCTTGTAGGCGATCAGCGGCTCCATCACGTTCAGCTGCAGCTGGCCACCTTCGGCGGCGACGGTCAGGGCCAGGTCGTTGCCCATGATGGCGAAGGCCACCTGGTTGACGGCTTCCGGGATAACCGGGTTGACCTTGCCTGGCATGATCGAGCTGCCTGGCTGACGCGCTGGCAGGTTGATCTCGTTGATGCCGGTACGCGGGCCGCTGGACAGCAGGCGCAGGTCATTGCAGATCTTCGACAGCTTGACCGCGGTACGCTTGAGCATGCCGGAGAACAGCACGAAGGCGCCCATGTCGGAGGTGGCTTCGATCAGGTCGGCAGCCGGTACCAGCGGCTGGCCGCTGATGGTCGCCAGGCGCTGAACGGCCAGCATCTGGTAACCAGGGTCGGCGTTGATGCCGGTACCGATGGCGGTACCACCCAGGTTGATTTCGGTCAGCAGCTCTGGCGCCAGCGAACGCAGACGGTTGAGGTCTTCGGTCATGGTGGTGGCGAAGGCGCGGAATTCCTGGCCCAGGGTCATCGGCACGGCGTCCTGCAGCTGGGTGCGGCCCATCTTCAGTACGTGGTCGAATTCCTTGCCCTTGGCAGCGAAGGCCTGGATCAGGCTGTCGAGGCTGGCGAGCAGGGCGTCATGACCCAACAGCAGACCCAGACGAATAGCGGTCGGGTAGGCGTCGTTGGTCGACTGCGCCATGTTCACGTCGTTGTTCGGGTGCAGGTACTGGTACTCACCCTTCTGGTGGCCCATGGCCTCCAGCGCAATGTTGGCGATGACTTCGTTGGCGTTCATGTTGGTAGAGGTACCAGCACCGCCTTGAATCATGTCCACCACGAACTGCTCGTGGTAGTCGCCCTTGATCAGTCGTCCGCAAGCGGCGCTGATGGCGGCGTGCTTGGCATCGCTCAGGTGCCCCAGCTCTCGGTTGGCGTCAGCAGCTGCCTGCTTGACCATCGCCAGGCCGACTACCAGTTTCGGGTAGTGCGACAGCGGAACACCGGAGAGGTGGAAGTTGTTGGCAGCGCGCAGGGTCTGGATGCCGTAGTAGGCATCAGCAGGAACTTCAAGGGTACCCAGCAGATCTTTTTCGACGCGGAACGATGCAGCGGAAGACATGATGTATATCATCTCGAATTTGACCCGGCACATGCCGGAATGGCGCTAATCCTAGGCCTGAAGAGGATTTTGCGGCCAATGCTGTTGCACGCTAACCTATGCACAAACGGCATAGTGTTTCATGTGACGCCAATTGACATTCGAGCGTGTTCCATTTTGGTGCATGCCGGGAGATGTGCTTCGTGAACCTGGAAAGCAAATGGCTGGAAGACTTCAGCGCGCTGGCCGCCACCCGCAGTTTTTCGCAGGCGGCAGAACGGCGTTTCGTCACTCAACCGGCCTTCAGTCGTCGTATTCGCAGCCTGGAAGCAGCCTTGGGCCTGCAGCTGGTGAACCGTTCCCGCACGCCGATTGAGCTGACCGAGGCCGGGCAGCTTTTTCTGGTCACGGCGCGTACCGTTGTCGACCAGTTGGGCGAAATTCTGCGCCATTTGCATCACCTTGAAGGTGGCCAGGGCGAAGTTGTCCAGGTGGCAGCAGCACACTCCTTGGCCTCGGGGTTCTTCCCGCGGTGGGTTGCCCAGTTGCGCAACGATGGCTTGAACATCGCCACCCGCCTGGTTGCGACTAACGTAGGGGATGCGGTGCATGCCCTGCGTGAAGGGGGTTGCGACCTGATGCTGGCCTTCTATGACCCCGACGCCGCGCTGCAGATGGACGCCGAAATCTTCCCCTCGTTGCACATGGGCAACACCGAAATGTTGCCGGTGTGTGCCGTCGATGCCGGCGGGCAGCCATTGTTCGACCTGGAAGGCGAGGGCAGTGTGCCGCTGCTGGCCTATACCGCCGGCGCCTTCCTCGGCCGGTCGGTCAACCTGCTGCTGCGCCAGCGCAACCTGCGCTACACCACCGTTTATGAAACCGCCATGGCCGACAGCCTCAAGAGCATGGCGCTGGAAGGCATGGGCATCGCCTGGGTGCCACGCCTGTCGATGCGCGGCGAGCTGGAACGGGGCGAGCTGGCGATCTGTGGTGGCAGCCAATGGCATGTCCCCCTGGAAATCCGCCTGTACCGCTGCGCCCTGGTGCGCAAGGCCAACGTGCGCTTGCTGTGGCGCAAGCTCGAAGGTGCAGCGGCGGTTGACCCAAAAGTCAGCCAAAGCCCCGAAAAATAGGGCCGACAGTTGGTCGCCGGGGGTGCCAGCATCGCCCTGGGTTACGGTATACTGCGCGGCCTTTCGACCGGATAGCTCCGGTCCTGATCAGCAAACAAGCCACGCCGGTCGTCCCGCGTGGCTTGTTGTTTTTTGACGCGCCCAAGGGCGCACAAGCGAAGAGGCTCGACGATGAGTGCACTGGTTGGCGTGATCATGGGCTCCAAGTCCGATTGGTCCACCCTTAGCCACACCGCCGATATGCTGGAAAAACTCGGCATTCCCTACGAAGT
>Ga0213828_1001939_pt1 | contig 15958 bp, 11 predicted proteins | sample MC6MC0897MG_FD_180664 | JGI IMG/M metagenome (GOLD analysis project Ga0213828, IMG submission 180664) | Enriched soil aggregate microbial communities from Iowa State University, Ames, United States - MC6-MC0897-MG | ecosystem: Environmental > Terrestrial > Soil > Unclassified | place: USA: Iowa... | reverse complement strand
TGAAGGCCACGCCCGGGGTGTCCGGCACGCCGCGAATGGTCAGCTTGGCTTCATCACGGTTGAAGGCGATACCGGAAATGATCGGCTGTTCCATGGATTCCTCTTCATCAATGGTAATGAGGGTACCTGGACCCTCCTTGAAGCTGTGCAGCACGCGCAGCGGGACGTTGTACTTGCCGGCGAACTCCACCGAACGGATCTGCAGCACCTTGGAGCCGAGGCTGGCCATTTCCAGCATCTCTTCGAAGGTGATCTTCTCCAGGCGCTGCGCCTGCGGCACAACGCGCGGGTCAGTGGTGTAGACGCCATCGACGTCGGTGTAGATCTGGCACTCATCGGCCTTGAGCGCCGCCGCCAGGGCCACGCCGGTGGTGTCGGAGCCACCACGGCCGAGGGTGGTGATGCTGCCGTGCTCGTCGACGCCCTGGAAGCCTGCAACCACGACCACGCGCCCTTCCTTGAGGTCGTTACGAATCTTCTGGTCGTCGATCTGCAGGATGCGCGCCTTGTTGTGCGAGCTATCGGTCAGAATGCGTACCTGATTGCCGGTGTAGGACACCGCTGGCACACCACGCTTGATCAAGGCCATGGTCAGCAGGGCAATGGTGACCTGCTCACCGGTCGACACGATCACGTCCAGCTCACGTGGAACCGGCTGATCGGTGATCTGCTTGGCCAGATCGATCAGGCGATTGGTTTCACCGCTCATGGCCGACAGCACAACCACCAGGTCGTCGCCTGCCTCACGGTGTTTCTTGACCTTTTCGGCTACCTGCTCGATCCGCTCGATGGAACCGACAGAGGTGCCGCCAAATTTCTGTACGATCAACGCCATTTCAATGGTGCCTCAGCCCATACAGGGCCCCAAAAAACAATCCAACATGAAGGGGCCGGCGACTACCCGCCGGCCCCCTCATCTCAAAGTCCCTGCTCTGCGAACGGCACGGCCAGCGCCAGGGCCTGGTCCAGCGCAGCGACGTCGACGCCACCACCCTGGGCCATGTCCGGACGGCCACCGCCCTTGCCACCCACTTTTGCTGCGGCTTGTTTCATCAGATCGCCAGCCTTGAGTTGGCTGGAGAGGTCTTTGGTCACGCCGGCCACCAGCACGACCTTGCCCTCATGCTCGCTGCCCAGCAGGATCACTGCGTGGCCGAGCTTGTTCTTCAGCTGATCGACCAGGGCCAGCAGGGCCTTGCCATCCTGCCCATCCAGGCGAGCGGCAAGTACCTTGGCACCTTTGACCTCAACGGCCGCGTTGGAGAGATCATCCCCGGCGGCGCTGGCGGCTTTGGCCTGCAGCTGTTCCAGCTGCTTCTCCAGCTGACGGTTGCGCTCGAGCACAGCCGACAGCTTGTCGATCAGGTTGTCACGATTACCCTTGACCAGTTGCGCGGCTTCCTTGACCTGCTCTTCGGCAGCGTTCAGGTAGGCCAGCGCAGCCGCGCCGGTAACCGCTTCGATACGACGTACGCCAGAGGCCACGCCGCCTTCGCTGATGATCTTGAACAGGCTGATATCACCCGTGCGCTTGGCATGGATACCACCGCACAGCTCCACCGAGAAATCGCCACCCATGCTCAGCACACGCACGGTGTCGCCGTACTTCTCGCCGAACAGGGCCATGGCGCCTTTGCGCTTGGCGGTTTCGATGTCGGTCACCTCGGTCAGCACCTCGGTGTTGCGGCGCACTTCACGGTTGACGATCTCTTCCAGCGCCTTGATCTGCTCTGGCTTGACCGCCTCGAAGTGGCTGAAGTCGAAACGCAGGCGCTGGCTGTCGACCAGCGAGCCCTTCTGCTGTACGTGGTCGCCCAGCACCTGGCGCAGCGCTTCGTGCAGCAGGTGGGTGGCCGAGTGGTTCAGCGAAGTGGCGTGCTGCACTTCGGCATCGACCTTGGCCTCGACCTCGGCACCCACGCTCAGCGCTCCGCTGGCCACCACACCGTGGTGCAGGAAGGCACCGCCGGTCTTGGTGGTGTCGCGCACGTCGAAGCGCACGGCGCCAGCCTGCAGGTAACCGCAGTCACCGACCTGGCCACCGGACTCGGCGTAGAACGGCGTGCGATCGAGGACCACTACCCCCTGTTCGCCCTCGCCCAGTTGCTCGACGGCCTGGCCGTCCTTGTACAGGGCGATGACCTTGGCCTGGCCTTCGGTGGTGGTATAGCCCACGAAGTCAGTGGCGGTGTCGACCTTGACCAGGCTGTTGTAGTCCATGCCGAAGGCACTGGCAGAGCGGGCACGCTCACGCTGGGCGTCCATTTCGCGCTCGAAACCGGCTTCGTCGATGGTCAGCTCGCGTTCACGGGCGATGTCGGCGGTCAGGTCCATGGGGAAACCGTAGGTGTCATACAGCTTGAACACCACGTCACCCGGGACTACGTCACCCTGCAGTTGCGCCAGGTCCTGTTCGAGGATACGCAGGCCTTGCTCCAGAGTCTTGGCGAACTGCTCTTCTTCAGCCTTGAGCACGCGTTCGATATGCGCCTGCTGGCTTTTCAGTTCAGGGAAGGCTTCACCCATTTCGGCCACCAGCGCGGCAACGATCTGGTAGAAGAAGCTGCCCTTGGCACCCAGCTTGTTACCGTGGCGGCAAGCGCGGCGGATGATGCGGCGCAGCACGTAGCCACGGCCTTCGTTGGACGGCAGCACGCCATCGGCAATCAGGAAGCCGCAAGAACGGATATGGTCGGCGACCACTTTCAGCGACGCCTGGCTGTCATTGCTGCAACCGATGGCCTTGGCCGCCGCGCTCAGCAGGTTCTGAAAGAGGTCGATCTCGTAATTCGAGTGAACATGTTGCAGTACCGCACTGACCCGTTCCAGGCCCATGCCGGTGTCTACCGACGGGGCTGGCAGCGGGTGCAAGACGCCATCGGCGGTGCGGTTGAACTGCATGAAGACGTTGTTCCAGATCTCGATGTAACGGTCGCCGTCTTCTTCCGGGGAGCCGGGTGGGCCGCCCCAGATGTCGGCGCCGTGGTCGTAGAAGATCTCGGTGCAGGGGCCGCATGGGCCGGTATCACCCATGGTCCAGAAGTTGTCGGACGCGTAGGGGGCGCCTTTGTTGTCACCGATGCGCACCATGCGCTCGGCCGGCACGCCGATTTCCTTGGTCCAGATGTCGTAGGCTTCGTCATCGGTGGCGTACACGGTAACCCAGAGCTTTTCCTTGGGCAGGTTAAGCCACTTGTCCGAGGTCAGGAAGGTCCAGGCGTAGGTTATCGCGTCACGCTTGAAATAGTCGCCGAAGCTGAAGTTGCCCAGCATCTCGAAGAACGTATGGTGACGCGCGGTGTAGCCGACGTTTTCCAGGTCGTTGTGCTTGCCGCCGGCGCGTACGCACTTCTGGCTGCTGACCGCGCGGGTGTAGGCGCGTTTTTCCTGGCCGAGGAAGCAGTCCTTGAACTGGTTCATGCCGGCGTTGGTAAACAGCAGGGTCGGGTCATTGCCCGGAATCAGGGAGCTGGAGGCGACTCGGGTATGCCCCTGCTCCTCGAAGAAGCGAAGGAAGGCTTCACGGATTTCTGCGCTTTTCATAGGTTCTTCCACGGAAACGGCGGCCCTGGTGGGCAAACGCGTCGACGAAACGACGGCAAAGGGCCGCATTATATCGGTCCTGCAAGCTCGGTGCAGTGTGTTTATGCGATGGAAAACGTCGATTAGACGGTTTTCAGGCGGTTGCAAACGAAAATGACATGACCGGATGCTAATTGCAGCCTTTCGCCACTGGCAAGCCCATTACGGCCGAAGGGAAGGGAAAATGGAATAGACGGTGAATTAAAAGGTTTTCATCTGAAATCGGATCCAAACCGACTCTCTCACTGGCGGCGGGTTGGCCGCGCCGACCCGCAAGCGGCACCCTGCATAGCACACTGAAGAATGTCTCAGCGCTATTTGTGTAGCGCCCTGTGTCCTGCGTTCATACCTAGTCTGGCCAGCCATTTTCCCAGAGCACATGCACATGACTACCCATGCAGTAACTGCGCAGCGCGTGGACGGTAATGACAGAAGCAAAGGCGCCGGTTTCGGCGAAATGGATGAAGCAATCGGCTATGACAACCCGTCGCCTTCAGGGCTCGGCGTCTCTCGGGTGTATTTCAATTACGAACTGTTCGATCTCTACAAGGCGCCCTTGGTACATTTTCAGCGCAGGGTCATCGAGGCCATCGATGACGAGGAAAGCGTCGGTAACCTGGACGAGATTCTGGTCTGGTTGAGTACCGCCAATGTGAAATTGAGCCAGGGCAGCGATATCACCCTGGAAGTCGAAGGCGAGTCTTTCATCATTCAGCAGGCCTCACCTGAGCAGCGGCTTCATTTGCTGTTCATGGGCACAGCGCTGCCAGAAACGATTGGCGCTGGCGTCACGTGCCCGCTGCGCATTGACACCAGCGCCGACCCGGACAGGCATTTTGAAATCACCGCCATCGAAAACCTGTACCTCTACGGCACCCCACAGTTCCTGGCACGCGTCTTCGAACAGCTGGCCCTTCTGCCGGGCTACCCCGAACTCAAGCGGCTTCTGGATACAGCGCGCCAACAGTACGCCAGCGTGCCTGATATCGTGCTCATGCAGCGCCATGCCGGGCCGCCGCAACAGGGCCCGGGCTTTGACCTGCAACGCGTGATCCCTGCCAAGTATTCACATCTGCTGCCGGGCAGCTACACCGCTGTGCTTTACGACCCCTATGACGCCAGCGGCCTCGACGGACTGACCACGTTGGCGAGAATCCTGCAGCAGGCCTATGACGCACTGGCACCAGACATGCTGGCCCCTGCCCCAACGTCAGCCGACTGACCGGTTCAGGACAGACTACGCCCTTCATCAGGCACGATGAGAATCCCTGCCCTGAGGCCATTCCTGACCTTGGGGTTGGGGAAGATGATGCGCGCACCCTCCTCTTCGACTACCCAGCGCATCTCGGCCAGGTCTTCAGCCAACAGGTAACCTTTGCTCAACTCGGAGAAGTTTTCGATATCCGCCGGCAAGTGCAGGCGGAAGCCCTCGCTGTGCTTGATGATCTCGCGGGCGACACTGAACAGTTTCAGGCCATCGAGCGAGTCTTGCGCCTCGGGTTCGGTGCCTTCGATGATCTGGATCAGGCGCTTTTCCAGCTTGTCCAGATTGACCTCTTCGTTCTGCCCGAACGGCCGCGCCCTGCCCAACTCCAGGGTAAACGCCTCGGCATCGAGCTGCTCATAGGTGAATGCACTGAAGGTGATGGACGACTTGCTCTGCAGCAGCACCGCCTCCATGCCGGCTGCCGCCAGGCGCGCCAGCTCTCGACGAGAATGTTTGCGCCCCTCCTTGTACGGGTACAGGGCGAACTGCTCGATCTTCGAACCACGGATGGCGGTATGCAGGTCGTAATGCAAGCGCAAGCGCTCGGGCTTGCTGAAGAACACCCGGGCAAACTGCTCAAGCTCCGCGGCGCGCAGCGCCTCGAAACCACTGGAAAGCTCGTGACGGCCATTGAACAGGCGGTTGATGTCTTGCTCGATGAAGCGCTCGCCCTTGCGGATGGCCGCCGGGTTACCGAACAGGAACAACACCCGCGCGCACGGTTTGATCTTGCCATTGGCCACGCCATGCAGCAGCCGTTCGAGCAATTCGATCGGCGCTGTTTCGTTGCCATGGATGCCGGCCGACAACAGCAGGTCGAGCCCGCAATCTTCAGCCTCGGTCGGGCGCACTTCGAGTGCGCCCTCCCCCAGCCAGCGCAAACGCACGCCCTTGGGTGTAACTTGGGTCTTCTCGGCCGGTTCGTGATCGGTCAAGGTCAGCTCAAGCAATTTGCCGAGGGCGAGCATAGGCACTTCCTTAGTGTTGGTGGCCGCAGTCGGGGCCATGGACGTGATCGTCGCCGTCAGCGACTTCGGCCGGCTCCATCTCCAGCTGCAGGCTGACCAGGTTGGTGGCCATCGGGCGCAGCAGCAGGTTGGCGTACTCGGTGTCGTCTTCCTCGACGTCCACGCCAATCAGCAACTGGCCGCGGCCGTCCTGCTGAATCCACACTTCCTTGCCTTGCCAGACAACGGCAAAGCGGGTGCAGGAAGTTTCCAGCTGGGTGCCGTCTTCGTCTTCGAGGATCAGGCGCAGGGCATCGGTCATTACTTAGTCTCTCTTCAAGGTTGGCGTTGGAACGGATAGACCGAACCCAATTGCAGAATCTGAGTCAACTCATCCAGTGCCGTACGGCATTCGACCAACAACTGCGGGTCGGCAAGGTCCGCTTCGCCCATGCGGTCGCGGTAATGCTTGTCTACCCACTGCAGCAGCGTGTCGTACAGCGGCGCGGTCATGATAACGCCTGGATTGACCGCCGCCAGTTCCGATTCCTTCAACGCTACGCGAAGACGCAGGCAAGCAGGGCCTCCGCCGTTCTGCATGCTTTGCTTGAGGTCGAACACCTTGACCTCGCTTACCGGGCCGCCCTGCTGGGTCAACTGGCCAAGATAAGCCCAGACCCGCTCGTTGCTCCGGCATTCTTCCGGCACCACCAACAGCATGGAGCCGTCATCGCGGCTGAGCAGCTGGCTGTTGAACAGGTAGGAACGCACCGCATCCTCCACCGCCACTGCCGCACGCGGCACACGGATGGCCTGGAAGTTGCCACCCTTACTGGCCAGTTTAGCTTGCAGCTGGCCAAGCACCGCATCGGTCTCGAGGAAGGCGTCTTCGTGGTAGAACAGCACCTCGCCGTTACCCACCGAAATCACGTCATTGTGGAACACGCCCTGGTCGATCACCGCCGGGTTCTGTTGAGCGTAGACCACGCCGTCGTCGCTCAGGCCATGCAGCCGGGCCACGGCTTGGGACGCTTCCAGGGTCTGGCGCGCCGGGTACTTCTGCGGCGCGGGGTAGCGGCTGTCGAACGCGCTGCGGCCGTAGACGAAGAATTCGACGCCCGCTTCGCCGTAGCGACGGCAGAAGCGTGTGTGGTTGGCCGCACCCTCGTCGCCGAACTGCGCCACCGCCGGCAACGCCGGGTGGTGAGCGAAGTGCCTGTCATCGGCGAACATCGCACCCAGCACACGGCTGGTGGTCGGGTGCTCGATGCTGCGGTGGTACTTGCAGTTGAGGTTGGCGGCCGTGAAATGCACGCGGCCATCGGCCGTGTCAGCACTGGGGCTGACCGTGGCGGCATTGGCCACCCACATGCTCGACGCCGAGCAACTGGCGACCAGCAAGGGCATGGCTTCCCTCGCTGCGCGCTGGATCACCTCGGCATCGCTGCCTGAGAAGCCCAGCCGGCGCAACGCGGCCACGTCTGGCCGTTCCTGCGGGGCCAGCACGCCCTGCTTGAAGCCCATGTCGGCCAGGGCCTTCATTTTTGCCAGGCCCTGGCGCGCGGCTTCGCGCGGGTTGGACGACTGCTGGCTGTTGCTCTGCGAAGCTACATTGCCGTAGGACAAGCCGCCATAGTTGTGGGTTGGCCCCACCAGGCCATCAAAATTCACTTCGTAGGATTTCATCGGCTAGGCTCCGAGACCGTTTGTTATAGGGTGACGCCCGGCGTCAGGGTTGCCGGCAAGGCGAGGCTGGCGGTCTCCAGCGAGGCCACGGGGTAAGCGCAGTAATCGGCTGCGTAGTAGGCACTGGCGCGGTGGTTGCCGCTGTTGCCGACGCCACCGAACGGCGCGCTGCTGGCGGCACCGGTCAGCTGCTTGTTCCAGTTGACGATGCCCGCCCGGCTGCGCAGCCAGAAATACTGGTAGCGCGCGCGGGAGTCGGAGAGCAACCCGGCGGCCAGGCCGTACTGGGTGTTGTTGGCCTCATCGATGGCGGCATCGAAGTCGGTGTAGCGAATCACCTGCAGCAACGGGCCGAAGAACTCTTCGTCAGGGCGCCCGGCAACGGCGCTGACATCGAGGATGCCAGGCGTCAGCAGTGCGGCGTCGGCCTGCGGCTGGGTCATCTCCAGCAACTTCACAGCGCCCTTGCCCACCAGGTCGGCCTGGGCTGCAATCAGCGCCTGGGCCGCCTGCAGCGAAATCACCGAGCCCATGAACGGCGCTGGCTGCTGGTCGAATGCGCCCACCGTGATGCTTCTGCACACCTCGACCAGCCGCGCGATCAGCGTATCGCCCCAGGCCCCTTGCGGCACCAGCAGGCGACGCGCGCAGGTGCAGCGCTGGCCAGCGGAAATGAATGCCGACTGGATGATGGTGTACACCGCAGCGTCGAGATCCTTGACCTCGTCCACCACCAGCGGGTTGTTACCGCCCATCTCCAGCGCGAGAATTTTGTCCGGGCGCCCGGCGAACTGCTGGTGCAGCAGGTTGCCGGTGCGACTGGAGCCTGTGAAGAACAGCCCGTCGATCCCCGGGTTGGCCGCCAGCGCCACACCGGTTTCGCGCGCGCCCTGCACCAGGTTGAGCACACCGGCGGGCAGGCCGGCAGCGATCCAGCAGTTGACGGTCAGCTCGGCAACCTTGGGCGTCAGCTCGCTGGGCTTGAACACCACGCTGTTGCCCGCCAGCAGTGCCGGCACGATATGCCCATTGGGCAAGTGGCCCGGGAAGTTGTAAGGCCCGAACACCGCCACCACACCATGTGGCTTGTGCCGCAACACGGCGGTGGCATCGGCCAGCGGGCCACTTTTTTCGCCGGTCCGCTCGCGGTAGCTCTGCACCGAAATCGCCACCTTGTTGACCATGCTGGTGACTTCGGTCGCCGACTCCCATAGCGGCTTGCCGGTTTCTTCACCGATGCAATGCGCCAGCGCCTCGGCATGCTGCTTCAGCTGTTCAGCGAATTTTTCCAGCACGTCGATACGCGCTTCCAGGCTCAGCTGTGCCCAGGCCGGAAAGGTCTGGCGAGCAGCCCGCACGGCGGCATCAACCTGGCTGGCATCGGCACCCTGCCCTTCCCAGACTACGGCCTGGCTCACCGGGTTGAGCGATTGCAGGGCGGCGCCCTGGCCGGCCTGCCAGTTGCCGGCGATGTAATGGGTGGTCATTTACTGGGCCTCCCGGCTAGCCGACAGCGGCACGGCCCGCACGTTGTCGCCAGCCCCCATGCGCAGGCGCTTGGCGGTCAGCGGGTCGACCACCAGGGTGCCTGCCGCCAGGCGTGCGGGCGCGGCCGTGATGCGGCAGTCGTCGCGTTTGCGGTTGTGGATGATGTAAGGCGTCGCGTCATCGCCGGGGGTACCGACCGCCAGCACCAGGGTCTGGCTTTCGCGCACGGCGCGAATTTTCGCGGTCTCGCATTCGATGGCAGGGCCGGCGTCGAAGATGTCGACATAGCCTTGGTAGCTGAACCCTTCCTGCTTGAGCATGGCCAGCGCAGGCTCGGTGTCGGTGTGCACACGGCCGATCACATTGCGCGCCGCCTCGGACAGGAAGCAGGTGTACAGCGGGAACTTGGGCATAAGCTCGGCGATGAACGACTTGTTGCCCACCCCGGTCAGGTAGTCGGCCTGGCTGAACTCCATCTTGAAGAAGTGCCGGCCCAGGCTTTCCCAGAACGGCGAACGCCCCTGCTCGTCGGACATGCCGCGCATCTCGGCGATAATCTTCTTGCCGAACAGCTCCGGGAATTCGGCGATGAACAGCATGCGTGCGCGTGACAGCAAGCGGCCGTTGAGGCCAGAGCGATAGTCGCTACGCAGGAACAGCGAGCACAGCTCGGAGTTGCCGGTCAGGTCGTTGGCCAGGAACAGGGTGGGGATCTCGCGGTAGATGTTCAGCTCCTGCGAGGCGCTGACGGTCAGGCCGACCCGGTAGTTGTACCAGGGCTCACGCAGGCCGACGGCACCGGCGATGGCGCTGATGCCCACCACCATGCCTTCGTCATTCTCCAGCACGAACAGGTAGTCGGTATCGCCACGTTCGGCTTCACCACGGAAGCTCTTCTCGGCCCAACCCACGCGATGCCCGAGGCGTTCTTCGTTGGCCGGCAGCGTAGTCAGCCCAGTGGTGCCGGTGCTGCGAGCCAGTTCGATCAGCGCGGGTAAATCGCTGCTGCGTACGGGACGAACGATCATGCTATCTCCTTGAGCGGCGACCTCTGCCACCGCGAAACGCTTCGTTTCGAGCTTGCTGTTACGAGCTGTCTGCGCAGGCTCGCGCCTCAGACGGCAACCAGACGCACACTGCCACCCTCACCAATGCCCAGGGCGTCGGCCGCATCGCGCCCCAGGCTGACCGGTTTGCCGGGCACCCAGTCGAGCTCCAGCAACACTGCACGGTAGTCCTGCAACTGGCCGTTGCACACCAGGTACGGGCGCCCGCCCTTGACCGGGGCATCTTCAAGCTTGACCGGCACCACACGGCTCTGGGCAATCGAGCGAATGCCCGAAGCCCGCGCATGCAAGGTCGGCCCGCCGTCGAAGATGTCGATGTAGTGCTCGGTCTCGAAACCTTCACGCATCAGGATGTCGAAGGTGATCTGCGCCCGCGGATGAACCTGGCCCATGGCCTCCTGGGCTTCGTCGGGCAGCAGCGGCACATAGATCGGGTAGTGCGGCATCAGCTCGGCCAGGAACGTGCGGCTCTTCAACCCGCACAGGCGCTCGGCGTCGGCGTAGTTGAGGTCGAAGAAATTGCGCCCTATGGCATCCCAGAATGGCGATTCGCCCTGATCATCGCTGTAGCCAACGATCTCGGTCACCACCGAGTCGGCGAAGCGCTCCGGGTGCGCGGCCATGAACAGCAGGCGGCCACGCGAGTTGAGCTCGGCCCAGCCACTGCCGACCAGTTCAGGCAAGACGTAGAAGCTGGTCAGCAGGCTGTTGCCGGTCAAGTCATGGCACAGCGACAGGACATGGATCTTGTTGTGGATCTTCAGCTCGCGCGAGGCGTGCACGAAGGTCTCGTTACGGAAACTGTAGAACGGCTCGGAGTAGCCGGCCGAGGCGACGATGGCCGAACAGCCGGCAAGCTTGCCGGTGACGCTGTCTTCGAGCACGAAGAAGTAGCTTTCTTCGCCATTGAAGCTGACCTCGGCGGCGAAGGAGGTTTCCGACGCGGCGATCTTGTCGCCCAGACGGGCAGAATCGTCCGGCAGCGAGGTGACACCAATGGGGCTGTCGGCAGCCATGCGCTGCACTTCGTTCAGGTCAGCCATTTGCGCGGGGCGCATCACCAGCATGGTGTCACTCCTTTGGTAAAGCGGGCCGCTTATGGCGGCACGAAAAAACGGCGGGCGCGCGATTGACACTGCAAGCACGCGCCCGCGCTGGAATTCAGGTATCGCCGGCCCCTTCTGGGCCGACGACAGGACCGCAGGCTTATCAGCCCTGGGTCAGTGTGGCCACGGCGCGTTCGAAGCGGTCCAGGCCTTCATCGATGTCGGCGTCTTCAACCACCAGGCTAGGCGCGAAACGCACCACGTCCGGGCCGGCTTGCAGCACCATCACCCCTTCTTTCTCGGCGGCGTTGAGCACGTCCTTGGCCTTGCCCTTCCAGGCGTCGGTCAACACGCAGCCAATCAGCAGGCCAACGCCACGCACCTGGGTGAACAGGCTGTACTTCTGCCCGATCTGATCCAGACGGGCCTTGAAACGCTCGTGCTTGGCCTTGATGCCGGCCAGTGTTTGCGGGGTGTTGATCACGTCCAGCACGGCGCAGGCAACGGCGCAGCCCAGCGGGTTGCCACCATAGGTGGTGCCGTGGGTGCCGACAGCCAGGTGCTTGGCCAGCTCGGTGGTGGTCAGCATGGCGCCGATCGGGAAACCGCCGCCCAGGCTCTTGGCGCTGGTCAGGATGTCGGGGGTCACACCGTAGTGCTGATAGGCGTACAGCGAACCAGTACGGCCGACGCCGGTCTGCACTTCGTCGAAGATCAGCAGTGCATTGTGCTCATCGCACAGCTTGCGTGCGCCTTCCAGGTAAGCCTTGTCGGCCGGGACCACACCGCTCTCGCCCTGGATCGGCTCGATCACCACGGCGCAGGTCTTGTCGGAAATCTGTGCCTTGAGCGCTTCCAGGTCGTTGTACGGCACATGGCTGATGCCGGTGATCTTCGGCCCGAAGCCGTCGGAGTACTTTGGCTGGCCGCCGACGCTGACGGTGAACAGGGTGCGCCCGTGGAAGCTGTTCACGGTGGCGATGATTTCGTGCTTTTCAGGGCCGAAACGGTCATGGGCAACGCGACGGGCCAGCTTGAAGGCGGCCTCGTTGGCTTCGGCACCGGAGTTGCAGAAGAAGGCTCGGTCGGCAAAGGTCGCGTCCACCAGTTTGTGGGCCAGGCGCAGCGCAGGCTCGTTGGTGAATACGTTGGATACGTGCCAGAGGGTGTTGGCCTGCTCGGTCAGTGCCTTGACCAGTGCCGGATGGCAGTGACCCAGGGCGTTGACGGCGATACCGCCAGCGAAGTCGATCAGCTCGCGACCCGACTGGTCCCAGACTCGGGAACCCTCGCCTCGCACAGGAATGAAGGCCGCCGGCGAATAGTTGGGGACCATGACCTGGTCGAAATCGGCACGTTGCACCGGGGCTTGCTCAACGGACATCTGAGTCTCCTGAAGAGGAACGCTGGCCTGGAAGTGGCGAGCGATGGGGGGATTGTAAGGACTGATGGGCGCCTGTCCTTGCGGCCAAGCGACAACTTGTTACAGCGCAAAACCCTGTTTTACCCAGGCTTTCGGCAATGCGACAAACACTGTCGCAATCGCGCAGTGTAACGGGAGTGGGTGGCTGGGTGAACGGGTGTTCACACCGGGATTGGATGCTGCCGGCACCGACCCATTCGTGGGGCCTGCACCGTCAGACAAGCGTCAACCCTTCTCGGCAGGCGCCGAACTCAACTCGAACGGGCTGCTGTTACGCCGCTGGTTGCGGTCTTCACGCGGCGTCGCGCCAAAGAAATTGCGGTACGCACTGGAAAAATGCGGCCCCGAGGAGAACCCGCACGACAAGCCGATCTGGATGATCGACTTGCTGGTCTGCATCAGCATCTGCCGCGCTTTGTTAAGCCGCAGCTCGAGGTAATACTGGCTGGGTACCCGGTTCAGGTACTGCTTGAAGATGCGCTCCAGCTGCCGACGCGACACGCACACATGCTGAGCGATCTCGTCAGTGGTCAGCGGCTCTTCGATATTGGCTTCCATCAGCAATACGGCCTGGGTCAGCTTGGGGTGGCTGGAGCCCAGGCGGTTCTGCAACGGAATACGCTGACGCTCGCCCCCCTCGCGGATACGCTCGACCACCAGTTCTTCAGACACCGCCCCCGCCAGCTCCGCACCATGATCACGGGCCAGCACGGCCAGCAACAGATCAGTCACCGCCATGCCACCACAGGCGGTCAGGCGGTCACGGTCCCAGTCGAACAGGTGGCTGGTGGCGATGACCTTGGGGAAGCGCTCGGCAAAATCGTCCTGCCAGCGCCAGTGCACCGCCGCACGATAACCGTCGAGCAGGCCAAGCTGGGCCAGCGGATACACACCGGCAGACAAGCCACCGATCACGCAACCACTTCGCGCCTGCTGCTTGAGCGCGGTCGACAGCACCGAGCCGACGGCCTGCGGTGGCTCGTCGGCCAGCAACAAGAGCTTCTGACAGCCCTCCAGGCGGCCATTCCACGGCTCGCCCGGCAGGCGCCAGGCACCCTCAACGGCAGGCTCGGCCTGAAGAAAGGCCAATTCGTAGACCACATCCGGATGCACCCGCTGGGCCACCTGCAACACTTCCTCGGCCAGCGCCAGGGTCAAGGGCTTGGTGCTGGGCCAGATGAGAAAACCGATTCGCTGGGTGGTCATAGGGTGCGGTCCGAAACCTGGGGTCGTTCGAGTCTGTGGCGCAGGGTCAGGCTGCGCTCGCTGCGCAGCATGCCCTATTCTGGTGCAAAGATGCAGCGTTCTTTACTTGAGGCTGCCGGAGAGGAACTGCTTGAGCCGCTCCGATTGCGGGTTGGCCAGCACCTCGCGCGGGCAACCGGTCTCTTCCACCAGGCCCTTGTGCAGGAATATCAACTGGTTCGACACCTCGCGGGCAAAGCCCATCTCGTGGGTCACCACCACCATGGTCCGGCCTTCCTGGGCCAGTGCCTGCATGACCTTGAGCACATCCCCCACCAGCTCGGGGTCGAGCGCCGAGGTCGGTTCGTCGAACAGCATCACCTCAGGCTCCACGGCCAGGGCACGGGCAATCGCCACGCGCTGCTGCTCGCCACCGGACATGTGCCCCGGGAAGGCATCCTTGCGGTGGGCGACACCGACCTTGGCCAGGTAGTGCTCGGCCTTTTCCAGGGCCTCTTTCTTGTTCATCCCGAGCACGTGCACGGGGGCCTCGATGACGTTTTCCAGCGCAGTCATGTGCGACCACAGGTTGAAATGCTGAAACACCATCGACAGGCGCGAGCGCATGCGCTGCAACTGACGCGGGTCGGCCGCCTTGAGTGCGCCATCCTTGCCGGCGACCAGCTTCAACGCTTCGTTGTTGAGCAGGATCTTGCCGGCGTGGGGCTGCTCGAGCAGGTTGATGCAGCGCAGGAAGGTCGACTTGCCCGAACCGCTGGAGCCGATGATGCTGATCACATCGCCAGCCTTGGCCGCCAGGGACACGCCCTTGAGCACTTCATGGCTGCCGTAGCGCTTGTGCAGGTCTTGGACTTCGAGTTTGTACATGCTGTCGATTCTCACAGAGCGGTCAGTGCTTGCGCGGCGCCAGGTAGCCGAGCCAGCGGCGTTCGGCCATCTTGAACAGGCGCACCAGGATGAAGGTCAGGCACAGGTAGAACACGCCCGCCGTGATGTAGGCCTCGAAAGGCAGGTAGTACTGGGCATTGACCGTGCGCGCTGCGCCAGTGATGTCGATCAGGGTAACGATCGAGGCAAGGCTGGTGGTCTGCAGCATCATGATCACTTCGTTGCTGTACTGCGGCAGCGCCCGGCGCAAGGCCGACGGCAGCAGGATGCGCCGGTACATCTTGAGGCGCGACATGCCCATGGCCTTGGCTGCCTCGATCTCGCCATGGGGCGTGGCCTTGAGGCTGCCGGCGATGATCTCTGCGGTGTAGGCACTGGTGTTGACGGCAAAGGCCAGGCAGGCGCAGAAGGTGGCACTGGACAGCATCGGCCAGAAGATACTCGCGCGCACCGCTTCGAACTGGGCCAGGCCGTAGTAGATCAGAAACAGCTGCACCAGCATCGGCGTGCCGCGAATCACATAGGTGTACAGCCAGGCACTGAGGTTAACCAGCGGCTGCTTGGACACCCGCATCAAGCCCAGCGGAACCGCTGCGAGCAGGCCGAAGAACAGCGACAGCGCCAGCAGCTTGAGGGTGGTCAGCAGCCCGCCGAGGTACAGCGGCATGGCCTCCCACACCACGTTGTAGTCGAAGATCATAGTTCAACCACCTTGACGCCCACCGAGTAGCGTTTTTCAAGATACTTCAAGGCCAGCAGCGAGACACTGGTCAGTACCAGGTACATGGCCGCCACCGCCAGAAAGAAGGTGAAGGGTTCGCGGGTGGCGTCAGCCGCCTGCTTGGCTTTGAACATCATGTCCTGCAGGCCGACCACCGAGATCAGCGCCGTGGCCTTGGTCAGCACCAGCCAGTTGTTGGTGAAGCCCGGAATGGCCAGGCGGATCATCTGTGGCACCTGGATGCGGAAGAACACCTGAAGGTTGCTCATGCCATAGGCCACGCCGGCTTCGGCCTGGCCCTTGGGGATGCCGAGGAAGGCGCCACGGAAGGTTTCCGACAGGTACGCGCCAAAGATGAAGCCCAAGGTGCCGATGCCCGCAGCCAGCGGGTTCAGGTCGATGTAGTCTTCGTAGCCAAACAGCGGCGCTACCCGGTTGATGATGTCCTGCCCGCCGTAGAAGATCAGCAGGATCAGTACCAAATCCGGAATACCACGGATCACCGTGGCATACATATCGCCCAACCAGGCCAGCCAGCGCACCGGCGACAAGCGCAGCGCCACGCCAATCAGGCCGAGCACGATGGCCAGGGCCATCGACGACAGGGCGAGCTGCAGCGTCAGCCACGCCCCGTCGA
>Ga0213828_1001938_pt1 | contig 15960 bp, 16 predicted proteins | sample MC6MC0897MG_FD_180664 | JGI IMG/M metagenome (GOLD analysis project Ga0213828, IMG submission 180664) | Enriched soil aggregate microbial communities from Iowa State University, Ames, United States - MC6-MC0897-MG | ecosystem: Environmental > Terrestrial > Soil > Unclassified | place: USA: Iowa... | reverse complement strand
GAGCACCGGCCATCTGCTCGGGGCGGCAGGCGGCATCGAGGCCATCTTTACCGTGCTTGCCCTGCGTGATCAGGTCGCCCCCGCGACGCTCAACCTGGTCCAACCGGATCCGCTGGCAGACGGGCTCTCGATCGTAGGCGGTGTGCCCCGAGAAGCGGACATCGCATACGCCCTGACCAACGGGTTCGGGTTTGGCGGAGTGAATGCCAGTGCGCTGTTCCGGCGCCTGTGAGCACCGCGGCCTCCACCCGCCGCGCCAGCAAAACCAGCCTGCGGTGGGAGCAGGCGCGGGCGCACAGCCGACGGTGCATCCGTGAGGCCGCCGCCATTGTGTTCGCGGAGGAGGGCTTTGAGGGTGCAACAATGAAGCGCATCGCAGAGGTCTGTGGGGTCACCAAGGTCACCCTCTACGCCCACTACCGTGACAAGGAGCGTCTTTATGGATCGGTGATGGACGGCCACCTTGCATCGATGCCGTCAGGCGAGCTCGACATGCAGGGCGTGGCCGATCTGGGCGACGCGCTGCGGCGCATCCGTGACGGCATCGGGAGGCTGGCGGCGGATGCGTCGTGTCAGGCGTTCTGCCGGACGCTGGCGCGTTCCGGTCCTGCCCGTGATACCTACCGGGACCACTGGAACGCGGTACTTGAACCGTTCTTCACGCGTGCCGAAGCCGCCTTCGAGAAGGCTTCCCCCCGCCCGACCAGTGCTGCCGACAGTGAGACGTTCCTGAGGCTGGTGCTGACCGAGCATGAGTTGCCCCAACGGTCCGGGCCGGTGTCCAGAAGCGATGCCACGGTCGCGCTCTTTCTGCGTGCCTACGCGGCGCCCCCGCAGGACGATGCAGAAAAAACCGCGCCGGCGGTCAGCAAATTTTGACGCGCTCTTGGCGCCTGCTGAGGATACTTTTCCGTCATTGTTCCAGAGGAGAAGGGCAATGGCCGCCAGACAAAAGACCCCGTCAAACCCCCAGGTACTGAGGATCGAAGCGATGCCGCTGGGCTTCGGCGAAGCCGCCGTCGTGATCGAGCTGGCCGCCGAGCCACCCAAGCGCTGGTTCAAGGCGCTCAAGCGCGAGATGGCGTATTCAGAGGGCTTGGAGACCGCGTCGGCGAAGTTCGACGGCTGCTTCGTTTACCTCGTGGGGTTGGACCCGGCCCTGGGGAGCGCCGTCCGCTGTGCCAGCCGATTGCTTGCAGCGGTGCAGGAGAGCCTTGAACACAAAGGCGCTGGTTCTCACGAAAGCGACCTGGCCGCTGACGATGCTGTGCATCCGGCGGCTTCCCGGCAAGCGCCGCGTGCCGCACGCGGGCGAAATGAGGCCCAGATGGAGATGAGCGGCAGCGTGTGACGCGTACATCCAAGGCTCTTGGCATCACTATGGCCCGGCGCGATGTCGGGCCATCGTCGTTCCCGGGACAGGAAAGCACCGGAGTGTCCCGCCTCGCCACGGGTCCTGCGCTGGGCAAAGTGTGGTGAAGGAGCGGCAGTCCATGCCGCTCCCCTGTGTAGCCACTTCAGCTCGCCGGAAAAGAGACCGCCGGCAGAACGTCCTCGTCCCTGTTGATCGCCCTGGGCCTCAAGCCGCCTTCGCAGCCTTGGCGTTGCCGCCGGACTTGGCCAGGATCGTCAGCTTCTCATCGGTTGCCTTTTCTTCTTCCAGGGTTTCCAGCAGGAGCGGCAGCGCGTCCTTGTAACCCAGCTGCTTGGCGAGGGCAGCGATGGTGCCGTAGGACGCGATCTCGTAGTGCTCAACCTTCTGGGCACCGCCGATGAGCGCGGCATCGCGCACGGGGCCTTCCTCGATGCTGTCGATGGCTTCCTTGCCCTCCTCAACCAATCCCTCCATGGCGGCGCACTTGATGCGCTTGAGCCGGATGCCCAGCAGCTCGACCACCTGGTCGATGCGCTCGATCTGGCCTTGGGTTTCTTCCAGGTGGGTTTCGAAGGCGGCGGCCAGGTCCGGGTCGGTGGCGGCACGCGCAAGGCGGGGAAGCGCCTTGGCCATCTGCTTCTCCGCGCTGTAAATGTCCGACAGTTCGTGAATGAACAGGTCTTCTGCGGTCTTGATCGCCATGAGGATGCTCCGGGTTGGTGGTGGGTGGAGCGCTGAAGCTAGGCGCTCTCTCGTTAGGGTGGTGCGCAGGTCCGTGAAGGCCTGCTACACGACCCATTCGTAGCTTTTCACCCTCCTGGAACAGGGTCGCCCATTCATGCCAGACAGTGCGGTTGGGAACAGCATCGGGCGCGTGCCCGGCGGGCAATCACTTCGCCTCTGCAGCGGTTTCCTTGGGGACGTAGCGGTCCCAGTACGCAGCAAGCTGGGCCTTCTTTCGCTTGCCGAGCGCGCTGCCCAGGTCATGCCGTATCGCCGCGGCGGCATCGTCCTGGCCGTTTCGCTGAAGCTCGCGCGCCGCTTCAAGCAGGGCGCGCTGGCGAACGGTGAGGTTGCCAAACGGGTCAAAGTACGAATCGATGCGGGCGGCATCTGTGACGCCTGTCCAGGTGAAAGGTGCATCGCCGGCCTCTGTCGCAACAGCGTGGTAGCGCTCCACGGCGGCGGCGGGGGTGATGTGTCCCTGGAGCACGTCCAACCGGGTCTCGAGCAACCTGATCTCTGGGGCGTCGGCGTCGGCCTTGAGCGACTGCAGCGTCTCGCGAACGAAGGCGTGGTCAATGTTGCCCGTGGTGGACTGCACACCCAGAAGGTTGAAGCCTGCAATGGCCAGGCGGTATTCCCGACGGTCATTGCGGCGAACATCCGCTTCGCCGGGCTTGCCGATGCTCGACGGTTGCACGATCCGCACGCCCGGCGAATCGGCCAGGATCGCCTCGATGTCCCGCTTGTGGAACTCGCCCACCACCACCACGACCGTGCCTCCCCGGTGCGCCGTTGCCGCGGCTGCCACGCGCTGGGCCTGCAAGTAGGTGCGATACAGATACAACCGGCGCGGCAGATCGTCCTTTGCCCGGGTGGCCGGGGTCGCCGCCCAGCGCGAGATGCGTTCCAGGTTCTTCGGGTCATCGGCATGGAACAGGTCGCGGGTCAGGGCGCTGGGCGAGGGAAAGGCGAGGAACTGCTGGAAACCGCTGGCCGGCCGAAGTTCCGGTACTGCGCCCAGGTCGACGCCGAACCCCAATTTCGCATCCTCCACCGACGGTTCCCAATCGATGGGGCACAGGTCTATTCCGTTACGCCGGGCGAAGGGCACCACCACGTCCTGCACTTCATAGGTGAACGCGTAGTAGTCGTTGCGTGCGTAGGCTTCCGGCGACCGCTCGATGCAGAGCGCGTCTGGTTTGGCCCGCTCCAGGAAGGCTGTCAGCAGCGCGGGGCGGTCCTGTCTGGACACCAGCTGCGCAGCGTGGTCCACCCCCAGTACCACCACGGTTGTCTTCGCATCGGGCGCTGTTGCGGCAGCGCCGGCTGTGCCGCTCATGAGCAGCACGACCAACGAGAGAAACAGGTGCTTCATTCGATCTCCTTTCGCTTCATTCCAACGTCATTCTGTGCCATCCATGGACGTGGGTCCCTGTGCCATTGGTTGTAGTCGACCGTGCTTTCAACCGCAGGCGAGACTGTGCGTCCGGTGCGTGCTCCGGTCCTGTTGGCCTTCAACCCGAACAGCGGGCGCAGCCAGCGCACGCGACGAATGAGGCATTCGTGCAGCAGCAGGCAACCGGCCACCGTTGCCACCAGGACCAGCAGCGGTTCAGCCACAGGACCAAGGTGCAGCGGCTTCAACCAGAACAGCGCCGCGATGAGCACGCTCTGGTGCAGGATGTACCAGGGGTAGACCGCTTCGGTGCAGTACGGCAGCCAGGCGAAGGGTCGGTCGAGATGGCGCTTGGCCCAGCCCAGCAGGGTCAGCATGACACCCCACACGTAGAGCATTTCGCAGAATCGCGACTGCAGGCTCCAGAACCCTTCCGGCCACGTGCGCAGTACCGAATCCGCGGGCAGCCACTGGCCCAGTGCTTCCAGCAGGAAGTACCAGCAGACCGCCACGCCCACGGCAAGCAGGCTGGACCAGCGCAGGGCGACAGCGCGCTGCCAGAACACAGGCTCCCGCCCAAACGTGTAGCCGATCAGGAACACCGTGAAGTACTTCGCATGCTGGTAGGTGTCGTTCACCAGGGTGTTGGTGGCCGGATGCGCAGGGGCGAGCCAGACCAGCCACAGCAACAGCACCGCCGCCGGTCCGAGGAGGAGCAGCAGGCCATGGGCCCGTGCCATACGCCCAGTTGCACGACGAACCGGTGCCGAATCCAGCAGCGGCTTGAGCAGAACCAGCACCATGCTGTAGCACCACAGGTAGGCCAGATACCACAGGTGGTTCCAGGTGATGCCGAACCGGGCGCCGGCGAAGCTGCCCTCCGGCCAGGGGCGGACCTGCCAGTAGCGCAGGAGGAAGGCGCCGAAGCCAGGCGACGCATGGCCGTTGCTCACGGCTTCGCAGTAGGGCTGGATCGGGACAACCACGAACATGCCGAACGCCAGCGGCAGCAGCAACCGCCACGTGCGCAGGCGTGCAAAGCGCCCGGCAGACAGGCGCGGCCCAAGCAGCGCGATGGCCACGCCGGAAATCAGGAACAGCAGGGACATGCGCCAGCCGTTGACCAGGCGCATCGGCCACTGCAGGTCCGGCGTGGTGTGGGTGCTTTTGAGGTGGAAGCCCCAGCCGTCCACATAGGCCATCGCCAGGTGCTAGAGGATGAGGAGCGCAAAGGCGAGCACGCGCAGGGTGTCGATATCGTGTCGTCGGGTCATACGAACGGGCGGGATGAGGGAGCCGCAGCATGCGGGGCGCACGGATCGGTGACAGGCGGAAAGGGACGGCAGCACAAGGGAAAGGGACCGGTGGCGGGGCCTGAGGGACGAGCGGGACGACCCCTGCCAACCGTGAGGAGGCGGGGTCAGGTGCCGGACGGCTCCGCCGCAGCGCCAACGCCCGGCCTCGCGCCTGCCGCAGAGGCACGACAGCCCGCGAACAGGTCCAGCTCTTTCCGATAGACGCCGGTCTCGACGTCGAACAGGCCCAGGAGGGAGTGGTAGAGGTTGTCGTGGCTGTAGCGCCCCTGCTCGGCGCGGTCGCGCAGGCAGGGCAGGCTCAGGCTCGCGCGGTCCGCAAAGCCCTGCGAGAACCACATGACCAACGGCACGTGCGTCTGCTCCGGCGGCGCAATCATGTACGGTGTGCCGTGCAGGTACATGCCGCGCTCGCCCAACGACTCGCCATGGTCGGACACGTAGATCAGGGCCACGTCGCGCTGGTCCGCGTAGCCCTCCAGCAGGGTGATGGCCTTGCCCAGCATCCGGTCGGTGTAGACCAGGGTGTTGTCGTAGGTGTTGGTGAGCGCCTCGTTGGTGCATGTCTGGATCTGGTTGCTGTCACAGGTGGGGCTGAACACCCTGGCGTCTGGCGGGTAGCGCTCGAAGTAGGTGGGGCCATGGCTGCCCAGCTGGTGAAGCACGATCAGCGCGTCGCCCTGCAGGGCATCGATGCGAGCCCCGAGCTGGTGCAGCAGCACCTCGTCGTAGCAGGTGCCGTCCTTGTTGACGCACTGGCCGGCCACCTTGAGCGCAGGCATGTGCTCGGTGGGCACGCGCGTACACACGCCCTTGCAGCCGCCGTTGTTGTTGTTGCGCCAGAGGATGCCCACGCCCGTACGCTGCAGGATGTCCAGCAGGTTCTCCTCGGTCGCCGCGCGTACCTCGTCGTACTGCGCCCTTGCCATGCGGGAGAACATGCAGGGCACGGAAATGGCGGTGGCCGTGCCGCACGAGGAAACCTGCGTGAACGCGATGACGTCCCTGCGCATGGACAGCACCGGATTGGTCGCGCGCGGGTAACCGGTGAGCTGCATGTTCTGGGCCCGGGCGGTTTCACCGACGAGGGCAATGACAAGCCGGGGCCGCCGGCCTGCCGCCAGGGCTGGCCGCCGGGCGTCTTCGGCGACCGGCTGCAGGGGCCGCGAGACGGTGATGTACTTGCGCGTGAGGTAGCCCTTGGCGTTGCGCACCACGGTGACCGGGAGCAACTGGTCCTTCAGCTGCCGGTTGTTGCGAAGCAGCGAGGCGTAGTCCTTGTAGAAGGCCAGCGCCACGACGGAGAGGATCACCAGGCTGGCCACGGTATTGAGCAGCCACCAGGACGTGGTCCGCAGAGCGCCGTCGATGCGGCGGACAGGCAGGGAGACCATTGCCGCAGCAGGCAGAACGCCCAGAGCCAGCAGGGTGAGCAGCAAGGGCAGGGAGAAGTAGGAGACAAGCTCGGCGTGGTTGGTCTCCAGTGCGTTCTGCACCATGCTGCGGTCGATCAGCACGCCGTAGTGCAGCATGAAGTACGTACACGCCGCACTGACCAGTACCAGAAGCACCAGCAGCGGCTTGCGCAGGTAAGGCAGTGCGAGCACCGGGGCAAGCAGCAGGTTGAAGGCGCAGAACAGGAAGATGGGCAGGCTGGTGAAGAACAGCACGCTGCGCAGGCTGTCGAACACCATGTGGGTCCACAACGCTTGCCACACTGCCAGATTGCCCAGGGTGGCGAAGAACAGCGCGGCGATCCAGTTGAGGTGGACCGGATTGAGCCGTACAGAAACAAGACGTTGAAACACGCGCATTCTTCCAGGGAGTGAAAAGTGCGCGAAGTATCAAAATGCGGGTATCAGGAAGTTGTCAGGTTTTCTGCTCCTCGATGAATCGGCGTCCTACGCCAGCAGTACGACCGCCCATACCGCCGCGACCATGAGCAGTGCCACGCTCTGGGCGGCACTGCCCATGTCCTTGGCATTCTTGGAGAGCGGGTGGCGCTCAAGTGAGATGCGGTCCACCACGGCCTCGATGGCGGAGTTCAGCAGCTCCACCACCAGGCTGATGAAACTGACGGCCAGCATCACTGCGCGTTCCGCCGGGCTGAGGTCCAGTACGAAGGTGACGGCCATCAGTACTCCGTGCAGGACCAGCAGCTGCCGGAAGGCGGCCTCGCTCCGGACGGTGGCCATGAAGCCATCCCGGGAGCAAATGACGGTGTGCAGGATCCGGCTCAGGCCGGTTTTGCCGTGGGGATACTTGCCGGTTCCAGGGGGAAGTGGCGGTTGCATGGGCAGCTCATAGAGAAATGATGGCTGCAGAGCATTGGCAAGGCCGCGTCAGAAACCTGTCAGGAGGCAGTCCTGTTGTTGCGCGTGGCCAGCGTACGAACGGCGAGGCACCTGTTGCCCACGGTCATTGCGTTGCGGACATATCCAGGGTGAAGCGGCAGCCGTTCTCCGAGCTTTCCACGGCCATGTGCCACCCCAGGTGTTCCACAATCCGCTGCACGATGGACAGGCCAAGGCCTTCGCCACTCTGGCGGACGCTGGGGGTGAAACGCTGGAACTGCTGGGGATCGACGCTGGGTGGCAGCCCTGGGCCGGTGTCGGCGATGACCAGGGTGGTGTGCTGCACGCTGATGTGTATCTGGCCCTCGTCGGTGTACTGGCACGCGTTGCGCAGCAGGTTCCACACCACGCTGCGCGCCAGCTCGGCGTTGGTGTGCAGGCGCGGATCGTGCGGGGCGTCCAGCACCACCGCCACCGGTTTGTTGGCCAGCCAGGGCGGGCAGCGTGCGATGCACTCTTCGATCAAGGGGCGCAGCGCCACCTCTTCCTTCTCAAGCCGCTGCGGGTCGCGGGACAGCAACAGCAGGCAGGTCAATTGGCGCTGCATCTCCTGGGTGGTACGCATGATCCGCTCGCCGCTGGCGCGCAGGTGACTGTCCGCGGGCAACTGGTGCACGATGGTCTCGGCCGCGCCGGCGATGATGGCCAGCGGGGTGCGCAGTTCATGGCTGGCATCGCCGACGAAGCAGCGTTCGCGTTGCAGGAACTGCTGGGCTTCATCGCTGTGTTGTGCGAAGGCGCGTGCCAGTACGCCTATTTCGTCCCGGGCATCCTGGAACGGAAACGGCATTTCCTTGCGCTCCACCGCATCGGCCAGGCGGGTGATGGGGGCGATGACGCGTGCCGCCGTGAGCCGACCGATCCAGAACGCGCACAGAATGCACGACAGGATGACCACCAACGCGTACGCGTCGATGACGTGCTCGAGATACTGGTATCGCTTGGCGTCCTGACGCAGGTAGTAGCGCTGCCCGTCGCGGTCGAACACCAGCAGGTGCCAGACGTCGGGATGTTTGGCGCTGTAGTAGCCGGGGGTATAGCTTCGCAGCGCGGCGGGCACGGTGGTGGCGTCATACAGCTGGCTGCCATCGGGCAGGGTGGGGCGGTTGCCGTTGGCCATCTCCGCTTCCAGGCGCTGCATCTCGCTATGCAGGCTTTTGGAGATGACGTAGGCCCGCAGCTCATCGTAGTCGAGCTGCTCTGCAGCCACGATGAAGCCCATCACGGCGACCATCAGCAACACGAAGGAAATGATGATGCGCGTTCGCAGGGTGAGGTGGCGGTAGATCGATCTCATGGCCTCGGCCCGGCTTCCGGGGTCATTGCGCACTGGCCTTCTGGGGTCTGCTCAACCGCCAGCCGACGCCGTGAACCGTCTCAATCAACGTGGACGGGAAGTTCCGGTCGGCATGCTGGCGAAGTTCATGGATGTGCGTGCGCAGTGCGCCGCTGTCGGGGGGATTTTCGCCCCAGAGCAGATATTCCATCTCCTGCTTGCGGACCACGGCAGGTGCGGCGCGCATCAGGCACAGCAGGAGCTTGTGCGTGCTGGGGGTCAGGCTGATGGCCTGGCCCTGCCGCCACGCCTGGGGCGCGCGCGTGTCCACCTGCAGGTCTTCCCAGGCCAGGGTGCCCTGCACCTGTCGGCCTTGGGCGCGGCGCACCAGGGCCTGGATGCGCGCATGCAGTTCCCGGAGCGAGAAGGGCTTGATCAGGTAATCGTCCGCTCCCGACGCCAGCCCCTGCACCCGGTCGTCGACCGGGTCGCGTGCGGTGAGCATGAGGATCGGCACCGGATTCTGGAACTCCTGGCGTAGTTTCTGGCACAGCGTCATGCCATCCAGCCGCGGCAGCATCAGGTCCAGCAGGATGGCGTCGTAATCATTCTGCGTGGCCAGGCGCAGCCCGGTGGCGCCATCACGTGCATCGTCCAACACATAGCCAAGCGGTTCGAAAAAACCGTACAGGTTGGCAACCAACTCCGGGTTGTCCTCGATGATGAGCAGGCGGGTCATGGGGAAACCATCTTCTTTGCGTTACCGCAGTTTGCAGAAAGGACACAGGGTGGCGCGGCCTTCAGCTCTCTTTGCTCAGCCGGGTGCCGGTCGCGCGCCGACATCGCGATCAAGCAGGCAGTCAATGAAGGCCCGCAGCGCTGGCAGCATGTGCCGGCGGCTGGAGTAATACAGGAACAGCCCAGGTACGACAGGCGACCAATCAGAAAGGATGCGCTTGAGCCGCCCCTCCTGCAGCGCCTCCGCGATGCCGTCGTCGTTGTAGGCATACAGGATCCCCAGCCCTTGGAGTGCGGCCGGCACGATGATGTCCTGATGGTTGGCGATCACCGGCCCATCGCCCAGAAAACTGATGCGCTCTCCCTTTCTGCTGAACTCCCACTCGGCGACCTTGGCGCTTCCCGGGAAGCGCCAGTTTATGCACGCGTGATGCTTGAGGTCGGCAGGCGTCCGGGGTTCGCCATGTTGCGCAAGATAGTCCGGCGAGGCCACTGCCAGCAGCGTGATGTCCGGCGTAAGTCGCACCGCGACCATGTCGTTCTGCAGGCGCCCACCCACGCGTATGCCCGCGTCGAATCCCTCGCCCGTGATATCGCTCAGCCCGTCATCGATCACGATGTCGAGAACGACATCGGGGTGCGCCTTGGAGAAACGTCCCAGTCTGGGTGCAATGACGCTCTTTGCCGCCATGCTGAGCGTATTGATTCGCAGGGTTCCTGCGGTCCGTGTGCTCGTTCCTGCAGCCTGCGCAACCGCGTCGTCCAGATCGCGAAGCGTCGGCGCAATGCGTTCATGCAACCTTTGACCCGGTTCGGTAGGTGAGACGCTGCGTGTCGTGCGGTTCAGCAGGCGAACGCCCAGTCGCGATTCCAGCTGGCGAATGATCTGGCTGAGGGCGGATCGGGACAGTCCAAGGTGGTCCGCTGCCTTGGCGAAGCTGCCCCGCTCGACGACGGCGACGAAAGCCTTGAGTTCTGCAAATTCCGAGCCGCGCATTGTGAGCTAATCCCTACATAGCCTGATCGCATAGTAGGTGATTCTCTTACCTATGAGAACGGGTCAACCTTGCTCCGTGGACCCCAACCGGAGCATTGCCATGAAAGAACTGAACCTGCCAGAGCCCATCGCTGCCTACTTTGAAGCAGACAGCCGTGACGCCCTGGCTGTTGCCCGCTGTTTTATCAGGGATGGCCGCGTCCTGGATGAGGGGAAGGCGCATGTGGGTCTTGCCGCTATCGAAGCGTGGAAGAGCGATTCGTCTGCCAGGTACACGTACACCGCCACGCCCCACACGCTGGAAATACAAGGGACCACACACATCGTGACGGCGCGTGTTACGGGTAACTTCCCGGGCAGTCCGGTCGACCTGCGATACAGTTTCGTCCTGCAGCGCAGCAGGATCGCCACGCTGGAGATCGTGCCATGAGCTTCAACCTCGAGCTGACGGGCAAGCGGGTGGTTGTGACAGGCGGTACCCGTGGCGTGGGTGCCGCTGTTGTCGAATTATTGTCCCGCCTCGACGCACGGATCGTGGCGACCGCACGCTCACAAGGTGAGCGGTCCATCGACAACGCGCACTATGTGGCAGCTGACCTGGCGACGGCAGAGGGTGCTCGCCACGTGGCGGAGGCCGCACTGCGGCATCTCGGCGGCGTTGACGTACTGATCAACGTGGTGGGCGGCTCATCAGCGCCGGCCGGCGGGTTCGCCGCTTTGTCCGACATGGAGTGGGCGAAGGCTCTGGACCTCAACCTGATGTCGGCTGTTCGGCTGGATCGCGCGTTGCTTCCTTCGATGCTCGCGCAGGGGGCCGGTGTGATTCTCCACGTCACGTCCATTCAGCGCTCCCTGCCGCTGCCGGACGCCACCATCGCCTATGCCGCTGCCAAGGCCGCGTTGTCCACGTACAGCAAAGCGTTGTCCAAGGAAGTCACACCCAGGGGCGTACGTGTTGTCCGCGTCTCACCGGGCTGGATCGAGACAGAGGCGTCCATCGCATTGGTTGAGCGTGTCGCGGCCCATGCGGGAACGGACTTCGAAGGAGGCAGGCAGTTGGTCATGGACGAACTCGGGGGCATCCCGTTGGGCCGCCCGGCCAAGCCCGGTGAGGTGGCCGACCTCATCGCCTTTCTCGTGTCCCCGCGGGCCGCGTCCATGTCAGGGGCGGAGTACGTGATCGACGGTGGAACCGTGCCGACGGTGTAAAGCGCTATGGGGCGTTGGCAGCGCGACGGGCGACGGTGAAGGGGCGCCTTGGAGACGGGCGTCTCCGCTGACCTGCGTCATGCAGAGACGCTTGGTTTCGATTGGTATGGACGAATTGTCAAGTTATCAGGACGTTTTGTCACCACGAGTACGTTCGGGTCGAGCAAAGTTGGGCTACCGGCACACGCCGAAGTTCGAAACCGCCTCCATCACCCGTCCGAGGATACGACCATGTTGAAGCTCCTTTCCGTAGTCCTGGCAGCCGCCGTTGCAGCCAGCCTCACCTCTCCAGTGCACGCTGCCGATGCCGCCCTCCGCGATGCGGGCCAGATCAAGAACGTCGTCCTCGTGCATGGGGCGTTCGCGGACGGCTCGGGTTGGCGCCCGGTCTACGACGAGCTGACGGCGCGGGGGTATCGCGTATCGATCGTGCAGAACCCGCTGACGTCCCTTGCCGATGACGTGCAGGCTACCCAGCGGATCCTCGACCGCCAGGACGGCCCCACGATCCTGGTGGGGCATTCCTGGGGCGGCACCGTCATCACCGAAGCCGGCGTGCACGGCAACGTAGCTGGGCTCGTCTACGTGTCGGCGCTGGCGCCAGACGCAGGCGAAACCACTGCCCAGCAATACCAAGGCTTCGCGCCCACGCCCGACTTCGTCATCGAGACCGGGGGCGACGGATTCGGCTTCATCAGCCCGACCAGATTCAAGGCGGGTTTTGCCCACGACGTTACCGACGCCGATGCAGCCTTCCTGCGTGATTCGCAGATTCCCATCAATATGTCGGTATTCGGCACGAAACTGACGAATGCCGCCTGGCGTACGAAGCCCAGCTGGGCAGTAATTGCGACGGAAGACAAGGCATTCGACCAGGCCATGCTCGTCCACATGGCCGAACGCATCCACGCGCGGATCACACGCGTTTCCGCCAGCCATGCGGTCTTCATGAGTCAGCCCAAGGTGGTCGCCGATACGATTGATCGAGCCGCCAAGGAGGCGATTGGCCTGGCGCAGTAGGAGCCGGTGGCGCACGCCGGACGCGATTATCTGGCTTGCGTCCGGCTTTCCCTTTCGATAGGGCGTCATGGGCGACACGCTGCACCCAGGCAGCCGCCAGGAATCGTGTTGCGCCCTGGGCAAGAATGCGCGCCCGCAGCGCAGTGATTTGCTATGTTGCACCGGCCCAATCCAGGCAGACACAAGGTGTGGCGTTGCAGTGATCGAGACCCGCCTGCTCCAACAGTTCGTCGCCGTTGCTGAAGAGCTGCACTTCAATCGTGCTGCCGAGCGGCTGCACATGGCGCAGCCTCCGCTGAGCCAGGCGATCCGCAAGCTCGAGAGTGCCGTGGGTGCGCCTCTGTTCGTGCGCACCAACCGCAGCGTGGCGCTGACCCCGGCGGGTGCGGCCTTCCTTGTCACGGCGCGCAGCACCCTGCGCGCATTGGACGAGGGCGTGGCGCAGACGCGACGGGTTGCGCAGGGCATTGAGGGCCACCTCACGCTGACCTTCATCAACATTGCACCTTACGCCCCGTTGCTGCGCGCCCTGCGCGCGTTTCGGAGTGCGTGGCCCGGCGTTTCGTTCACCATGGTGGAGGCCACTACCCATGAGCAGGTCGTCGCCCTGGAGCAGGGCAGGGCGGATATCGGATTCATGCGGACGCCAGGCACGTCTACCCCGCACTTGCGCATGGCGGCCTTGTCGAGTGAGCCGATCGTCGTCGCGCTGCCCGCCGGCCATCGGCTGGAGGCGGCCCCGACCGTTGCGCTGGCCTCGCTCAGGGACGAGGCGTTCGTCGCCTCACCGCGGACGCTTGGCATGGGTTTCCATGACCAGCTCATCGGCCTGTGCCAGGCAGCAGGCTTCGTGCCCAACATCGTGCAGCACGGTCGGCAGATGCAGACCCTGGTGGCCCTGGTTGCCGCCGGGTTCGGTGTCGCGCTGCTGCCCGCGTCGGTAGCCACCGATGCGCGGGAAGACGTGGTGTTCCGCCCGTTGCAGGTGGAGCCACCCGGCGAGATGGCCCGGCTGGACCTGTTCATGGCGTGGAACGCGACCCGGGCGTCAGCGATCCGCGACCGCTTGATACAGGCTGTGCTGGACGCCCTGTCACCGCCCTGAGCGGATGAGATGCACCGCGTCTTGGTGCGGTATGCAGACAGTCCTTCACCCGCGCCAGGCAAGCCCCTAGTCTTCGGCAGCATCGCTGTTGAGGATCTGCAATGCCTGCTGCCATCTATGTGTTCTCGCTGTGCGCATTCGCGTTCGGCCTTTCCGAGTTCATCGTCGCGGGGCTGCTGACCGCCATTGCCGATGACCTTGACGCGCCGATCTCGCTGGTCGGCACGGCCATCGCGGCCTACGCACTGGGCGCGGCCATCGGCGCACCGCTCATCACGGCACGGGTCGCCCACTGGCGGGACAGGCAGATCCTGCTGCTGGCCACGGCGTTGCTGGCGGTGGGCAGCCTGCTGATGAGTGCGTCGCCCACGCTGGTGGTCCTGCTGGCCATCCGCTTCGTGGTCGGCCTGGGCCACGGCGTCTTCATGGCGGTGGCCTCCGACGCCGCCACCCGGCTGGTGGATCCACAGCGCTCAGGCCGGGCGCTGTCGGTGGTGTGGATCGGTTTGACGCTCGCACTGGCCATCGGCGTTCCCCTTGGTACGTACCTGGGAAGTCTGTGGTCCTGGCGCCTGGTTTTCGTGGCGAGTGGCGTGCTCAGTGTGGCGGGCATGCTGGGGCTGGCGCTGTGCATGCCGCGCGGCGAGGGCGGAGTGGATGCAGCCGGGCGTGGCGCGTGGAAGGGCATCAAGGCCATCACCCATCCGCAGCTGTTGATCACCGCCGGCATCGGCGCGCTCGTCAGCATCGCCACGTTTTCGTTCTTTACCTTCGTCTCGCCCTACCTGCAGCAGGTGACGGCGGTGGATCTGCAGTGGCTGAGCCTGGGGATGCTGTTGTTCGGCCTGTGTGCCATCGCCGGCAATCTGCTGGGCGGCGCCCTTGCCGACGCCATGGACGTGGATCGCAGCCTCCGGCTGGCGCTGGGCGCATTGGCGCTGAACCTGCTCGGGTTGTACGGCTTCGCACGCATGCCCGTGGTGATGATGATTCTGATCGGCACGCTGGGCATCTGCTTCTTCTCCATCGTGACGCTGCTGACCCTGCGACTGCTCAGGCAGGCCCAGCGCCTCATTCCCGGCTACAGTTCGGTCGCGGCGGGGCTGAACATCGCCTCCTTCAACCTCGGCACGGCGCTGGGCGGTGCACTGGGCAGCGTCACGATCGGCTTTGCGACCTTGGCGTTCGTCCCGCTGACGGGGGCAGGGGCTGCGGTGCTGGCGGTGATGGTGCTGTACCTGCAGGGGCGACGCGTGACAGCGCTGGAATCGGCGGTGCCCTGATCGGCATCAACCCGCCGGGTGGGGGCGCGCTTCGCCAGGCGGGGGTCATCCAGCGCGTCCGGCCGTGCCCTGCAACATCGAGACGGCCGGGGGAGTAAAATGCCCTACCGTCGATGCCTGGCCGAGGCTTATCGCAATGCCCTACACGAACAGCGACACCCTACTGCGGCTGCGCGATCAGATCCCGTCCTTCCGGTGCATTGTCGGCTGCCACGACTGCTGTGGTCCGGTCACTGTGTCGACCGAGGAGATGGCGCGCCTCCCGGTCAAAAGCGAGGCCGAGCATGATGCCGCCCTGGCCGAGCTCAGCTGCCCCTACCTGGGCAAGCAGGGGTGCGAGATCTACCACGAGCGCCCGCTGATCTGCCGGTTGTTCGGGACCACCCCGCGGCTGCGCTGCCCCAATGGCCAGCGGCCGGTCTACATGATCGACGAGACGGTGGAAAAGGACATTCATCGCTATCTGGCCAGCACGCGGCAGGTGTTGCTGTAGCCGAGCGGGACCGGCAGCGACGCACCCTCACCTCTGCCTGGCGCGAACGCCCGGCGTTGCGATGTAGCTGCGCGGTCAGGAGGGAACGCGCTCGCCTTTCGAACGCGCCTTCAGTCGTGTGAGCGTTCTGATGGACGCCATCCCCCGCTGGCGATGAGGTCGAGCACGCCCACCACCAGCAGCGACGCGCCGACCAACGGGAACAGCACGCCGCCCACGCACAGCAACGCCAACACGGTGGCTACCGTCCGGCGTTCCTTTGGCAATGGCGGCACCCCGATGCCGCCAAGCGGCCGGCGCTTCCACCACATCACCACGCCGCTCACGCACAGCATCACGATCGCCGCGCAGGCCAGCAGCAGGAACAGCCGATTGAACATGCCGTACTCCTGGCCCAGGTGCACATTGATGCCCCATTCCAGCCCGCGCCCCGCTGCGCCGTAGTCGGCGTAGCCCATGTCCAGCAGCACTCGGCCGCTGTACTGGTCCAGGTGCACCACACGCTGGCCGGCCACGTTTTCCGGGTAGACCGAGGCGGTATAGACGCCCATCGGGCCACGCGGCAGCGCCACGCTATAGCCGGGCGCCAGCCCGAGCGTGCTGAACCGCTGCACGGCCGCGTCGATGCCGATGGCGCCCGGCTGCGGTGACAGGTCGCCCAGTGCGCCGCCGCCG
>Ga0213828_1001935_pt1 | contig 15970 bp, 13 predicted proteins | sample MC6MC0897MG_FD_180664 | JGI IMG/M metagenome (GOLD analysis project Ga0213828, IMG submission 180664) | Enriched soil aggregate microbial communities from Iowa State University, Ames, United States - MC6-MC0897-MG | ecosystem: Environmental > Terrestrial > Soil > Unclassified | place: USA: Iowa... | reverse complement strand
TCAGACCCCGAGATGGCGGCGCGGGTTGAAGGGCAGATCCTGCTGCAGCTTGCGGTAAGCGGCCTTGGCGGCTTCGCTGTCCGCCGGCGGCAGCACCAGATCCAGGACCAGGTACAGATCACCCGGCGGATCGCCGGGGATGCCGCGCCCGCGCAGCCGCAGCTTGCGGCCGTTGCCGGACCCGGGCGGCACGGACACTTCGACCGTGCCGCCGGGCGTGGGCGCCTTGACGCTGGCGCCCAGCGCGGCTTCCCACGGGGCAACCGGCAAGGTCATGTAGAGATCTCGCCCTTCGGCACGGTAGCGGGGATGCGGCTTGAAGCGCACTTCCAGATACAGATCGCCGCTTTCGCCGCCGCCATAGCCGGGCATGCCCTGTCCGGCCAGCCGGATGTACTGGCCTTCACGCACGCCGGCCGGGATCTTGACGCTGAGCGTGCGGCTCTGCATGTGCGGCCGGCCCTGGTCGTCCATCTGCATGGACCGAAGGCTGATGTCGCGCGTCGCGCCCTTGATGGCGTCTTCCAGGTCGACTTCGATGGCCGCGTGATGATCTTCGCCGCGCGTGCGGAATTCCTGCTGGCGACCGCCGTGCCTGGCGCCTCGACCACCAAAGAGTGACGAAAAGAACTCGCTGAACTGGGCTTCGTCGCCGGCCGCGGCGCCGCGGTGGAATTCGAAGCCTTCGTCCCATCCGGGCGGCGGTTGGAAGCCGCCTTCGGGCGAGACGCCCGCGGCCAGATTGTCATAGGCCTGGCGCTTTTCGGCGTCACGCAGCACGTCGTAGGCTTCGTTGACGTCGCGCATGCGGGTTTCGGCGTCGCTTTCCTTGCTGACGTCTGGGTGATATTTGCGGGCGAGCTTGCGGTATGCCTTGCGGATATCGTCGTCGGATGCGCCCTGCTCCACCCCGAGAATGCTGTAGTAGTCCTTGAACTCCATATTCCAGCTCACGTAGAGGGTTGAGGCCGCGTCCGGCACAGCCGGATCCGGCCTTGAATAGCCACAAGATAGGGGTTATGGACCGATTTTTCAATGTGCGGCCGCGCGCCAGGGGCCGGCCGCGGAAAGCCGGTAGCCCGATTGGCGTAGTATGTGTTTTTTCGCCCGGCATTCTGGGGCGGACCCACCTTGCAGGATCCACGATGAAGATGAGCAACATCCCCTTCGGCACCACCGACTGGTCCGAAGTGGAACGCACCGAACACGCCGGCGAAACCGGCACGGCGTACTGGCGTACCCGCGAATTCGGCGACCTGCGCGTGCGCATGGTGGAATACACCGCCGGTTACCTGGCTGACCACTGGTGCACCAAGGGCCACATCCTGTTCTGTCTGGAAGGAGAACTGCACACCGAACTGGAAGACGGCCGCCAGTTCGTGCTGACCCCCGGCATGAGCTATCAGGTGGCCGATCAGGCCGAACCGCACCGCTCGTCCACGCAGACCGGCGCCAAGCTGTTTATTGTGGACTGACCTTTGCAGGCTGACCATTGCGGACTGACGCGCCCGCGCGACACGTCCGCATTGCACTTGCGTTACGCTTTGCAAACCAGCCGCCCCGCGCGGCCTGACCATACGTTACTTCGCCTGACCGGAGACAAGCTTTGGGCGCCCCGATTACGCTATACGTCGATTCCCTGTTTCTCAGCCCGTACGCCATGTCGGTCTATGTGGCGCTGACCGAAAAGCAACTGCCTTTCGAAGTGCGTCCCATCGACCTGGGCGCTGGCGAACAGCGCATGCAGCCGTTCCAGTGCCGCGCGCTCACCTCGCGGGTGCCGGCGCTGACCCACGCGGACTTCAACCTGACCGAATCCAGCGTCATCGCCGAATATTTGGAAGAAGCCTTTCCCCCGCCCGAACACACCGCCCTGTTTCCGTCCGCCCTGCAGGAACGCGCCCGCGCGCGCCAGTTGCAGGCCTGGCTGCGCAGCGACCTGGGCGCCCTGCGCCAGGAACGTCCCACGGAAACCGTGTTCTACGGCGAATCCGGCCCGCCGCTGTCCGACGACGCCCATGCAGCCGCCGCCAAGCTGATCCGCGTGGCCAGCTATCTGGTCGGCGTCGGCCAGACGACCCTGTTCGACAAATGGTGCATCGCCGACACCGATCTCGCGGTCATGCTCAAGCGCCTGTCGAACGACGACCTGCCCGACACGCTGCGCGCCTACGCCGACGCCCAATGGCAACGGCCCGCCGTCCAAAAATGGCTGGAACACAACGCCGCCGCGCGGTGACCTGACCCTCATCCAAGGCGCCGCGATGCAGCTGCTGGATCACGTCTCCATCACCGTCGCCCGCCTGGACGCCGCCCGCCCGTTCTACGACGCCATCATGCGGGCGCTGGGCGCGGACAAGGTCTACGACCGTCCCGACGCGATGGGATACGGCGAGCGCTGTGGTCCCGGCGACAGCGGCCATACCTATCTGTCGGTGTTCGCCGCCCCCGACGCTTCTCCCGATCCCGCATCCGCCGCCCGGCGCCACTGGTGCTTCAAGGCGCCCACCCGGGCGGCCGTCGACGCTTTCCATGCCGCCGGCCTGGCGCACGGCGGCCGAGACGACGGCGCACCCGGCGTGCGCGCGCATTACCATCCCCTGTATTACGCTGCCTTTCTGCTGGACCCGGACGGCAACCGCGTCGAAGCGGTCTGCCATCAGTCCGATTGAGCCGGCATGATCGGCCTTTTGACGCCCCGCAAATCGTTCTGATGTTGCACCGCACCATCCGTTGCGGTGTAATGGGGAGGTCAATTTCGCCGGTTCCACTGGGGACCGGCTCGGCGGCCATCTGTCGCCGGCAGCTCATTACAGGAGATCGCCATGGCCGCATCCGGCACCGATCACACGCTCGCCCCGTCCCTCAACCCCTGGACGGCCGCCTACGAATACGCCGTGGACGCCTGGCAGCGCGGCGTGCTTTACGCAGACGTGATGCGCCAGCGCGGCAACCAGTATCACGAACACATGGCCAAGCGCGCGCCGAACGTGCTGAGCATGGAATTCGAGCTGGTGCTGGATGGCCGCGAGCTGCCCCGTCCCGTCAATTACGGCCTCTTGCGGATCAAGCCGCCGGCCGGCGTGGAAACGGACCCGATCAAGCGCCCCTTTCTGGTGGTGGATCCGCGCGCGGGCCACGGGCCGGGCATTGGCGGCTTCAAGCCGGAGAGCGAAATCGGCGTGGCGGTGCGCGCGGGGCATCCCTGCTACTTTGCGACGTTCCTGCCGCAGCCCATGCCCACCCAGACCGTCGAAGACGTGATGATGGCCGAGGCGAGGTTCCTGGAAGAAATCATTGCGCTGCACCCGGATGCCGAGGGCAAGCCCGTCGTCGTGGCCAATTGCCAGGCGGGCTGGCAGATCATGATGACCGCGGCGGTGCGTCCTGAACTGTTCGGGCCGATCATCGTCGCGGGCGCACCGCTCTCGTACTGGGCGGGCTGGCGCGGCATGAATCCCATGCGCTACGCGGGCGGCCTGCTGGGCGGAAGCTGGCTCACGGCCATGACCAGCGACCTGGGCAACGGCAAGTTCGACGGCGCCTGGCTGGTGCAGAACTTCGAGAACCTCAATCCGGCCAACACCCTGTGGTCCAAGCAGTACAACCTGTATTCCAAGGTCGACACCGAAGCCGACCGCTACCTCAGCTTTGAAAAATGGTGGGGCGGCCACGTCTTCCTGAATGGCCCCGAAATCCAGTACATCGTCGACAACCTGTTCGTCGGCAACCGCCTGGCGACCGCCGGCCTGGTGACCTCCGACGGCATCCGCATCGACCTGCGCAACATCCGCTCGCCCATCGTGGTGTTCTGCTCCAAGGGCGACAACATCACCCCGCCGCCGCAGGCGCTGGGCTGGATTCCCGATCTCTACCAGAACGAAGCCGAAGTCCTGGCCCACGGCCAGACCATCGTCTACGCCATTCACGAAAGCATCGGCCACCTGGGCATCTTCGTGTCCGGCAGCGTGGCGCGCAAGGAACACCAGGAATTCACTTCCAACATCGACATGATCGATGTGCTGCCGCCGGGCATCTACCAGGCCGAAATCGCCGACAAGACGCCCGACACGCCCAACGCCGATCTGGCTTTCGGCAACTACGTGCTGTCCTTCGAACAGCGCAAGCTGGACGACGTGCGCGCCATCGTCGACCGCAAGGAGGAAGACGACCAGCGCTTTGCCGCGGTGGCCCGCATCTCGGACATCAACCTGGGCATGTACCGCAGCTTCGTACAGCCCTGGCTGCGCGCCATGGTGACGCCGCAATCGGCCGAGTGGATGCAGCGCATGCACCCGCTGCGCCTGCCCTACGAACTGATTTCCGACCGCAACCCGGTCATCGCGCCCATCGCCAAGGTGGCCGAACAGGTGCGCGAGAACCGGCAGCAGGCCGCGCCCACCAATCCGTTCGTGGTGGCGCAGGAAATGTTCTCGAACTGGATCGAGACCAGCCTGAACATCTGGCAGGAACTGCGCGATTCCGCCGACGAGCGCACCTTCATGAGCGTGTATGGATCGCCGGTCGTGCAGGATCTGGCCGGCCTGGGCGCCAAGTCCGGCCCGCCGCGCCGGCACCCGGGCGTATCGCCGGAGCATCGCCGCTTCATGGAAGACCGCGCCGCGGAACTGCGCTCGATGCTGCAGGAAGGCGGTCTGCGCGTGGCTGCGATCCGGATGCTGTTGTATGTGTCCGGCGCCGAGGGCGGCCTGGACGAGCGCAGCTTCGCGCTCATCCGCAAGATGCGCGCCGAAGCCGACAACGCGCTGACGCTGGAGGCGTTCAAGGACGTGATCCGCGAACAGGCCTTGATGATGACGCTGGATTCGGACGCCGCCATTCAAGCGATGCCGCGTCTTCTGGAAGACTCATCGGCCGCGGAGATCCGCGCCAGCCTGGTCGCGATGAAGGGCGTCCTGGAAGCCGCCGAGCCGCTGAGCGACGCGGCGCGCGAAAGCCTGAACGAAATGGAGCGCATCTTCGAAGCGGCCGAACGCCGCGCGCAGCGGCGCGGACAGGGTCAGGCGCCTGCCGCGTCGCGCGGCGCCGCCGCCACGAAGTCCCCCTATCCGGTCCAGGATCTGGTCGACCTGGCAGCCGAGGTGCCCGCCAAGACCGCCCGGCCGCACCCTGATGCGGCGGGTAAGGCCGTGAATGAGGCGGAGCCGGCCAAGAAGGCCGCGCCGTCCGCATCGAAGAAGGTTGCATCGAACGCCGCGTCCAACGGCGCGTCCAAAACGGCATCGAAGTCCCCGGCAAAGCCGGCAGCTAAAGCATCCAAGACTGCGGCCAAGACTGCCGCCAATGGCGCCGCCAAGACAGCGTCCAAGTCCGCATCGAAGTCCGCAGCCAAGTCCGCATCCAAGTCTGGCGCGGACGCTACCCCGGCCAAGGCGCCCGCCAAGCGCGCGGCCGCCGCCCGTCAACCTGCCAAGGCCTGAGACCCATGAGCCTCCCGACGTCCACGCACTACGACAAACTCATCGCGCGCGCGCAAACGCTGGAGGCGGCGCCCTGCGCGATCGCCCATCCCTGCGATGAACCGTCGCTGTCGGCCGCCCTGGAAGCGCGCGATCTGGGCCTGCTGCGGCCCATCCTGGTCGGTCCCGAAGGCAAGATCCGCGACACGGCCGCGCAGTTCAAACTGAACCTGGGCGACGCCCGCATTGTCGATGCGCCGCACAGCCATGCCGCCGCGGAGTCCGCCGTGGCGCTGGTGCGCAGCGGCGAGGCTTCCCTGTTGATGAAGGGCAGCCTGCACACCGACGAGCTGATGCACGAAGTCGTGGCGCGCGCCACCGGCCTGCGCAGCGGCCGGCGCATCAGCCATGTGTTCATCATGGAAGTGCCGACCTACGCCGAGCCGCTCTTCATCACCGACGCGGCCATCAACATCTTTCCGGACCTGGAAACCAAGGCCGACATCATCCGCAACGTAATCGACCTGCATCTGGGATTGGGGCTGGGCGAACCGCGCGTGGCGATCCTGTCGGCGGTCGAACAGGTCACCCCCAGCATCCCCAGCACCATCGAGGCGGCCGCCCTGTGCAAGATGGCCGACCGCGGCCAGATCGCGGGCGGCGTGCTGGACGGCCCGCTGGCGCTGGACAACGCGATCAGCCCCGACGCCGCGCGCATCAAGGGCATCCGCTCGCCGGTGGCCGGCGTGGCACAGGTGCTGGTGGTGCCCGATCTGGAAGCTGGCAACATGCTGGCCAAGAATCTGACCTTCCTCGCCAACGCCGAGGCGGCCGGCATCGTGCTGGGCGCACGCGTGCCGATCATCCTGACCAGCCGCGCAGACAGCCCGCGTTCGCGCCTGGCGTCGTGCGCGGTGGCGGCGATCTACGCCAACCACCTTGCCCAGCAGCAGGCCAGACCGCTGGCCTGATCATTCCCAGCCCCGGCCTGCCCCCGCGGGCCGCCGCGCGACTTGTCTCAACGTGGAAGCACACCGCCATGAGCGACACCATCCTCGTCATCAACGCCGGCAGTTCCAGCATCAAGTTCTACCTGTACGACATCGACGACAAGCATGAACTGGCGCCCCGGCTGGGCGGCCAGCTTGAAGGCATCGGCACCACGCATCCGCGCCTGCGCGTGCGCGACGCGGTGGGCGAGACGCTGGTCGAACGCGACATCGCGCCCAGCCACGCCCCCGACGTGCCCAACGCGCAGGAAGTCGTCGGCACGTGGCTGAGCGGCCACCTGGGCGGCGCGCCGCTCGCAGTGGGGCATCGCGTGGTCCATGGCGGGCCGGATCTGTCCGAGCCGGTGCTGATCGACGACGACATCCTGGCCCGGCTTGAAACCTTCACGCCGCTCGCGCCGCTGCATCAGCCCAACAACCTGGCGCCGATTCGCGTCATTCGCGAGCGACGGCCGTGGATTCCGCAGGTCGCCTGCTTCGACACGGCGTTCCACCGCAGCCATTCCGACGTCGCGGACCGCTATGCGCTGCCCGAGCGCCTGTATCTGGAAGGCGTGCGCCGCTACGGCTTTCATGGGCTGTCCTATGAATACATCGCACAGCGCCTGAAGCAGACGCTGCCCGACATCGCGATGGGCAAGATCGTCGTCGCCCACCTGGGCTCTGGCGTATCGGCCTGCGTCATGCACCAGGGCAAGAGCGTGGACAGCACCATGGGCTTCACCGCGCTGGAAGGTCTGCCGATGGGCACGCGCCCTGGCCGCCTGGATCCCGGCGTGGTGCTGTGGATGATGGAACAGGGCATGAGCCACGACGAGATCGAGCACATGCTGTATCACGATTGCGGCATGAAGGGCCTGTCGGGCATCAGCAACGACATGCGCGAACTGCTGGCCAGCAATGCACCGTCGGCCAAGCTGGCCCTGAAGTATTTCGCGTGGCGCGTGGCCGAAGGCATGATCGGCCTGGGCTGCGCGACGAACGGCATCGACGGCATCGTCTTCACGGCGGGCGTCGGCGAAAACTCGGCCGAGATCCGTCAGGCGATCAGCGAGCATTGGGGCTGGCTGGGCATCAAGCTGGACCCCGAGCGCAACGCCCGCCACGGGCCGCGCATCTCGGCCGACGACAGCCGCATCGGCGTCTACGTGGTGCGCACGAACGAAGAGCTGGTCATCGCGCAGCACACGCTCGCGCTCGTGAGGCAGCGATGAGCGCGCACCTGCCGCTGGCCGGCAAGCGCGGGCTGGTGACCGGTATCGCCAACGCCGACTCCATCGCGTGGGGATGCGCCAAGGCGTTTCGCGCCATGGGGGCCGAACTGGCGGTCACCTACCTGAACGACAAGGCCCTGCCGCACGTGGCGCCGTTGGCGCAGCAGGTTCAAGCACCCTTGCTGATGCCCATGAACCTGCTGAACGACGGCGAGCTGGAAGCCGTCTTCAGCCGCATCACGGACGAATGGGGCGCGCTGGATTTCGTGCTGCATTCGGTCGCGTTTGCCCCGCGCGACGATCTGCACGGGCGCGTCACGGATTGCTCGCGCGCGGGATTTCTTCAGGCGATGGACGTGTCGTGCTGGTCTTTCATCCGCATGGCCAAGCTGGCCGAGCCGCTGATGCGCAATGGCGGCGCCCTCTTCTGCATGAGTTACTACGGCTCGCAGATGGTCGTCGAGCACTACAACATGATGGGACCGGTCAAGGCCGCCCTGGAATCCGCCACGCGCTATCTGGCGGCCGAACTGGGTCCGCAGGGTATTCGCGTGCATGCGATCTCGCCGGGACCGCTGAAGACGCGCGCGGCGTCCGGCATCGCGGAGTTCGACTCGATGCTGGATCGCGCGCAGGCGAAGGCGCCGGCGCGTAGTCTGGTGTCGATTGATGATGTGGGCGAAGCGACTGCGTGGCTGGCCACGGATTCGGCGCGGCTGATGACGGGGCAGACGCTGTACATCGACGGCGGGTATCACATCATTGATTGACGCGGGGTGTCTGACACTCGCGGGGTGTCAGACACCCTGCATGCAGCGTCGACGTGCATAGGGCGATTCTTCAGGGTGTCAGACACCCCGGTCATTCTGCTTGCGCTGGGTGTCAGACACCCTGCATGCGGCGTCGACGCGCATAGGGCGACTCTCCAGGGTGTCAGACACCCCGGTCATTCGATTGGTGTAGGACACCCCCGGTCATTTGAAGGTCAGGCCAGCGTCGCCGGCCCGCCCCGGCGCCAGCGCTCGATGGCGTCGACCGCCTGTTCCGGGCTGCCGAAGATTCTGTCCGGCCCGATCTTCTTGACCAGCCCCGAACGCTGCAGCGCCTCGCGAAACTTGCCGTGGCCGCCGGCCACCAGCAGCGTGATGCCGCGCTCGTCCAGATTGCGCTTCAGTTCATACAGCGCCTCGACCGCGTCCGCGTCGGCCTGCGTCATGGCCTCGGCATCCAGCACGAACCAGCGCACGTCGCCCGCCTGCTCGATGATCTCTCGGGCGCGGCGGCGGAAGGCGTCCGCGTTGAAGAACCAGACCGAAGATTCGAACAGCCAGATCACGGCGCCGGGGACGGGCTTGGCTTGCGGATTCAGGTGCAGCTTGCCCAGCACGGTTTCACCGGGCAGCCGGCCCAGCAATGCATCCCGCGGATTGCCGGACACGTACATGGCGTAGAGCAGCGTCGCGCCTACCGAGACGGCCACGCCTTGCAACACGCCGAATCCCACGACTCCCACGGCGGCCAACACGCCGAATGCAAGCTCGATCCGCGAAATGCGCGCCAGCCGCTTGAAGGCCTGCCAATCGAACAGGCTGGCCGCAGCCAGCAGCAGGATGGCGGACAGCGCAAACTGCGGCAGCCAGTACAGCGGCGCGCTCAACAGACCCACCACGACGGCCAGCGCGGCCGCCGCGCTGATGCTGACCAGCGGCGACGATCCCCCGGCCACCAGCCCGACCGCCGTGCGCGAGTCCGCGCCCGTCACGACATAGCCTTGGAACAGCCCGGCCGCCACGTTGGCCGCGCCGAACCCCACGAGTTCGCGATTGGGATCCACGTGCTCGCCCGTGCGCGCCGCAAAGCTGCGGGCGGTCACGATGCCGCTGGAAAAACTGACGACCAGGACGCCCGCGGCGCCCAGCAGGATGCCGTCCACGCCTTCCAGGCTGACCGGCAGATTGAAGGACGGCAGTCCGGCCGGCACGTCGCCCACCACCGCGATGCCCAGCGCCGGAAAATTGAACAGCCAGGACAGCACGCAGGTCGCCACCACCAGCAGGATGGGACCGGGCCACGACGGCCGCACGCGCTTGACGACGACCAGGAAGATGCAGGAGGCCAGGCCGAGGAACAGCGTCGGCAGCCGGATCTCGGACAGGCGGTGCGACAGTTCCATGAACGGATGAATGAGGCCGCTGTTGCGCAGTCCCACGCCAGTCAGGCCGCTGAGCTGCGACATCGCCAGTGTGATAGCGACGCCCGCCATATACCCGATGAGCACGGGCCGCGACAGCAGATTGGCCAGCACGCCCAACCGCAGGACGCGCGCGATGAGGCAGCCCACGCCCACGGTCAGCGCAATGCTGGTGGCGCCGAGCAGACGCGCTTCCGGCGTGGTCAGCGCCATGCCGGTCAGCGTGGCGGCAATCAGGGTGCAGGTGGCGGTGTCGGGACCCACGATGAGGGTGCGCGACGAACCGAAGAACGCATACGCCAGCATGCCGGCAATGGCCGCCCACAAGCCGGCGACGGGCGGCACGCCCATCATGGCGGAATAAGCCAGACCGACCGGCAGGGCCACGGCGGCGACGCTCAGCCCTGCGGTCACGTCACGCCGCGCCGATTCGCGGGTAATGCCCTGGAAGTTGGCCAGGCCAGGAATAAAGCGGAGATTCATGGTGCAGCGAGACGGATCACAAGTGAATTCCCGCCAGCAGCGGGATGACCGCCCAAGCCTACACCAACCCCAAGCCGCGCGGCGCGCGGCGAATCAAGGCGGCGGCGTTGGGTGCCGCACGCTTGGTGCGGGCGGGCGTCTGACGCCCGCCGCACGCCGCCCCTTCGCAAGGGGCGGACACAGCCAGACTTAACCCGCCGCGCGGGCTTCCAGCACGGCCACGGCCGGCAGGGTCTTGCCTTCCAGGAATTCCAGGAATGCGCCGCCGCCCGTCGAGATGTAGCCGACCTGCTCGCCGATCTTGTACTTGGCGATGGCGGCCAGCGTGTCGCCGCCGCCGGCGATCGAGAAGCCGTCGGAGTCGGCGATCGCGCGGGCCACTACTTCGGTGCCGTTGGCGAATTGATCGAATTCGAACACGCCCACCGGGCCATTCCAGACGATCGTGCCCGCCTGCTTCAGGATGCCGGCCAGTTGCTCGGCGGTCTTGGGGCCGATGTCCAGGATCATGTCGTCGTCGGCCACGTCGCTGGCCGCCTTGACGGTGGCTTCGGCGTCGGCGCCGAACGACTTGGCGCACACCACGTCAACGGGAATCGGCACGGCCGCGCCGCGCTTTTTCATGATGTCGATCACGGCGCGTGCCTGATCCACCTGGTCGGGTTCCGCCAGCGACTTGCCGATGGACAGGCCGGCGGCCAGCATGAACGTGTTGGCGATGCCGCCGCCCACCACCAGCTGATCGACCTTGTCGGCCAGCGATTGCAGGATGGACAGCTTGGTCGACACCTTCGAGCCGCCCACGATGGCGACCAGCGGGCGCTTGGGTTCGTGCAGCGCACGGCCCAGGGCGTCGAGTTCGGCTTCCAGCAGCGGGCCGGCGCAGGCCACAGACGCGAAGCGCGCGATGCCGTGGGTGGTGGCTTCGGCGCGGTGGGCGGTGCCGAAGGCGTCGTTGACGTAGACGTCGCACAGCGCAGCCATCTTCTTGGCCAGCGCCTCGTCGTCCTTCTTTTCGCCGACATTGACGCGGCAGTTTTCCAGCAGCACGACCTGGCCGTGATCGACCTTCACACCGTCAACCCAGTCGCGCACCAGCTGCACGGGCATGCCCAGCAGCTCGGACAGGCGCTGGCCGACCTTGGCGAGCGAATCGGCGTCGGTCAGGACGCCCTCTTTCGGACGGCCCAGGTGCGACGTGACCATCACGGCGGCGCCGGCGTCCAGCGCCAGGCGGATGCCGGGCACCGAAGCGCGGATACGGGTGTCTTCGCTGATGCGGCCGGCGTCATCGAACGGAACATTGAGGTCGGCGCGGATGAACACACGCTTGCCGGACAGGGCGCCGGCCTTGGCCAGCGCGGACAAAGTTTTGACCTTGGACATATTTGGATTCCTTCGGTAGGCGAACAAAGGGGACGAACCCATTTTCCGCAATGGCGGAAAACAAATCCGTCCCCTTATGGACTGGCGGTGTGCTTACTTGGCCGACATCAGCGCGACGGTGGTGTCGAGCATGCGGTTCGAGAAGCCCCACTCGTTGTCGTACCAGGACGAGACCTTGACCAGACGGCCCGAGACCTTGGTCAGCGACGCGTCAACGGTGCTGGAGGCCGGGTTGTGGTTGTAGTCGACCGAGACCAGGGGTTCGGTGTTGTAGTCCAGGATGCCCTTCAGCTCGCCTTCCGAGGCGGCCTTCAGGATGCTGTTCACTTCTTCGGCGGTCGTGTCGCGGCTGGCCACGAACGACAGATCGACCAGCGACACGTTGATGGTCGGGACGCGGATGGCGTAGCCGTCCAGCTTGCCGTTCAGTTCCGGCAGGACCAGGCCCACGGCGGCGGCAGCGCCGGTCTTCGTGGGGATCATGCTCATCGTGGCCGAACGCGCGCGGCGCAGGTCTTCGTGGTAGACGTCGGTCAGGACCTGGTCGTTGGTGTAGGCGTGAACGGTAGTCATCAGGCCGTTTTCCAGACCCAGCTTGTCGTTCAGCGGCTTGACCAGCGGGGCCAGGCAGTTGGTGGTGCACGAGGCGTTGGAGATGACGGTGTCCGTCGACTTCAGCACGCCATGGTTGACGCCGTAGACGATGGTGGCGTCGACATCCTTGCCGCCGGGGGCCGAGATGATGACTTTCTTGGCGCCGCCCTTGATGTGCGCGCCGGCCTTTTCCTTGGTGGTGAAAAAGCCCGTGCATTCCAGCACGACGTCGACCTTCAGGTCGCCCCACGGCAGTTCAGCCGGGTTGCGGTTGGCCAGCACGCGGATCTTGTCGCCGTTGACGACCATGAACTCGCCGTCGACTTCGACGGTGCCCGGGAACTTGCCGTGGGCGGTGTCGTAGCGCGTCAGGTGCGCGTTCGTCTTGGGATCGCCCAGATCGTTGATGGCGACGATTTCGATATCGTGCTTCTTGCCACCTTCGTAGTGGGCACGCAGGATGTTGCGGCCGATGCGACCGTAACCGTTGATGGCGACGCGAATGGTCATGACTAAGCTCCTTTTTTACAAAACTTGCTTGACGGTCTCGGCCACCTTGTCGGCGGTCAGCCCGAAGAACTTGAACAGTGCGCCGGCCGGTGCGGACTCGCCGTAGCGGTCGATGCCGACCACGGCGCCTTCCAGGCCCACGTACTTGTGCCAGAAAGCGGTGACGCCGGCTTCGACAGCGACGCGCGGCAGACCCTTGGGCAGCACGGATTGCTTCCAGGCGGCGTCCTGCTTGTCGAAGACGTCGGTGCTGGGCATGGACACCACGCGCACGGCGATGCCTTCCTTGGCCAGCTGCGCCTGGGCGTCCAGGGCGATGGCGACTTCGGAGCCGGTGGCGATGATGACGGCGCGGGCGCCCTCGGCATCGCGCAGCACATAGCCGCCGCGGGCGATGGCGTCCACCGTCGCCGCGTCGCGCGGTACGAACGGCAGGTTCTGGCGCGACAGCAACAGGGCCGTCGGGCCGCCGTCATGCACGTCCATGCCGATGCTGGCCGGGCGCGTCACGGCGGCGTTCCAGGCCACGGCGGTTTCGGCCGTATCGCAAGGACGCCACAGCGACAGGTTGGGGATGAGGCGCAGGCTGGCCGCGTGTTCGATCGACTGGTGGGTCGGGCCGTCTTCGCCCAGGCCGATGGAGTCGTGCGTGAACACGTGGACGACGCGCTGCTTCATCAGCGCGGCCATGCGGATAGCGTTGCGCGAGTAGTCGGAGAACGTCAGGAACGTGCCGCCGAACGGCAGGTAGCCGCCGTGCAGCGCGATGCCGTTCATGATGGCGGCCATGCCGAATTCGCGCACGCCGTAGTTGATGTGGCGGCCGAGCTGGATGCCCTTGTCGCCGGCGCGGACGGCGGCAACGCCCTTCCAGTCGGTGAAGTTGGAGCCTGTCAGGTCGGCCGAGCCGCCCAGCATTTCCGGCAGCAGCGGCGCCAGCGCGGCGATCGCGAATTGCGAGGCCTTGCGGGTGGCGACGGTTTCGCCCTTTTCGAGCGTGGCGGACAGGAAGGCCTTGAACTGCTCGGCGTAGCCGGCGGGCATCTCGCCCTTCATGCGGCGCGTGAATTCAGCGGCCTCGGCGGGGAATTCGGCGGCGTAGGCGTCGAAACGCTTCTGCCATTCGGCCTGGGCTTCGGCGCCCTGCTTGCGGCCGTCCCAGCCGTCGTACACGTCTTGCGGAATCTGGAAGGGATCCGACGACCAGCCCAGCGCGGTGCGCGTGGCGGCGATTTCGTCCTTGCCCAGCGGCGCGCCGTGCACGTTGTGCGTGCCGGCCATGTTGGGCGAACCCTTGCCGATCACCGTGCGGCAGACGATCAGCGTGGGCTTGTCCGACTGCGAACGCGCGGCCTTGATGGCGGCGTCGACAGCGGCGACGTCATGGCCGTCCACGCCGCGGACGACGTTCCAGCCGTAGCCTTCGAAGCGCTTGGCGGTGTCGTCGGCGAACCAGTGTTCCACATGGCCGTCGATGGAAATGCCGTTGTCGTCGTACAGCACGACCAGCTTGCTGAGCTTGAGCGTGCCGGCCAGCGAGCACACTTCATGCGAGATGCCTTCCATCAGGCAGCCGTCGCCGGTGAACGCGTAGGTGTGGTGATCGACGAGCGTGTGGCCCGGCTTGTTGAATTCGGCGGCGAGCAGCGCTTCGGCCAGCGCCATGCCCACGGCATTGCCCAGGCCCTGGCCCAGCGGGCCGGTGGTCGTTTCCACGCCCGGGGTGATGCCCACTTCGGGGTGGCCCGGCGTCTTGGAATGCAGTTGGCGGAAATTCTTGATCTCTTCGATCGGCAGGTCGTAGCCCGTCAGGTGCAGCAGGGCGTAGATCAGCATCGAACCGTGGCCGTTGGACAGCACGAAGCGGTCGCGGTTGGCCCAGGCGGGATCTTTGGGATTGTGGCGCAGGTTGCCGGCCCACAAGGCTTGGGCGATTTCCGCCATGCCCATGGGAGCACCCGGATGCCCGGAGTTCGCTTGTTGCACGGCATCCATCGCGAGGGCGCGGATGGCATCCGCCAAGGCAAGTTTAGGGGCGGTCGGATTGCTCATTCGGAAGGCTCTTTGAAACCGGCGCGCCTACAGAGGAAATAGGGCCGGTTGAGTAGGTTGCGAAGCAGGTGATTTTAGCATCAGGGGATTTCCCGGAGGCCATCGGCCGGATGCCCTATGTAATCGCGGGTTTCCAGAGGAATCGGCAGGGAGTGGTAGGCTACGCGAACTCGTCAGTCCCCACCCATTTCGAAGCCCGATTACCATGCCCGCCCCCCGTTTCCATTGCGACGTCCCGCTGGCCGCCGGCGCCCGCATCGCCCTGCCCGACGCCCTTGCCCATCACGCCCTGCGCGTGCTGCGCCTGCGGGCCGGCGAGGCCATCACCCTGTTCAATGGCCAGGGCGGCGAGTACCCGGCGGTGCTGGACGTCGAGGGCAAGGCCGGCTTTGCCCAGCTTGGCGACTTCAATCCCCGCGAGGCCGAACTCGGCGGGCGCATCATCCTGGCCCAGGGACTGCCGTCGGGCGACAAGATGGATTGGGTGGTGGAAAAGGCCGTGGAACTGGGCGCGGCCCGGGTCAGCCCGATCGCCGCGCAGCGCAGCGTGCTCCAGTTGTCGGGCCCGCGCCTGGAAAAGCGCGTCGCGCACTGGCAGCGCATTGCGCAATCGGCAGCCGAACAATGCGGCCGCAACCGGCTGATGACCGTGGACGCGCCGCTGACGCTGGAAGCCTGGCTGGCGCAACCCGCCGAGGGGCTGCGCGTGCTGTGCCATCCCGAGGCCGAGCAAGACCTGGCCGCCACCCTGCAAGGCGCGCCGGATCAGGCGGCCATCACCCTGCTGGTCGGCCCGGAAGGCGGCTGGTCGGACAAGGAATTGGAAGCGGCCCGCAAGGCGGGTGTGCAGGCCGTGCGCTTTGGCCCCCGGGTGCTGCGCACCGAGACGGCCGGTCTGGCGCTGCTATCGGCGATCAGCGCGCTGCGCGGGTGGTAGGTCAGTCGTTTTCGCCGTAGGGCGCGGCAGCCACGCCGGGCTCGGGTTCAGGGTGCGCGCCAGCGTGCTCGATGACATACGCGAACACGCGGCCATTTTCGTGCGCGAAATCCGCCGCGTCGGAGCACACGGTTTCGATGCGGCCGGCGTCTTCTTCAAGCGCCGGATCGCCG
>Ga0213828_1001934_pt1 | contig 15975 bp, 23 predicted proteins | sample MC6MC0897MG_FD_180664 | JGI IMG/M metagenome (GOLD analysis project Ga0213828, IMG submission 180664) | Enriched soil aggregate microbial communities from Iowa State University, Ames, United States - MC6-MC0897-MG | ecosystem: Environmental > Terrestrial > Soil > Unclassified | place: USA: Iowa... | reverse complement strand
AACCATATTTATCACGTAGCCTTGCTGCGATTTTAGCTAAATCGCTCTTGACTACTGGATCGCTACTCCCACGACCAATTAGTAAAACATTTGCATTGTTAGTAGGTAATTTTGTTTCTAAAATCCTAGTGTGTAGTGTATCAATTAATAATTCATGGACACCAAGTGGTTCACCGTATGTAAATTCTACATGTGGATACTGCTTTTTCGCTTTTTCGATTTCACTTGGAATATCCTGTTTTGCATGCTGTGCAGCTAGTAATAAAATAGGCATAATCGCAATTGCTGTAGCCCCTCGTTTAATACAGCTATCAATTCCTTCAGCAATGGTGGGAACCGCCAATTCTAGGAAACAGATTTCTTGAATTGGTATATCAATCTCCAGTTGTACGCTCGTTAGAAAGGCAATGGCTTGCTCTACACCTTCCTTTACTCGACTGCCATGAGCAATATATAAAATAGCTTGCATACATCCACATCCTTACACAGAATTTTTTACTAACTGCGGCTGTGGAACGCTTTGCTCAAACCATTGAATGGATTCCCTCAATGTAACAACCTTTCCCACTACAATAATGCTTGGATTTTGGATATTTTCTCGTTGTGCAACCTTTTCTATAGTTGCTAAGGTACCCATAACTGTCTTTTGCCGAGAAAGTGTTCCCCAATGTATAAGTGCTACAGGCGTATCTTCATCGCGACCATACTTAAGCAGCTGCTGACGAATATAAGGAAGATTACCAACCCCCATATAAATTGCAATTGTATCAATTCCTTTTGCAAGGCTTTCCCATTGTATAGCATCGTCCTTGCCCTCTCTCATATGACCTGTAACCATCGCAAAACTTGAGCTTAAATCACGATGTGTAACTGGAATTCCCGCATAGGCTGGTGCTGCTATCCCAGAAGAAATGCCAGGGACAATTTCAAATGGAATATTGTGCTGTGCAAGCACCTCTGCTTCCTCTGCCCCTCTGCCAAATACGAAAGGGTCACCTCCCTTTAATCTCGTCACAATTTTTCCCTGCTGTGCATAGCTGACAATTGATTGATTTATATGCTCTTGTATCATGGCATGTTGCTGAGGCAGTTTACCGCAAAAGATAAGTTGAGCGTCCTTTTTAGCATAAGCAAGCAACTCTTTATTAATAAGTCTGTCATACAGGATGACATCCGCACATTCGATACACCGTAATCCTTTGACAGTGATTAAATCCACATCCCCAGGACCAGCACCTACGATAAAAACTTTACCCATTTCATTTCACTCCTTCTCGTCTCTTGTTAGAGATAGAAAAAAGACTCATATTATCCATGGGCATAGCGATGCCAATGAACAATAAGAGCCTCTAGTTTGCTAGTCAGCTACGTTTTCAATTCTTAGTAATATAATAAGAATAATAAATAATTTAGTATATTCTGTCAACAGTTTATTTCATGCCATTTTAATGATTTTTTCAAAAACAATACCAATTAACAGTCATGAAAACATTTACAAATTAAGAAAAAACCAGTTACCGATTTAATCTCGACAACTGGTTCACATATTTCACTTATTCAGCTTAAAAAGGTCTACGATATCGTGGTGGAAATGGTCGACCTGGACGGAAATACGGTCCTGGTGGAAATGGACGAGGATAAAATGGTGGATATGGTCTAAATTGTGATCCAAGAAAACTTCCTAAAAAGCCTCCAAAAAACGGTGCACCGAATGGCCAAAAGCCTCCTCCTGGATAACCTCCGAAAAATGGCATAAGCTACCTCCCTTTTTACTTTATCGTATGTTGGGAGGGCACATCTATCACATGTACATCGCCTAAGCTAATTAACATTAGCGAGGAATAGCTTATCTACTATCAATTTCACTACCTAAATAAGTTACATTCACCGAAACGTTTTTATTTCTCTTCCCCTAATCGTTGCACAAAGTTTGCAATAGTTCTTACCATGACACCTGTACCACCTTTTGGACCTAAATCATGGACAGCAACTGCATCAGATGTGCCAGCGATGTCTAGATGAATCCATGGTGTATCACCAACAAACTCACCAACAAAGCCTCCACCGAAAATCATATGTCCATCTCGACCTGGAGAATTATTCAAATCAGCAACATCTGATTTACGAATTCGTTTTTTATCACTTTCCGTTAAAGGCATGCGCCATACAAATTCATCTGTTTCTTGTGAAGCTTCCATAAAAGCAGCAAAGAATTCATCATCATTCGATAATGCCCCAGTTTTATCCATACCAAGTGCTGTAATCACTCCACCTGTTAATGTCGCTACATCAATAAGCGAAGTTGCACCTTGCTGTTTAGCATAGGTAGTAGCATCCGCTAATACTAAGCGTCCCTCAGCATCCGTATTTAATATTTCGACTGTTTTACCACTATATGTTGTAATGACATCATCAGGTTTAAAGGCTGTAGCCGACACCATATTATCAGTAGAACCAATAACAGCAACAACATTTTTATTTGGACGTAATTCACCGATAATTTTCATGGCGCCAAGCACTGCTGCAGCACCGCCCATATCACCCTTCATGCCTACCATTGAATCCTTTGGCTTTAAGGAGTAGCCACCTGTATCATATGTAACGCCTTTCCCTACCAGACCAATTGGATCCTCAAAGTTTTCAGTAGCCTTATATTTTAATGTGATTAAACGAGGTTCTTCATGGGAGCCTTGATTAACACATAAAATACCACCCATACCAAGCTCCTCTAATTGTGCCTTATTTAAAATCTCAACTTCAAAATCGTATTTTATGGAAAGAGATTCCGCATAATTAGCCAAGTCTGTTGGTGTCAGAAGATTCGGTGGCAAATTAATTAAGCTTCGTGCTTCGTTTACTGCATCTGCATAAATAATCCCTACCTCAAAGCTTGCCACAACCTCATCAATGTCACTAGCTTTCGTTACTAGATGAATAGCCTCAATACGCTTATCGACTTCATTTGATGTTGTTTTGTAATGAGGAATTGCATAATAACCAAGACCTGTTCCCTCACCAGCTAAAAATGCAACATCAGCAACAGTAATATCTTCTGTCGTAAAGGATTCAAGCCAAATCGAATATTCCTTAACCTTTAAGGCTCTTAGCTCCTTACCTACTAAACCAAACGCTGCACGTATATCACCCTCTGTTAGATTTTTACGTTCATCTAATCCCACAAATAAAATACGTTTAAGAGTAGTGTGATCTTTCAAAAGTGGCAATTTCGTTAATTTTTTTAGCTCTGTCGATACGTCCCCTGCGCTTAGCCACGCATTAATGGATTCTCCGTAAAATGATGAAAAGCTTGCCCAATCCTGCATTTGTTCACGATGTTTTGTGACCCCTACCACCAACACTTCAGTAGAAATCGTTTCAAATGTTTTTGCTTCTTTTACAATATGCATGTTCATTCCTCCATTCATTCTTCATTATACCTAAGTTTCAGAAAACGCGTAATAATTGGCTATAGCTTCTTTTAGAAAATAATGAATGTTATAATAAAAGCAATTATAAGTGAAGGTTGTGATGATTATGAGTTTACTTCAAAATACCCCTTTACTCGTTGCCCTCTTTGCAGTTCTCTTTGCACAGTTTGTCAAAATTCCAATTCATTTTTTAATGACCAGACAAATTAAATGGGGACTGTTTACTTCCACTGGAGGAATGCCTAGCTCACATTCTGCTTCCGTTACAGGACTTACAACCTCAATTGCCTATGAAACTGGCTTAAATTCCCCCATTTTTGCTGTCGCTGCTATGTTTTCATTTATCGTTATGTATGATGCAAGTGGTGTTCGTTATCAGGCAGGTCAACATGCAGCCATCTTAAATCAGCTACGGAAGGACTTTCAAACATTGCTTCATGATTTAAAGAAATGGCCACAAATGGATGGGCAAGAAAAAATGGAAGAGCTGAAAACATTGCTAGGTCACAAGCGAAGCGAGGTTTTTTTCGGGGCACTAACAGGAATTTTTATCGCCATCATCACCTACCAATTCCTATTATAAAAAACACATTGTGTTAGAAAAAAATCAGTATTTATCTCTATATCAACTGCATAGAGATAAATACTGAAGCTTGTTAAAACATTCGATATCCACTTTTTCGTAAATAAATCATGACAATCCCAGCTACAATAGAACCTGCAAAGCCTCCAGATAAAATAGCAATATCTACAAATTGCAATGCTTGTAATTTATCGATCAAAGCTGGAAACGCAGAGCCTGGCTTGAAAATATAATCTAAAAAGCTTACATCATCGACAATGAAAATAACAACAATTGGATACACAATTGCCATTAACCATGTCATGCGTAGAAGCATATTTAATAAAAACCCGATACCAAAGAACATGACGAAAAATAACAAAATTGAAATGATTAGCTGAACTAATGATACTGGACCATCCATGTATGTATAACCTCCGTTTTCCTCTCACTAGTTTACATGATTACGACAACGCTTTCAATGAACATAGCCTTGTTTTCGCTTGTTCGTCATATTTAGGAAAATCATTTCGATTTTGCTACGCCTAACATTTAATAGAAGAGTAAGGAAGGTTTACAGCTCCAAAATTCCGCCACCCTCCATTATCATTTTTTAAAGAATAACCGATAAGAGGAGTAGCCAAACACATCGCCTGGATTAATGCCCTCAATCCCCTGTAATTGATGTTTTTCAAATTGATTGGAGGCCATCTCTCTTAACATCACGGATGTCATTTCATCTTGTGCCAGCTCTTGTGGATACATCCATCTTGCTTCTAACAATTCATTTTCTTGTATACAAATCAGCTGTTGCTCATCTATCATTCGACAATAGAAAATGGCCATATTATCACTGATTTCACCACGTATAACACCTGTACGAAAACCAATTAAGCCAGATACATAACAATCAATGCCTGTTTCTTCTTTTAATTCTCTGACAACAGCCTCATCCACCGTTTCACCCGCATTGACAAATCCAGCTGGTAATGACCATCTTCCCTTTAAGCCACTATATGCTTTTTTTACAACTAACCATTGACCAAGTTTATTGACAGCAACTCCAGCAACACCCAACCAAACTTTCCCTCTATCCTTTTTCATCACATTCACCTCTTATCTCAGTATTATACCTGTTCATTTTCTATACGGAGAAGCATTCATTCAGAATTTTTAGTGCTTAGCAAAAAAAATTTGTCTAAAACACAAAAAGTCGATTTGCATCATACTTTTGGTAGCAAATCGACTTTTTCTGTGCCCTTCACAATCAAAGGAGGCTAGTGATACTACTCTAAGATTCTGAACTTATTTCATTACTGAGAGTGAATCCTGCATTTCTAAATGTTCCACTTGCCAATTAAGCCTTAAGATATGTTTTAATTTGGTCACATGCTCTTCGCCTATCGTGTTGATAAGTTGTTGCTCAATTTCAGCTTTGTATAGTTCATTTTTTTTATAGCATTCTTCACCAAATTCAGTCATACGAATGGCTTTATGTTTCTTACTATGTTCAACTTTACAAACTGTTACAAGACCTTTGGCTTCTAAATTTTTTATAAATTTGTGGGTTGCCTGTCTAGAAAAATCAACATCCTTAGCCACATCTGAAATCGTAAGTTGCTTATTATATATTTTTCCCAAAATACTCCATTCGGAATTAGAAATATAAATATGATTATGTTTATTCCACTTCTCTTCAGCAAGCCGTCGAAGTATTTCATGACGCTCGCTTAATAAATCAATGACATCCCGATTTTGCAATTCGTCCTTCAACTTTTTCACCTTCATTCCCTATTTTTTCGTTAATAATATACAAAAAAAAATACCAATCGTCAACTAAGTTGACAAAAAATATTTATTGGATTATACTTAATTTAGTCAACTTGGTTGACAATTTATTTTTGTTGGAGGGAATTTACATGTATAGTGTTGGCGATGTAGTCATTTATTCATCACATGGTCTTTGTTCAATTGAAGATATCTGTGAACAAACTTTCAGCGACATTACTAAAACTTACTACGTTTTACATCCATTAAATGATTCAAAGTTAACCATTCGTACCCCTATTGACAATGCAAAAAAACAGCTTAGAGACATTATAAAAAAAGATGAAGCCCTTAAAATTCTTCGTTCATTTACTTCTCCTGGTGTTGAATGGATAGAACAAAACACACATCGTATGCGATATCATATAGAAATCATTAAATCTGGTGATCGACAAAAGCAAGCAAATCTCTTAAATACTTTACTAAGAAAAAAGCTTGAATTTCTAGCAATAGAAAAAAAATTCCCAAATCAAGAAGAAAAATTACTTCAAACCTTACAGGAATCCATTTTCTCGGAGTTTTCGATTGCCCTTAATAAACCCTCAGAAGAAATTTATGAAGATGTATTAACAAAACTTCAATAAACATTTTTGGGTACATAAAGAAGCCACAACAATCTCAAAATTGAGGTCATTGTGGCTTCTTTTATATTTAATCAAATCTAGTCTATGCATACACCTAGCCAATATGTAATGTTACTATCTCTTTTCAACAAATAACAAAATTAGTGTTGCCAATGGACCTAATACAAGAGAAAGTAAAAACCAATTTAACCCCGTTCTATTCTTCCCTTGTGCAAGTGCAGCATTTATCAACGCCAATGTACCCCAACCTACGAAATATTGGTTATCCATCATCTCCCCCCCATCTTATTTAACAATCCTGCACCGTTAGTGTATATTTCTTCACAAATTTGATTATAACACATCCAAATAACATGCTTCATTAAAGGTGTCGATACTGTTATTGTATATCACCATCACTTGCGCAAAACGTAGACTTAACGTCCATTAAATCAGGTATAAACCCAATAGAAACAAGTTTTAAAAACATAATCATTGAATCCTGCATAAGTACGTTGATCGCAAATAAATCGAAGCTTGAATAGACCGATGATGTACGGACATAATTAATTCATTTTCTCGCTTCCCCATTCTTGCTCTAAGTCGTTTAATAAAAAAAGCGCTTCTTTCCATATCGATATTCAATACGTAAGAAAGCGCATTTAGCGTATATATTCAAATATCCTATAAAAACCAACTCACAACTAGTCAGTTTAAATACGTAAGATACGTTCTACTGTCAGTTCAACTAATTATTCACAAACCTCAGGTGTACCTTCACGTTTCGCTGCTCTGAAAGATGTGCCGCAGCCGCATGATGCGATCGCATTTGGATTATCGATTGTGAAGCCACCGCCCATTAGCGATTGTTTATAGTCAATTTTTGTTCCCATTAAAATCGGCGCATCTTCGCGGGAAACAAGAATTCTTAAACCATGTTGTTCATCTTCCATATCATCATCTTTTTTCTCTTTATCAAAATGCATCCCATAAGACAGACCACTACAGCCTCCGCCATTCACAGCTACACGTAAAAAAGAACCTTGCTCTTCGTTATGCTCCATCATTTCTTGAATATGAAAACCAGCTGCCTGTGTAATTTCAATTACTTGCTTTGAACTTGTCATCCCAATCACCTTCCTTCTTATATAACATCATATCAATTTTGACCATTGTATGACAAACATTCAGCTTCGAGCGTATTTTTAGCAATAATTCTAATATTTTTCACATAAATAGTATTTTTTATTCATGTTTATAGAAATTACATTGGTATAATAGTTATAACGATGTCGATGAAAGAGGTAAAAAATATGGAGATTTCACCTTATTACGAAAAAAAAATTCAATGTCTTAATTGTAAAAAAGATTTTCCTACATTAAAAGTCCGCTCTAAATTCATTAAGGTTGACCATACAGAAACGGACTTTCAACCTATTTATGCTGATGGGATTAATGCTCTTTACTATAATGTTTTTGTTTGTGAGCACTGTGGCTTTTCCTTTACAGAAGACTTTACCAAATATTTTGCACCTGGTATTCAAGATGAAATTCGCACGCAAATTACTGAAAAATGGGTACATCATGATTTTAAAGGAGAGCGTACTGTATTTCAGGCAATTCAAGCCTATAAGTTAGCCTTCCTTTGTGGCACTATCAAAAAAGAAAAATATGTTGCCATAGCTGGTCTCGCATTACGTCTCGCATGGCTTTATCGTTCCCTTAACAATAGTGGTCAGGAGCAGCGCTTTATGAAATTGGCTCGGGATCAATATATGGAATCCTATTCAACAGAGGATTACAGCTCAACCCAGATGTCTGATGTACGTATCATGTATATGATTGCAGAACTATCAAGACGTATTGGTGATATTGAAAATGCTACACGCTTCTTTTCAAGGGTCATTGAAAAACAAAGCATTGGTGGGGAAGCAAAAATTATTGATATGGCAAAAGAACAATGGGCTATCATCCGAGAAGAAAAAGAACAGTCACGCCAACATTAAAAAGAAAAAAGTTCTAGCTTGAATGGTCAGCTAGAACTTTTAAATTTGTTTAGAATACTTGCTCTACCTCAACGATACCAGGTACTTCTTCTAATAGTGCACGTTCGATACCCGCTTTAAGCGTAATCGTTGAACTTGGGCAACTGCCACAGGCACCTAGTAAACGTAATTTTACAACGCCGTCCTCTACATCTACTAATTCACAGTCTCCACCGTCACGTAGTAAGAATGGGCGTAATTTATCTAATACCTCTTGTACTTGGTCGTTAATTGTTGCTTCAGCCATTTATCTCGACTCCTTTCCTTATAATGATTATAATGTTAGCAACAGAAAAAATCCAATATAGTATCACGGGGAGAGGAAATACAATGGGACAAATGAAACCAATGATCGAAATTTATGGAACAGCAGTTATCTGCGCTAGCTGTGTAAACGCACCTTCTTCAAAGGATACATATGAGTGGCTACAGGCAGCGATTGATCGAAAATATCCAAATCAAGCTTATGATATTCGTTATGTAGATATCGAAGGTCCAATTGAGAATGAACGAGATCAAGATTATGCAACTCGCATACAAGATGATGAATTTTTTTATCCATTAGTTTTAATAAATAATGAAGTAGTGGGAGAAGGTTATGTGCAATTAAAGCCTGTCTTTTCAGCGCTTGAAAAAATGGGCTTCACTCCAGATGAAACCGTATAAAAAATAAAATGGATTGCTTCAACTGATTACAATTGAAGCAATCCTATTTTGGCTCTAAATGGCTAGGTTAATCGTTTTGGTATTTATACAGCCATAATAGTCCTGATTTCATCAATCGAGCTATACGTCCTGTTACAGTTGTGTCTGCTAAATAAGCAAAGCCCTGTTTTTTACCAAGTGATCCCATAAAGCCTTTTAATTTAATATCTGGCATCTTCTCTGGTAAATTTTCACCTTTCCAACGCATACGAAGCACTTTTACAATATGTTCTGCTTGTTCCTCAGCTAACTGAGCACTAGGGGGAAAATCCGACGAAGCACAATCCCCAACAACATATACATGCTCATCATCAAGGACATTAAAATATTGCGTTACTAGTGGACGACCTTGCTTATCTTTTTCAACATCCATCTCACGCACAATTTTCACTGGCTGGACACCAGCAGTCCAGACAACCGCATCCAGTGGAATTTCATCTTCATGATTAAAGATTTTACCAGGCTCAACCTTTGTGATATTCGAATTGGCAATGACATCAACATCATGCTTCACAAACCAAGCCTTCACATAGTTACTCAATTTTTCTGGGAAGTCCTTCATAATACGCGGACCACGGTCAAATAATTTTATCTTTAAATCTGCGCGACTTTCACGAAGCTCACTTGCAAGCTCAATCCCACTTAAACCAGCCCCTACAATTCCGACTGTAGAGCCCGCTGGTAAACCACAAAGTGCTTGGAAGGTTGCACGTGATTTCGCCATAGTTTGAATGCTAAATGTGTACTCCTCTGCACCTGGTACACCGTGATATTTATCTTCACAGCCAAGCCCTACGACTAAATCATCATATTCAATACGTTGCCCATCTTCTAGAATGACTACTTTTTCAGCACGATCAATGTTAACGACTTCTCCATATACAGCCGTTAAACGTTCATGCTCCGGGAAGCTTACACGAATTTCTTTATCTGTTGAAGTCCCTGCTGCTAATGCATAAAATTCTGTTTTTAAACTATGGAAAGGGGCTCTGTCTACTAGCACGATTTCCGTGTCTAATGGAAGATTGTTTGGTAACAAACGAAGCATGACACGCATATTGCCGTAGCCGCCACCTAAAAGTACTAATTTTCCCATAATAGTCTCCTTTTATACCTCTTATAATAATTGTTCACAAAGTATCCACAAATGAGTATAACCGATTGTGAGATGTTTCACAATATAAGAATGCAATTTTGTGAAAGATTTCACAAAATAAATGATTACCTGCATTTTTCGAATGATTTTCGTAGTATTTGCATTTCGTCATTACAGCTTTAATCCCCCTCACAGTTCCCTTCAATTCCTTTTTTTCAAGAATTTAACTAGAAATTAAATTCCTCCTTCAGCTCAAGGTAAACTTAAATTATTGACGAAAGTTTTAAAAGCGAGTAGGATTACTTTGGTGAGGTGACATGTATGAATCCAATGGTTGAATTTTGTATAAATAATTTAGCAAATGGCTCTCAAAAAGCATATGAAATATTAGAGCGTGATCCAAACATCGACGTTTTGGAATATGGCTGCCTCAGCTACTGTACGAAATGCTCAGAATCCTTTTATGCAATCGTCAATGGCGAATTAGTGGAGGCTGACTCTCCTGAAGCGTTAACAGAAGCCATCTATCAATTTATAGAAGAAAATCCTCTATGGTAGACAATAAAGAACAACTATATTAAATTTGAACATATGAAAAGGATGTTATGCCAAAATTTCGACAAAACATCCTTTTTAATTTTATTAAATTAAAGCCTCTATAACATAAGTTGGCTGCTGTTCTTTCTCTAACACACTACTTGTTGGTGTTACACCTGTATTAACATGAATAGTATCACAGCCAAAACGAATACCACACATGATATCTGTATCATAATTATCGCCAATCATGACCATCTCTTCTTTTGTAAAACCGTGCTGAGAAGCAATCATCTCAAGCATAGCAGGTGATGGCTTGCCAATATAAATGGGTTCAACATCAGCAACCTCCCCAACTAATCGAGCAAACGCCCCATTTCCAGGAAGAAATCCATATTCAGTCGGGAATTTAATATCTTGATTTGTTGCGATAAACGTTGCACCTTTTTGAATAGCAATTGTTGCCTTGGCAAGTGCCATATAATCCAAGGTGCGATCAATACCCATAACGAACACCTCTGGCTCTTCCTCAACAGGCTCAATACCTTCATTTAATAACGCTTTACGAATACCATCAGAGCCCATCATGGCAACTTTTTGACCTGGGAAGTTTCGCGCAATATATTTGGCTGTCACCAGTGCACTTGAGTAAATATGTTCAAGGGGTGCATTTACACCAATGGCGATTAAAGCCTCCTGCAGTTGCTCTCTAGTCTTAGAAGAATTGTTTGTAACATAGAAAGGCTCAATACCAATTTGCTGCAAACGTTGAATAAATGAGATTGCAGAAGAGATGCCCTCTTTTCCACGATAAACTGTACCATCTAAATCAAAGCAATATGCCTTATAGTTTTTCATTGATGATCCTCTGGTAAAAATGCAGATACCGGGCCAAGTTCATTTGTTAAATAATCGTTTACGGCGGGTGGGAACTGCTTTAATGCAGGTAGACTTGCTGTTAACACATCGATTACTTCCTGAATATCGACCTCTATAAACTCACGAACAAGCATTTTACGTAAGCCTACAACTGCTTTTAATGGCCCTTCTATTTCTGTTGATACAACTTTTTCATCGATTAATATATCAATAATATCCTCATAGCTTCCCGGATCACGCATAATGAAGCCGTCTATCATCAAATTTCCAACATCCATCATTGACTCCATAATATTGTGACCAATTCGCTCGATTGCTAATTTTTTAATATCATTTTGCAGCCAGTTATCTTCTGTCTCCAAAATAGCTAATAATCCATCTAAGTACTGTAAATTTTTTGTGATTTTATTACGATCTACAAAATACACAAGGAAAGCCCCCATTCAAATCTTTAAAAGTTGATAGTTTTTTCTCTTCTATAGTACCATATCTATAGGACTGGAAGGAGATTAAAAGATGGAACGTTTTTTTTTATATGATGATGTAGAGGATACAAAAACACGCTTTGTTAGTTTTGCAGGAAAAAAGCTTCGTTATGATTTAGCTATTTTGCAATCGGGTCGTTTTTTTGGTAAAGTGCTTGTCATGGATATTCAATTTGGACGCTTCGCCATTATTGGTCCAGACGATATAGAAGAGCCGGGCTATCTTGAGCATGTTTACAATCGTTCAGAGGAAGATACTGTTGAATTACGAGAATATTTACGTGAATTATTGAATTAACACCCTTTAAAAATAGGGTGTTTTTTTATAAGAGACTCCTTAAGAATTGATTACAAAAAAATTCCGCTTTCTACAGGCACCTTGCATGTAAAACAGAAGATAGCGGAATTTTTTGGTAACAATCTTAAAAATAATAATTTATCCAACCATATGCTAATCATTAGTCAAAATAGAAGGATTATCTTTATTTCGTGGCTTATTTTTATTCTCATTATCGTTTTGCTTTTTAGCTTGTTTATTTTGTCCAATAACACCTAAGTCGTCGACACTAATATCAAAACCATACCCGTACTCCTCACGGTCAACTGTTTTTTTATTGTGCTGTTCTTTAGTCAAGTTCATCACCTCCATTTAGTAAATTATCCTTTTTCATATGATTTATACGTGACTCCTTGTGCATCTTCAATTATCCAATTAGCTGCACTTATTAAATCTGGAAAAATTGCGTCTGCTAATGGATCTCTTTCACCTAAAAAAACACCTTTGGTTCCTGCCCGTTTTCCGGCTATAATATCCGTGTCTGTATCTCCCACCATGTAGGATTTGGATAAATCAATATTATACTTTTCCCCAAGATCTACGATGAGTTTACTATTGGGCTTACGGCAGTCACAGCCCGACTTTGGTTTATGTGGACAATAGACTACTTCGTGTATAATGGCACCGTCCTTTTTTAATTCCTTCATCATATGCTCATGTATTTTTTGAAGCTTTGACTCTTTCATAAACCCCAAGCCAACCCCACCTTGATTGGTTACCACAAATATATAGTCAAAATACTTATTTAATTTTTTTATAGCCTCTGGCACACGGGGCAGGAAATAAAAATCCTTGGGCTTATTCACAAACTTAACACGATTCGTTAACACCTCATTAATTACACCGTCACGATCTAAAAATACAGCTTTTTTCATCTTAGCAACACACCTTTAATTTTAAATATACATTTATTAGTGTGCCCCAAATTACAAAAAATCATCTTTTACAAATTTAAAAACCCTGATGCAAATGGCATCAGGGTTTTGTTGTTGTTTATTCTAATATTGGCTCATTTTCAATTGGCTTTGTCACTTCGTTATCTTCACCAACAACCTCTTCTTGTTGGTAAATTGCCTTACCAGATTTACGTAATACGAAATAGGAACAGCCAAAATTACAAAACTCATATAAATAATCTTGAAGCGTACTAATTTTCGTATCAAAAGTGGATTTTTGATTTTTATCATCAAAAAAGCCTTTTAAGCGTAATTGATTATAGCCCCAATCGCCCACAATATAATCATATCTGGCTAAAATATCTGAGTATCGCTCATTAAATACTTCCTCTTGAAAGGCGTCTCGGTAATCTTCAATAATCTCATATTCATATCCATCAATAATAATCAAAGTGACACCACCTATTCTATGACAGCTTTTGCTTTATAATTCTGCTTGTAATTGTCGTTCTTTTGTTGCTGCATTCACTTGCTCATCAGCATGATAGCTGCTACGCACAAGTGGGCCAGCCTCGCAATGCTTAAAGCCTTTTTCCATCGCAATTTTACGTAGCTTCCCAAATTCTATTGGAGAATAGTACTTTTTAACAGGCAAATGCTTTTTCGTTGGCTGTAAGTATTGACCGATAGTCATAATATCTACATTATTTGCTCGTAGATCGTCCATTACTTCCAAAATTTCTTCATGTGTCTCACCTAAGCCGATCATTAAAGAAGACTTTGTAGGGATATCTGGCTGCATTTCTTTTGCCAAGCGAAGGAATTCTAAGGAACGCTCATATTTTGCACGTGCACGTACTCTAGGCGTTAAGCGGCGCACCGTCTCAATATTATGGTTTAAAATATCTGGCTTTGCGTCCATTAAAATTTGCAGGTTCTCTTGCAAGCCACCTAAATCAGATGGTAGGACTTCTACAGATGTAAATGGACTCTTACGTCGAATCGCACGCACCGTCTCAGCGAGTACTTGTGCGCCACCATCCTTTAAGTCATCACGCGCAACCATTGTAATAACAACGTGCTTTAAATTCATAATGGCTACCGAATCTGCTACACGCTCTGGTTCAGCTAAATCTAGCTCATTTGGTAAGCCTGTTTTAACGGCACAAAAACGGCAAGCACGGGTACAAACGGAACCTAAAATCATCATTGTTGCTGTACGACGTTCACCCCAGCACTCATGAATATTAGGACAGCGTGCTTCCTCACATACTGTATGCAGATTTTTTTCACGCATCAGTTTTTTTAGCCCTTTATATTCATCATTTGTGTTTAGTTTAATTTTTAGCCAGTCCGGTTTTCTTAAATGTTCTTCCTTATTTGTGCTTGTAGGTTTACAAGATGTCATACGAATATCGCCCCTATCAAAAATGTGCTTTTTTTATATTAACTATCTTTACTGTTGTCAATGTAACATATTAAAGGAACGGCAACAACTATCACAGCAACTTTTCTATTTATCAAATGGTATAGGTATTTCAAGTGATGGCTGAGTCCCCTCAGTACCATTTGTATAAACATTGGGTACAGGCCCCCTTGTCAATCCCATTGCAACTGGGATATCCTGCGTAATGGTTGAGGATTTACTAGCGAATGGGACAATGATTTGTACATTTACCTCTATACGAATTCCTACTTCCACAAACGCACTGTTAATACCATATTCCGTTATGGAAGAAGTAACATCACTATGCACATTACCAATTACATGAAAGCGTGCTGGAATTTTAGGACCTAAATTCCCCAGTAGTGGAATATTAGCTGCTTGGCTTATTGGTATATAAAAGACAATCCCATTTCCTTCTTTTATTTTATTTACATCATATTCAATATTATCGAGATCAGGCAAACTCGATAAATCTCCTAGTTCTGCTTGCTCCAAATACATTTTTACTTGCTTTACTGTGTCTGCACGTACTCGATTAATGATTTCTGTATTAATTTTCAAATCAGAGCTGCTGTTGGGAGATACTTCTACAAGAACGTCATTAATATCTAAAACATTTAAAGATGCTTTACTCACAACATAGGATGCAATTTTATTGGTTTGTACTTCAGCATATTGTAAGTAGGTGGGCATAAGTCGCTCGTTCAAAAAATAAATGAATAAAGAAACACCTATAATGATGCTTACGATTAACAAGGTCAAACGATTTAACCGTTTTCCCTTTTTTCTATAGCTACCATAATGACTATAATTACTATATGATCTTAGTTTCATTCTTTTTCGAGGGAAAAACAAAAAAATCTCCTCCTGTTCCATAAAATATGAACAGGCGGAGATTTTTATTCGACCTTGGACGGTACAACATAGTCTGTTTCTACACATTCAATTGTTAAGCCAGGGTAATCCACTAAATTAATTTCATATGTAGCTGATAGTAATTGATTTTGCTCCTCAAAAACACGAATAAATGGTAATGCAGCACTCAAAGTATTTTGTCTTGATACGATGCCTCTACGATTATCCGATAATTTTAAAATAACTCCATTTGGATAATGGACAACCGCCTTTTTCAAAGCTCTCACAATACGTGCATCATAAATAGTACCTG
>Ga0213828_1001933_pt1 | contig 15978 bp, 13 predicted proteins | sample MC6MC0897MG_FD_180664 | JGI IMG/M metagenome (GOLD analysis project Ga0213828, IMG submission 180664) | Enriched soil aggregate microbial communities from Iowa State University, Ames, United States - MC6-MC0897-MG | ecosystem: Environmental > Terrestrial > Soil > Unclassified | place: USA: Iowa... | reverse complement strand
CGGGCGGTTTACGGTATTGATTTAAACAGCAATGAATATATGGTTCTGGCTGATTCACTCGTTGAGGGTGGATATGCGGTCAGCAGCGGGTCCAGCCGTTTTGCATGGCAGGAGGGCAGTGACCTTTATGGAGCCGGAGTGGTTCATCTCATGGATTTAGATACCGGGGTGAAGAGAGAAATAACAGGCGGTGAAGATAATATTTACAGGCCCCTCGGATTTGTGGGGGATGATTTCATTTACGGAATTGCCCGGAAGGGCGATGTTTGGGTGCAAAACGGAAGAACAAAGGATGCTCCCATGTATCGGATCGAGATTATGGATCAAAGCGGAAAGATCGTTAAGGAATATGAGCATGAGAATGTTTATATCGCAGACGTGTCCGTGGATGACAGCCGGATCCATCTGACGCAGGTGTCTAAATCCGGAGATCAGTCTTATGTGGCTTTTAAGCAGGATACCATTGTCTGCAACCAGGAACTTGCAGACGGAGAGATGGAAGGCATTGGCTGGTATGCCTCAGAGGACAGGAGAAAGCTGTACTTTGTCCAGCTGGATAAAGATGCGGCAAGCCGGGATATAAAGATTGCAGTCCCCAAAAAGGTGGCCTATGAAACCACGGAAGTAGTGGAGTTAAAGGGGAATGTCAGAAACCAGGAAAACCGGTTTTATGCCTATGGGGGAGGCCATTATCTCGGAGGCAGCCATAGCTTTACGGATGCTCTTGCCCTTGCTTATGATAAAATGGGAGTTGTGACCGATAAGAATCAGGAAATTATATGGAGCAGAGTGAATCGTCCTCCAGTCCGCAATATGAAGGATCCCATGAAAACAGGGGCAGCCTTTGTAAGGAACTTAGAAGGGTTCACAGACAACAGCTTCTATGGGGATGGAGTTTTTATGCTGGATGCCAGAGGCTGCACCTTAAGTCAGGTATTATATTTCATCGGCCATGGTTGTCCGGTGGCAGCCTATACTCTTGAGGGAGGCTATGTACTCCTTTCCGGCTATGATTCCTATAATGTGACGGTCTATAATCCGGTATCCGGAGAGAGTCAGAAAATGGGCTTAAATGATGCCTCTGCATACTTTGCCGGCCAGGGAAATGACTTTGTCTGCGGAGTATTTACGGAATAGAAAATGCGTTCTCTTTACAAATTCATAAGATATGTTATAATCATTAAAGGCTAATGGATGAAATTTAAGAAATTTGTAATAGATAACAAGATAATCAGAGGTGTGAAATGGAGCAGTATATTATGAAGGGCGGAAATCCCCTGGTCGGTGAAGTGACCATTGGCGGAGCAAAAAATGCCGCTTTAGGAATTCTGGCAGCAGCGATCATGACAGACGAGGATGTTCTGATCGATAATCTACCTGATGTCAGAGATATAAATGTGTTGCTGGAGGCTATAGAGGAGATCGGTGCAAAGGTAGAGCGGATTGACAGGCATACGGTACGCATCAATGGAAAGACCATCCGGGAAGTTTCGGTAGATGATGATTATATCCGTAAGATCAGGGCTTCCTATTATTTTATAGGAGCGATGCTTGGCAAATACAAAAGCGCACAGGTTCCCCTTCCGGGAGGCTGCAACATCGGAAGCAGACCCATTGACCAGCACCTAAAGGGTTTCCGCGCTCTTGGAGCCGATGTGAGGATTGAACGTGGGGCAGTAATCGCCCATGCCATAGATTTAGTGGCAAGCCATATCTATCTGGATGTGGTTAGCGTTGGAGCTACCATCAACGTTATGATGGCGGCAACCCTTGCAGAGGGACAAACGATACTGGAAAACGTGGCAAAAGAGCCTCATGTGGTTGACGTGGCAAACTTTCTAAACAGCATGGGTGCCAATATCAAAGGAGCCGGTACGGATACCATCCGTATCCGAGGGGTGAGAAAGCTCCATGGAACCGAATATTCCATCATTCCGGATCAGATTGAAGCAGGTACCTTTATGTGTGCTGCTGCCATTACCCGTGGAGATGTTATGGTAAAAAATGTCATACCAAAGCACTTAGAGGCCATTTCGGCAAAGCTTTTGGAGATGGGCTGTGAGGTTGCAGAGTTCGATGATGCAGTCCGTGTAGTAGGAAAGTCCTATCAGAAACATACCGACATCAAGACACTTCCCTATCCGGGATTTCCAACTGATATGCAGCCTCAGATGACAGTGACCCTGGCCCTTGCAAAAGGCACCAGCGTGGTCACAGAGAGTATTTTTGAAAACCGTTTCCGCTATGTGGATGAACTATCCCGCATGGGAGCAAATGTAAAAGTAGAAGGAAATGTAGCTGTTATAGACGGAGTCGATGGCTTTACCGGGGCGTTTGTCAACGCTCCTGATCTCCGTGCAGGTGCGGCGCTGGTGATTGCCGGACTAGCTGCGGATGGTTATACGGTTGTGGATGAGATTGGATATATCCAGAGAGGCTATGAATGCTTTGAAGAAAAGCTTCAGGGACTTGGCGCCATGATCGAAAAGGTAGATTCTGAGCATGAAGTAAAGAAATTTAAATTAAAAGTAGGCTAGGCGGGGATAATTCCCGCCTTTTCCTATCGTCTGAAAGCAGATCTATTGATTCTCCATGCCTTTTTCCGAGAGAGACCGTATGGAGGTGGCATATTCCGACGGAGTCATCCCGGTCAGCTGTTTGAACTGTCTGGAAAAATAGTGGACAGAGGTGTATCCTAAACGGTCTGCAATTTCGGTAAAGTTCAATTGGTTGCTGCGGATCAGCTGCTTGGCTGCGTCGATTTTCATGCTTGTAAAGAAATCGATGACCCCGCAGCCATATGCCTTATGAAATATTTTCTGTAACTGTGACCGCCCGGTTAAATTATCCCGGCAGATGGTTTCAATGGTTAAGTGCTCCCCGATGTGCTCCTCCATATAGCGGATAATGCGGTTGTGGGCATCCCCGTGCATGGGACTTGCTGTTACGCGTCCGGTGGAAATCTGCTTTGGATTCGAAAAGTATCTGCGGTAAAGATGGATGATCAGCTCTTCCAAATAATTCCCGATCAGCTGCTCCGCCCCAAATGACAGGGCAGGCTGTCTTCGGACAAGCTCCTCCTGGTATGGGTCGTCGAGCCTTCCTGAAAATGCATTCCGCGCCTCGATGATGATTTGCGCCAGCAGCGCCATCTCTGTCTCCTGTACGGAAAGGACTTCTCCCTCAAAGGCTTTCATAAAGGGAGAGCTGCACTCAAAGCTTACCACCACCAGATTGGGGGCAATGGTTCCGTTGGTAAGGATATTGTGGAACTCCCCTGGCTTGTGGAAGATGATGTTTCCGCGTTTTAAAGGGATCCGCTTTTCACCGGCCATTACATCGATGACACCCTTGTCAACACAAACAAATTCCCAGAAGTCATGGCTTTCTCCTGGAAAGGAAAAATCGCTCATGTATTCGAAATAATGAATGGTTACAATTTTTTTAACAATCGCTGTAGAACGTAGCTGGGTGCTTTTGTATGCCATGGAAACCTCCTTCCGGACAGGTATAAATGTAGTTATGGACAGTATACCACATTCCGTGATAAAATGGTGAGAAGAGAACAATAATGCAAATTAAATAATAAATAGTGCAAATATCTTTTGGCTCGCATTCATTATACTGAGGTTAATAGAATTTAGGAGGTAACATCGATGAACAAGAAACCGGTTCTGGTAATTATGGCAGCAGGTATGGGAAGCCGCTACGGGGGCTTAAAGCAGATTGATCCTGTAGATGCCTATGGAAACAAGATCATTGATTTTTCTATCTATGATGCGGTATATGCAGGATTTGAAAAAGTTGTCTTTATCATTAAAAAGGGCATTGAAAAAGAATTTAAAGAAAATATCGGGAACCGCATGGCGGCTCATGTGCAGGTGGAATACGTATATCAGGAGCTTGATAATCTTCCGGAAGGATTTGAGATTCCGGAGGGAAGAGTAAAACCCTGGGGAACAGGACATGCAATTTTATGCTGCAAGAACGCGGTAGACGGACCTTTTGCGGTTATTAATGCAGATGATTATTATGGCAGAAGCGCCTTTGTTTCCATTTATAACCAGCTTAATAAGGTTACTGACGGGGAGAAATACCAGTACACCATGGTCGGCTACCAGCTTTACAACACCTTAACGGAAAACGGCCATGTGGCAAGAGGCGTATGCAGTACCGATGAAGCAGGAAAGCTCGTTGACATTCATGAGCGGACCAGAATTGAAAAGCATGGCGCCCAGGCAGAATTTACAGAGGATGACGGGAAAACTTGGACAGAACTTGGAGATGATACCATCGTATCCATGAATATGTGGGGATTCACAAGCAGCATATTAAAGGAGCTTGAGGAACGGTTTGCTGCATTTTTAGACAGAGAGCTTCCTGTAAATCCTGTGAAATGTGAATATTTCCTTCCTTTTGTGGTTGATGAGCTGTTAAAGGAAGATAAGGCAGAGGTTTCAGTATTAAAGAGCGTTGACCGCTGGTACGGAGTCACTTACAAAGAAGACAAAGAGACGGTGGTAAATGCCATCAAAGAACTGAAAGAAGCCGGCCTGTATCCGGATAAGCTATGGGAGGAAAAGTAATGGGAGAAGCACAGTGCGGAAAAATCAAAGAGGCCATCGGACTTCTGGCCTTTGAGGGAGAGCCGATTTCATGGAACCGCTATGGAAGCGGTCATATTAATGATACCTTTCGCCTGATCTGCAAGACAGGAGAAGGAGAAAAACACTACATCATCCAGAGAATCAACCATGAGGTTTTTAAGGATCCGGTTTCTCTTATGAGAAACATTGCAGGCGTTACTTCCTTTTTACGGGAACGAATCCAGGCCCAGGGCGGAGATCCGGCCAGGGAGACGCTTAATATTGTAAAAGCAAAGGATGGCAAGGATTACTGCCAGGACAGTGACGAGAATTATTGGAGAGGCTATCTATTTATTGATGGGGCAACCACCTATGATAAGGTAAGACAACCGGAGGATTTCTACCGGAGCGGCAAAGCGTTCGGCCGGTTTAAACGTCTGCTTGCAGAATATCCGGCAGATGAACTGGCGGAGACCATCCCAAATTTCCACAACACTCCGGTTCGTATGGAAACCTTTAAGGCGGCTGTGAAAGCCGATTCCTGCGGCCGTGCCCATCTGGTAGAGGCTGAAATAAAATTTGCCCTTGACCGGGAGAAAGAGGCAGCCATTGCCATGGATATGTTAAAGGAAGGCAGGCTCCCTCTCTGTGTTACCCACAATGATACCAAGCTTAATAACATCATGATCGATGATGTAACCGGAGAAGCCCTGTGCGTAATTGATCTGGATACAATAATGCCAGGCCTGTCCATCTTTGATTTTGGCGATTCCATCCGTTTTGGGGCCAATACGGCAGAAGAGGATGAGCCTGATGTGAGCAAGGTGTCCTTGTCCCTGCCTCTATTTGAGACCTATACCAGGGGATATTTAGAGGGGTGCAAGGGAAGTCTGACGACAGAAGAAAAGATGATGCTTCCCATGGGAGCAAAGCTGATGACCTTTGAGTGCGGCGTCCGCTTCTTAACAGATTTCCTTCAGGGAGATACTTATTTCCATACAAGCAGAGAAAATCACAATTTAGACCGTGCCAGAACCCAGTTCGCTCTTGTAGCTGACATGGAGAAGAAATGGGAAGAAATGGCTGAGATTGTCCGCGAGAGTGAAAAATAATCCGCTTAAGTCATTAGTAAACAAAATATGAATAAGAAAGAGGAGAGAATATGAGAATATTGGTAACCGGAGGCGCCGGATATATCGGCAGCCATACTTGCATTGAGCTATTGGAACAAGGCCATGAAGTTATTGTAGTGGATAATCTTTGCAATTCCTCCAGGGTATCCCTGGATCGGGTAGAAACCATTACCGGGAAAAAGGTAACCTTCTACGAAGCAGACCTTCTGGACCGGAAGGCATTAGAAGAAATATTTGAACATGAATCCATCGATGCTGTCATCCATTTTGCCGGATTAAAGGCTGTGGGAGAGTCCGTTGCCAAACCTTTGGAGTATTACCACAACAACATCACCGGAACTCTGATTCTGTGTGATGTTATGAGGGAGCATAAGGTAAAGAACATCATATTCAGCTCCTCAGCAACCGTATACGGAGATCCGGCTTTTGTGCCGATCACAGAAGAATGTCCCAAAGGAGAAATCACCAATCCTTACGGGCAGACAAAGGGCATGCTGGAGCAGATCCTCACAGACCTTCATACCGCTGATCCGGAATGGAACGTGATTATTCTTCGTTATTTCAATCCTGTTGGAGCCCATAAGAGCGGTTTAATCGGAGAAGATCCTGCGGGAATCCCCAATAACTTAACACCTTACATTACCCAGGTTGCAGTAGGAAAACTAAAGGAAGTGGGTGTATTTGGTAATGATTATGACACTCCTGACGGAACCGGAGTCAGGGATTATATCCACGTGGTAGATCTGGCTCTTGGACATGTAAAAGCCCTTGAAAAGATGGCTTCTTCAGAACCGTTGGTACGTATTTATAATCTTGGAACCGGGCAGGGCTTTAGCGTGCTTCAGATGATCGAAGCATTTTCAAAGGCATGCGGAAAAACCATCCCATATTCCATCAAGCCACGCCGCCCAGGCGATATTGCAGAATGCTATGCAGATGCAGCTCTGGCTAAAAAAGAGCTTGGCTGGGAAGCAGAACGCGGAATTGACGAGATGTGCGAAGACTCCTGGAGATGGCAGTCAGGGAATCCGAACGGATACAGATAAAGGCTTAAGAGCCTGTGTCCTGCATGATGCACCGGCTGGTCTGTCCGATGACCAGCCGGGAGCAGATGCTCTTTTGAGGTAAAGATGAAGATAAAAATGATGTTTAAACAGATCAGAAGCAATTATGTCATTGAACAGGTAAGAAGAATTCATATTCCAGGATTTGAACCTGATAAAATCATGCGGTATCATATTATTTTTTCGGGAAGAGTACAACGCGTTGGTTTTCGCCTGGAAATCGAGCAGCTGGCATTAAGATTAAAATTAACCGGATGGATAAAGAATCTTGAGGACGGAAATGTAGAGATGGAAATTCAGGGAATGAAAAATAAAATAGATTTCTTATTGGAGTTTATGAATTCTCTGAGACGTATTAAAATTAACCAAATGCAAAAAGAAATAAGGTCTGTTTTAAATCAGGAACAGGAGTTTAATATAATTTAATTAGGTGGCTATGCATAATTATGATAATTAAAACTGATAATTTCCGTTGTTAAAGTATCTCTCCCTAGGATTTCATTCCATGGACGGATACTTTTTTCTTTTATTCGGCTCTCAATTATCAAAGGTTTACTTCAATATGGCACCGAGTATTGAGCTTATTGTTAATGATTATGAAAGGAGCAAAAATGCAAATTATTGAAAAATTCATTGCATCAAAGTATGGTAATGATGCTTTGTGTGAGGATGGGTTATTTATCAATGATAAATTTATTGCTGTAATGGATGGGGTCACAGCCAAAGGGGATATTTTATGGAATAATAAGACCAGCGGATTTCATGCGAAGGAAACTTTGTTGCATGCGATGGAACAATTAAATGGAAGTGAAAGTGCGGTTCAGACATTTGAGTATTTAAATGCTCAGCTTCATAAACAATACAATGGCAACGATGATTTCTTCCTTAACAATACAACGGAGAGAATACGGTCTACCATTGTGATTTACAGCCGCAGATACAAACAGATCTGGTGCTTTGGAGATTGCCAATTCAGCATTAACGGTCAAGTGTTTCAAGAAGAAATGGAAATCGATCTACTGCTGGCTGAAGTAAGATCAGTATATCTTCAATCAGAGATTATCAGAGGAAAATCAGTAGAAGAACTATGTATTTCGGACCCGTCTCATAACATTATTTTTCCTGTCATAAAAAATCAGCTGTACTTTTCCAACTGTGAGAAAGGCGGTAAGTACGGATTTAACGTTTTAGATGGTTTTTGTAATGATTTCTCAAAGATAATTATCCATGACGTGGAAGAGGGAGATACGGTCATATTAGCATCTGACGGATACCCCAGACTAGAACCATCATTATATGAAAGTGAGATGTATTTAACGGAACTTAAAGAAAATGATCCGTTGTGCATTGAAAATTATAAAGCCGGATCTGGTTTTACAAACGGAAAGACCTCCCTTGATGACAGGACATACATAAAATTTGTGGTGTAAAGAAAAAGCAAAGACTTCACAAGATTTCGTTGAAGTCTTTGCTTTATTACTCTTTGATAAGCCGATAAACCGCTTCATGTATCTTTTTTGCTATGTATGGATTGTTCATTGTATACAGGTGAATGCCATTGACTCCATGCACAACAAGATCAACAATCTGATCAATTGCATAAGCAATGCCTGCATCACGCATTGCATCCGGATTATTTTCGTACCGGTTCATCATCGTAATAAATTTTGAGGGCAGTTCTACGTGGCAGAGTGATACCATGCGTTCGATCTGCTTTTTATTAATTACCGGCATAATGCCTGCTTCAATGGGAACATGGATCCCCGCAAGGGAACAGCGCTCCTGAAATCGGTAAAGATAGTCATTATGAAAGAAAAGCTGTGTAATTAACTGATCTGCGCCTGCATCTACCTTTTTCTTTAAATTACGGATGTCTTCAATAAGATTTTCTGATTCACTATGTCCTTCCGGATAGCAAGCCGCAGTTATGTCAAAATCTCCGTGCTCCTTAATAAATGCAATCATATCACTGGCATAGGTAAAGTCGCCTTTGGACTGTTTTGGATCTATAATATCTCCGCGAAGCGCAAGGATATTTTCGATTCCGTTTTGCTTAAAAATATCCAACTGAGATAGCAAATCTTCTTTGGATAGGCCGGCACAAGTTAAATGAGCCAGACTTTCAATCTTATATTGATTCTTAATCGTGGATGCGATTTCACAGGTTGCATGGCCGTTACCATTGCCGCCGGCACCATAGGTTACGCTGATAAAGTCTGGATTTAATTCATGCAAAGCGTTAAGCGTATTATAAATCGTTTGAATAGAGCCGTCTCTTTTGGGTGGAAAAACCTCAAAAGATAATGTTGCCTGATTTTTTAGTATATTAGATAGTTTCATTTCTCAACTGCCTTGCTGCCTGAACCATGTTTTCAAGACTGGACATGTAGCAAAAGCCCTTCCATTTATTTTACTACAAATAATAACACAGGAATGAGGTTATTACGTAATAGAAAATAATTATAGGTACCTATAGGAAAAAACTATGACACGAAGGGCAAGAGTTTATAGGCTTGTATCACGCAGTATATTTTTCTCAGACAGTTTTTTTATGGAGGTGGCGTACTCCGAAGGAGTCATTCCGGTGAGATGCTTGAATTGCCTGGAAAAATAGTGAACCGAGGTATATCCCAGCTGATTGGCGATCTGGGTAAAATTAAGCTGCCGGTTCCTGATGAGCTGCTTGGCTGCATCAATTTTCATATTGTTAAAATATTCAATGACGCCGGTGTTCCCCTTTTCAGAAAAAAGCTTTTTTAATTGGGAAGTGCTGATCAAATTATCACGGCTGATCTGGTCAATGGTCAGCTGGACACAGATGTTCTTTTCAAAATAACAAAGGATCGTTTCATAGATGTCTTCTGCGGAAGGGGTGTCCTTAAGTGGAGTGGGAGCCTGCCGGGCTGAAAAGGAATGGCGGTACATTTGTATCAGGAACTGTTCCAGATAAATCTTTATCATCTGCTCCGCTGCAAAGGGCCCATGGTTCTTTCGAACCAGCACTTCCTGGTAAGGGTTGTCAAGCCTTCCTTCAAAGCACAGGCGTGCTTCCGCTATGATCCGCGCCAAAAGCTCCTGCTCTTCTTGCCCCACCTTTAAGATCTGCTCCTTAAAAAAGTCCATACGAGGCGATTGACAGTCAAATCCGATGACCACAAGGTTGGGAGCAATGACTCCATTGGCCAGAACCCGGTGGAATTCATTGGGCTGATGGAAGATGACTTCTCCTTTTTGAAGCGTCAGCCGTTCATGGTCAGCCACCACATCCACTTCTCCCTTATCAACGCATAGCAGTTCCCAAAAGTTATGAGATTCTCCCGCAAATGTGAAGTCACTCATATATTCAAAATAATGGATGCTGATTATTCGGTGTATTGTTACCTCTTCTGTTAATTCTGTGTACTTATATTTCATACAATTCCCCCCTGTTTTATAGACTAATTGCTTCTGCCTTTACAAATACAGCATTGTGCAAATGGTATATAATTTACCTGTATTTTAACTTCTAATTATGAAAAAGGCAAATGATAAAAACCTAAATTGTTAAAAATGATGACCTTTTGTACAAAGCATTTTACCTAAAAGTATAATAATATAGACTCACCAAGAACATCTGACGGTAAAGTCGGATAACAGAGGGAGGTAAAATTATGAAAAGACGTTTTATGGGTATTATGCTAAGTGCGGTCATGGCTGCCGGTCTTCTGGCAGGCTGTGCAGGAGGGGCTTCCACAGCTACTACAGCAACGACGGCTGGCGGTACGGCCACCGATGCACCGAAGGAAACGGCGGCAAGCGGCGGGGAAGGACTTATTTACTGGTCTATGTGGGAGGCAACGGAGCCTCAGGGTCAGGCAATTCAGATGGCAATTGACAAGTTTACTGCAGATACAGGAGTGAAGGTCGATGTTCAGTTTAAGGGACGTACGGGAATCCGTGAAGGCCTGCAGCCGGCTTTGGATGCAGGAACCAACATTGACTTATTTGACGAGGATATTGACCGTGTAAATACAACATGGGGACAGTATCTGATGGATCTGGAGGATCTGGTAAAGACTTCCGGTTATGAAGCCAATGCCAATGCAGGCTTAATAAAGGCTTGCAGGGAAGTGGGAGAGGGAACATTAAGATCCATTCCTTACCAGCCTAACGTATTCGCATTTTTCTATAATCAGACTATTTTCGATGAGGCAGGAATAAAGGAAGTACCAAAGACCTGGGAAGAGCTTGATGCAGCATGCCAGAAGATCAAGGATGCGGGCTATACTCCTATTACCTGTGATGACGCTTACATAACATCCATGTTTGGCTATCATATGTCCAGACTTTTAGGCGAACCGGGAACAGAGGCTGTTGTAAAGGAAGGCAAGTGGGATGATCCGGCGGTCCTTAAAACAGCTCAGGCTTATGAAGACTTTGCACAGAAAGGGTATTTTTCAGAAACCATTGCCTCTAATGTATGGCCTGCAGGGCAAAACCAGGAACTTGCTATGGGAACGGCAGCTATGTATTTAAACGGCTCCTGGCTTCCTAATGAAGTAAAGGATATGGCAGGAGAAGACTTTAAATGGGGTTGCTTCAGCTATCCGGCATTGGAAGGCGGAAAGGATGGCACCAATGCCTCTAACTACGGTGCTCAGGTTCTGGCGATCAACAAGAATTCTAAAAACGGAGAAAATGCATTTAAACTGATCGAATACATCACTCAGGGAGAATTTGACAAGAAGATGTCCGAATTGTCTATGGGTATTCCGGCAGATTCCAGAAATGCAGAGTGGCCGGCACAGCTTGCCAGCGTGAAGCCGGTTATGGAGAGCTTAAGTGTACGTTATCCTTGGGCAGCCGGAGCGGAAGCAAATGCAGATTTAACACCGATTATTAAGGAGAACTTTATGAAGCTTTGCGGAGGTTCTATTACTGCGACAGGGTTCGTAGATGCTCTTAAAGCAGCAGGTAAATAATACGGATCAATAGATTTTTATGGTGGCACCGCCCTGGCGGTGTCACCCTGCAATTAAGGAAAGCCGGGGGAGGTATTTAACGTGAAGAAGAATAAGACAATGATTGCCGTATTTCTAACACCGGCAGTTTTAATGTTTGTCCTTGTATTCCTTTATCCTATACTCAGGACAATTTTAATGAGCTTCTTTAAAATTGAAGGAATCACGGATTCTATGACTAAGTGGCAGTTTACCGGATTTGCCAATTACAGCAAGCTTGCGTCCACCAGTTTATTCCGAATTTCCATGTGGAATCTGTTCCGCATCTGGTTGATAGGCGGACTGGTTGTTATGTCTCTCGCTCTTTTGTTTGCGGTGATCCTCACCAGCGGGATACGCTTTAAAAGCTTTTTTAAGGCAATGATCTATCTTCCCAACGTAGTCAGTGCGGTCGCCCTTGCGACCATGTGGCTTCAGTATGTATACAGCCCTAAATTCGGTCTCCTTAAAAATGTATTTTCCGCCATGGGGCTTAAATACTTATCCAAAGTTCAGTGGCTTGATAATGATCATAAATTCATGGCCCTTCTGGTTGCCTACTGTTTTGGAATGGTAGGATATCACATGCTGATATTTGCAAGCGGAATCGAGCGGATCGGAGAGGATTACTATGAGGCAGCCACTCTGGATGGAGCAAATAAGATAAACCAGTTCCGCTATATTACCCTTCCCTTGTTAAAAGGGGTATTCAAAACAAATATTACCATGTGGAGCGTTACATCGGTGGGATTTTTCGTCTGGTCCCAGCTGTTCTCAACGGTTACGGCGGATACCCAGACCATTACTCCCATGGTTTATATGTACATGATGATTTTTGGTGCCGGCAACAGCATGACCGAACGGAATGCAGGCCTTGGTGCGGCAATCGGTGTCCTCTTAAGCATTTGTGTGGTTGCTGTATTCCTGCTATGCAACAAACTGATAAAAGAGGATGATCTGGAATTCTAAGGAGGGGAATCTATGGCTAAAAAGAGAGGGTTTATGGAGCCATTTAACTGGAAAAGAGAGCTTAAGCTTTTTCCGGGATATCTGCTCCTTAGTGTTTGGATATTATTTACTATTGTATTGCTGGGCTGGGTGGTAGCTGCCAGCTTTTCTACGACAAAGGCTATCTTTTCAGGCCATGTCTTATCCCAGGGAATTCATTTTGAAAATTATGCAAAGGCCTGGACCAATTCCAATGTGTCCGCTATTTTCTTTAATTCCCTGATGTATTCCGTTATATCATGTACGCTTCTCGTTTTGATCTGTGCGCCTGCTGCGTACGTACTGTCCCGCTTTCGCTTTGCAGGGAATAAAATGATCCAGACCAGTCTCGTGTCTGCCATGGGAGTGCCTGTGGTCATGATCGTTCTTCCCTTATTCAGCCTGATCGCCGGTATGAATGTGTTAAACAACTACATGGCAAATAAGGCAGTGCTCATATTTCTTTATGTGGGGATCAATGTTCCTTATACAACGATTTTTCTTCTCACATTTTTTGCCAATATCTCCAGGGCATACGAGGAAGCGGCTGCCATTGACGGCTGTCCTCCCATGAGAGCTTTCTGGCTGATCATGTTCCCCATGGCTCAGTCCGGGATTATAACAGTTACTATATTCAACTTTATTAATATATGGAATGAGTATTTTATTTCCCTGATTTTCGCCAACTCCGACAGGGTGCGGCCGGTCGCGGTAGGACTTTACTCCATGATTAATTCCATGAAATATACAGGAGACTGGTCAGGGATGTTTGCATCTGTTATCATCGTATTTCTTCCTACCTTTATCCTTTATATCTTTTTATCGGAGAAGATCATTGCCGGTATTACCGGGGGCGGAGTCAAAGGCTGATCGCTTTGATGGAAAAATAAAAAACCTCCTGCTTTATGCGGGACTGCGAGACAATCCATTTACCGGAGGAATGTTTCTTTCGCAGCCCAAGAAAGGCAGGAGGTTTTTATGTTGTTATTTATCTACGACTGGGATCGGTGTTTCGTCCCTTTCGTCTAAGTGGTTCAGATAATACTTTGTATCTTTTGCCACAACGCCCGATAGAAGCAGCACAGCCACAAGATTGGGAATCGCCATCAGCGCGTTTAGGATGTCTGAAATCGTCCACACCAGATCCAGGGACAGCACAGGACCAACAACTACGATAGACACGAAGATAATCTTATAGGGCAGCATCCCTTTGGCACCGAATAAGTACTCACAGCAGCGTTCTCCGTAATAAGACCAGCCAAGAATGGTGGAGTAAGCAAAGGTGATAATGCCAACTACCAGGATCACCGGCCCAAGGACTGGAATCTGGCTGAAAGCAGCGGTGGTCATCTGTCCGCCATTTTGAATCATATCCATGTTAATGTCCGGATTTTTCATTATGGTCGAAACCAGAACCAAACCGGTCATAAGGCAGACAACAACCGTGTCCCAGAAGGTGCCGGTTGAGGAAACCAGCGCCTGGCGCACCGGATTGCGTGTCTGCGCAGCCGAAGCGACTAACGGTGCAGAACCCATACCGGACTCGTTGGAAAACAAGCCGCGGGCAATACCGTACTGCATGGCAAGCATAATGCCCCGGCCGACCAGGCCGCCTGCGACCGCACCGGGTTGAAAGGCAAGAGTTATAATCGCCTTCAGCGCAGGAATGATAAAGTCAGCATTGATACTAAGTATGATCAGACAGCCTGCCACATAGAATGCAGCCATAAATGGTACAAGCTTTTCGCACACCGTTGCGATGGACTTGATACCGCCGATAATAACCACAGCAGTAATCGCACCGAATACAAGGCCGATCGCAATGCGTGGAATCGGAAGAGGTACGTTGTTTTCAATAATCTCAGCAATGGCGTTGATCTGAGTTCCGCTTCCAATGCCAAAGGAAGCAAATAGGGCGAACAATGCAAAGAGTACGCCCAGCCACTTTAAGCCCAGTGCGCGCTCCAGCGCATACATGGCCCCTCCCTGCATTCGTCCATCCTTCGTCTGCACACGATATTTAACTGCAATCAGGGACTCAGAATATTTGGTAGCAATGCCGAATACACCGGTCAGCCAGCACCAGAGAACTGCGCCCGGACCGCCTAAGAACACTGCTGTACCAACACCCACAATATTGCCGGTGCCGATGGTGGAGGCAAGGGCAGTAGTCAGCGCTTGAAACTGGCTGACCTCACCTGGTGAATCAGGGTCTTTTGTTACGGAAAGTTTAATGGCTGTAAAGGTTTTGCGCTGGATAAAGCCTGTGCGTACGGTCAAAAATAGGTGAGTGCCAAACAGAAGTACAATCATGGGTAACCCCCAAATTGCTGAGTCCAGCTTGTTGAAAAGTTCAATAACTGTTTGCATTGTTTTCTACTTCCCTTCCTTCATATTTTTTGATAAAAAAAGAGTGGGATACACTCCCACTCACAAAAAAACAGAGATCATGCGATATTCCAAAAAGAAAGTGAAAAAATCGCCTCTGTCCTTTTGCCTGAGAGTTTCGCGCCTAAGCGCTTGCCCCTTCGGCCCCTGCGTGGTAGCAGATGTCTCCAGAGTGCCATCCGTCCACGGTCTGCGCTGGGCGCATTCCGGAGATTTCATATGGCGATTATTTAAAGAATGGTGTAATTATACATTATGGATTAAAATATTGCAAGAACTTTATCCATGATCTACGACCATTCACTTATAGCTTTAACCTTCTTTTAACATATTCAATACTTTCCAGATACTCTTTTTCCGAATGCAGATGCTCGATAATCATCGGCATATCCGAGTTGTATTTATCCGCTAGTTTTGCATATTTTTCCAGATTCATTATACCGCCGCCGCATTCGGTTTCCCTGTACATCATTGTGAAATCCTGCTCAAGCAGGACATCTTTTATATGGCAGCTCTTCATGTACTTGCCAAGTTTATCAAAGGCTTCTTCCATAAACTCCTCATTGAAGAAATACCTGTAAGGTGTGGTGATCCAGTTAAAAATGTCCATATGTACGGCAAAGCGATCTCTTCCGACGTCTTCGATCAGATGCAGATATTCGTCAGGTCCTGTCGGATACATCCATGGCATCGGCTCTATGGTATAGAAAGTGTTTTGTGGATTTGCCGCGTCGATGATAGTCTGGATGCTTTTTACTGCTTTTTTCCAGGTTTCTTTTGTAAAGTTTTCTCTATAAGCACCGTCCCAGCGTTCCCCTGTTGAACCGACTACATTAACAGC